>PVBE012832783.1_pt1 | contig 21264 bp, 14 predicted proteins | sample 1631181 | NCBI WGS metagenome assembly PVBE01 (sample SAMN08397723, study PRJNA350692) | Marine metagenome, whole genome shotgun sequencing project. | isolation source: water | place: Pacific Ocean | collected 2012-04 | reverse complement strand
TAGGTCTCGTTCGATCTCCCGAGTGGCGTCGAGCCGCCAGCCCTCCCGATCTTGCAGCGCGCGCGCGTCCCAGCAGTGCATGGATTCAGCTGTCACGGGACACCTCGAAGGCTACGTGGAGGGGGAGCCCGATCAGGGGCCCGAAGAACTCGCGATCTAGCGCGAGATGTTCAGGTGTGACGCTGAGCTCGGTGACACGCGGCGCGCCATCGAAGCCTGCGCGCTCGAGGGCGCTGAAGTACTCGTCCATGGGCTTGTGCACGCAGCGCACAGGGACGCTCTCGCCGTCGCGGCGCCAGATGCGCCCCTCAAGCTGGTGGTCCCGCGCCGAGAAGTAGTCGAGGCCCTCGGTGTCGAAGAAGAAGGGCGGCTCGGCGGAGCGATCGAGGAAGGGGAAGGCGGGGTGGGGCGCCGTGAAGAGGAAGCGCCCGCCGGGCGCGAGGTGGTCGTGGACCTTCTTGAGCACCGCGCTCATCTCTTCGCACGTGAGGTAGTTGAACAAGAAGACCGCGAGGACGAGGTCGAACTCCTCGTCGAGGTCGAGCTCCGTCGCCGAGGCGACGCGGTAGTCGATCCCCAGGGGCGCTGCCTCTTCGGCGGCGCGGGCGAGGTCGATCATTCCGCTGGAGATGTCGACGCTGAGGAGACGAGCTGGAGCTTTGGCAGCGAGCTGCCTGGAGACATAGCCCTCGCCGCAGCCGAGGTCGAGGACCCGCGAGCCCTCGAGCGAGCCGGCGCGCTCGAGCACGAACGGGCGGGCGGTGTAGTCGGAGAGGAGGACAGGCTCGGTGCGGACCCATGTGGGCGCGGCGACGTCGTAGAGATCTCTGGTCGTGGGGTTCGTCATGCTGCGTTCTCCTTGTCGCTCAGAGCGTCCTCGTGGAGGGCGCTCCAGAACTCTGCGCGGAGGTCGAGGGCTCTCCGCATCCCGCGCGTGAGCGCGGCGCGCGCCTCACCGTCTGTGGCGATCCGAGCAGAGAGCTCGAGCAGGCTCGCCGCGTGGGAGTCGTCCACGAGGGCGTGGAGGACGAGGAAGCTCCTCCCCTCGGGGCGGACGCCGCCGTAGCGGTCTACGCCGCGCAGGACGGGCGCGTACATGTTCGAGACGATGAGCTCAGTGCCTAGCCCCAGCGCGCCGACCGCGGCGGCGGGGTGATCGTTGTTGAGGAGGTGGAGGAGCTCATCTCGCCAGCGTGCGACGGGGGAGGAGGGGTCGACCGCTGCGTCAGGCTCGACCCCAAGGCTTCGCTGGAACCTCTTGAAGAGCTCCGGGTGAGGGATCCCTTCCACCCACTCCCGGCGCAGGCCGGCTGCTTCGAGCTCGCGGAGGGTCTCTTCGTCGTAGCGCCCGGACTCCTCTGCCTTGTTCTCGTACAGGATCCTCTTCTGCTCCTCGGGTAAACGCTCCTCGACCGCGGAGAGGAACTGCAGGAAGCACGAGCTGTAACCACCATATTCACGCGCGAAGTCCTGCAGGGCGCGGCGCGGGTCCTCGAAGGAGCCCGTCGCGAGCGCACGCAGGTATGGGTGGTCGACCGCCTCGTGTCGCAGGGCCTCTTCCTTGAGCGCTTCGAGCAGACGGAACGTCGTCTCTGCTTGAGGTCCTGCTACGGAGCTTGCATCTGAGAGGCGCTTCATGGGTGGATCCCTGAGGGGATTCGTCACACACCCAAGTGCCTCCTAGGAGCAGGAGCAGGACACTCCTTCTCGATTTTTCGGCCCTGTGGGGAGGGGGACAAACTCTCTCCCCTTGATGAGCCGAAGAGGCGCGCTCACCGAAGCCCCTTTCTGGGTAGGGATCCGTGAAGGCCCCTAAAGGGGCCTCACTGCAGGATCGGCAGCTCAGCGTGCTCGCGGATGGCGAGGCGCTGGGCGACCCGTCCGGCGGCATCAGTGAAGGCGCGGGCGAGCGCTGAGTCCGGGTGGGAGACCACGACCGGGTCGCCGGCGTCGCCGCCGACGCGCACCGAGGGGTTGAGCGGTACGGAGCCGATGACCGGGAAGTTGTGGCGCTGGGCGAGACGCTCTGCGCCGCCCTGACCAAAGACATGGGCTGTCGCCTCGAAGCGGCCGTCTGCGTCCGTCGTGACGGTCTCCATGCGGTCGCCGAGCTCGAGCTCGATCGTCGCGCCCTCTGCGGCGCCGTCGACCTTACCCGTGACGCTGTAGCCCGCCATGTTCTCGACGATGCCGAGGATCTCGACCTTCACCTGCTTGAACATGCTGATGGCCTTGCCGACGTCGAAGGTGCTCACCGCTTGCGGGGTCGTCACGAGGACGGCTCCTGAGAGCGGGACGATCTGGGCGAGGGAGAGCTGCGCGTCGCCGGTGCCAGGAGGCATGTCGACGAGCAGGTAGTCGAGCTCGCCCCAGACGACGTCGCCCAGGAACTGCTCGATGAGCTTGTGGATCATTGGGCCGCGCCAGATGACGGGCTTCTCCTCGTCGAGGAGGTAGCCGATGGACATGGTCTTCACGCCATGACGCTCCTTCGGGATGAGCTTTTGGCCCTCTTGGTCGGGCTGGCCTGACATGCCGAACATCATCGGGATGTCGGGGCCGTAGACGTCGCAGTCGAGGATGCCGACCTTGGCGCCGGTCTTGGCGAGCGCGCAGGCGAGGTTGACGGTCACGGTGCTCTTGCCGACGCCGCCCTTTCCGGAAGACACGGCGACGATGTGCTTGATGTCTGGGGAGAGCTCGCGCTTCTCCTGCGTGCCGCGCACCTCTGCCGTCATCTTGACGTTGACGGTGTTCGCCCCCTCAAGAGCAGAGAGCTTGTCGACGGCCTCCTGCTTGAGCAGGTCTTTCACCGGGCAGGCAGGGGTCGTGAGGTTGATCACGACGTCGATGACGCCGTCACACACAGCCGCCTTCGTGATGAAGCCCAAGCTCACGATGTCCCGGTTCAGGTCGGGATCGTTGATCGTCGAGAGCTGTTCTAGGACCTGTTCCTTGGTGACGCTCATTTGTTCTGGGGTTTGCGGTGAGTGATACGAACTGGACTCTGGAGGTCCTGCAAGTGTCCTGAAGTTGTGGACGCCCAGGAAATTCGCCCGACCAATTTAGGGTGGGTGCCTTCTGCCGACAACTCGGAAAGACGAGGGAAGAAAGAACCCTGCTTGGCGTCCATGGCAACCGCATCGAGGTCCCCGGCTCTCCCGATCTCATTCCAAATCATGGAGCCAATCATGAACCTCACTCACGCCCTGTCGGCCGCTCTCCTAGCCAGCTGTCTCGCCGCCCAGTCATCTCCCTCCCTTGAGGCCGTAAAGGCCTCGAACGGGTCGATCCCTCCCGCTACCGAGGACATCACCATCTCCACAATGGGTGATGCGGAAGCATCACTCTTCGATGTCCTCAGGGCCGTCTCAGCGGCGAGCGGGGTCGAATTCATCGCGGATTCGGATCTGACGATCATGCTCAAGTCCTCGCCGTCTGCCTTTCATGGGGACTTCACCATCCCCGCGAGCGAGGCTTGGACGGTCGTTGAGCACGCTGTCATTCAGAGTGGCTTTTGTCTCTCGGCTCTGCACATGGGCGAGACGAAGCTCGTGGCCGTTCACAAGAGCGACGAGAGCGTGAAGAAAGACCGCTGGAAGTACAGCAGCGTGAGTGTAGAGGACCTCGACTACGTCGCTCTCCACCCGAGCTTCCTCTTCGAGCTGAACATGGAGCTGTCGAACCTCGACACGCGGGTCATCGCCACCCACTTGAGGGGGTTTCAGCGCAAGGGCTCCAGCTTGGGGGTCGTCCCCATCGGATCAAATGACATCGTTCTTATAGGAGTAGGGCTAGAGGTCAACTCCATCGCACGCATGCTCCTCAAGACGAACGAGCGCGCAGGCGAGAGGGTCCTAGAGGCAGACGATGCACCGGGCGAGGAACAGGCCACGGCTGAAGATTGCTGATCCATAGCCTGCGCGGGTGGGTATATGAGCCCTAGCGGGGCCTCTCATCGGTGTCGGTCAGATTTCCGATTTGGTCTCTTCGCTTTCGCACCACCCCCTCCTGTGTAGGGGGTGTGTCGTATCTAGGCGATCAGCCAAAGGTGACACAGAGCCGGGAGCCACCGCTCTCTTCACTCTTATCCCACCCGAGAGGCCATTCATGAAACTCGCCCACCTTGTCTCCATCGCTCTGCTCGCCAGCTGCCAGGCCGTCTCCCAGTCATTCCGAGCTATGAACGCTTCGAACGGACCGATCCCGCCCGTGACCGAGGACCTCACGATCTCGATGGGAGATCTTGAACTCTATTCGCTCACAGCCCTCCTCTCGAACGCGGTGGAATCGAGCGACCTGCAGGTCTTTATGGACTCAAATGTGAGGTCAAGATTGTCCCAATCACACATAGGATTCCGAGGAGACTTCACTGTCCCCGCTGATGAGGTGTGGACGGTCACAGAGCTCGCCTTATTAGAAAAGGGCTTCTACCTATCGACGCTGTATATGGGTGAGGTGGAGGTGATCACTGTCCACCGTACGATCAGGAACCAGATGCTCGGCTCTGACTTCGAGTTCTTGGAGGTGGACGTGGAGGATCTCGACTATCTCGCGGTTCACCCTGGCTTCCTCTTCTCATTGAGGTTGGAGCTTCCGAATACAGGAGCGCACACAGCGCAAGGACAAGTGCGCGGACGAGCGTTCCACGGTGTAGAGATGAGGTGCACTGTTGTCGGGGATAATGCGGTGTTGCTGGAAGGACTCGGGATCGGGGTCGAGAAGATCGCGCGTGAACTCCTTGAGACCGATGAGTCGAACTGGAGGCAGCTAGTGAGGCAACTGAGAGTGATGGAGGAGAGGGCCGTAGTCAGGCAGCCCGCAAATTCGAAGGGAGCTACTGCTGGCTGAGCCTTATGCTGCGGGCACATGACGCCCAAGGATGATTCGCCCAAGGCGGTCTGCCTCCTCTCCGGAGGCCTGGACTCTGCCGTGACCCTCGCCGAAGCCCGCGCTGCGGGCTTCGAGACGTACGCGCTCAGCATCAACTACGGCCAGCGACACGAGGTGGAGCTCGACGCGGCCGCGCGCGTGGCGGAGGCCCTCGGCGCGAAGGAGCACCGCGTGGTCACAGTGGACCTCTCCGCCATCGGCGGCTCGGCGCTCACCGACGACATCACCGTCCCGAAAGACCGGCCCGAGGCTGAGATCGGGGAGGGGGTCCCCGTCACCTATGTGCCGGCACGGAACTCAGTGTTCCTCTCCCTCGCCTTGGGCTGGGCAGAGCTCCTGCGGGCGAGAGACCTCTTCATCGGCGCGAACATCGTCGACTACTCAGGCTATCCGGACTGCAGGCCCGAGTTCCTGAAGGCCTTCGAGGGGCTGGCGGAGGTCGCGACCGTCGCGGGCGCAGAGGCTGGCGCGAAGTTTCGCGTGAACGCGCCGCTCTTGGAGATGACGAAGGCGGAGATCGTCACGCGGGGCGTCGACCTCGGCGTCGACCTCGGCCTGACCCACTCCTGCTATGACCCCGTGGTCACAGAGGAGACGGTCAGCTCCTGCGGCAGGTGTGATACATGCACCCTGCGCTTGGCGGGCTTCAAGGAGGCCGGGCTCGAAGACCCGATCTCTTACGTGGAAGGTGAAGAGAGCGATGAGTGACTCCGAGCGAGACGCGCGCGGCGAGGCCTTCGACAGGCTGCTCGAGATCATCGACAAGCTCCGCGCCCCTGACGGGTGCCCTTGGGATCAGAAGCAGACCGTCGGGACCATGGCCCCTCATCTCATCGAAGAGTCTTATGAGCTCTTGGAGGCCGTGGAGTCGGGCGCAGACTCAGACGTAGTGGAGGAGGCCGGCGACGTGATGATGGTCGTCGCCATGATCTGCCGGATCGCGGAGGAGGCTGGGCGCTTCGACCTGGGTGAGGCCTCGCGGGCCATCGCCGACAAGCTCGTGCGCCGGCACCCCCACGTGTTCGGCGAAGAGAAGATCACCGAGGCCGAAGAGGTCGTCGGACGCTGGGAGGCGATCAAGAAGGAGGAGCGCGCAGGCAAGGAAGAGGACGCCAGCGCGCTCGCCGGGGTCCCCAAGGCGCTGCCTGCCTTGCAGCGCGCCCAGCGCACTTGTGAGAAGGCGGTCGCCGCTGGCTTCGCCTGGGAGGACGCGCGCGGCGCGCTCGCGAAACTCAGAGAGGAGATCGGAGAGCTCGAGGCCGAGCTGGAGGGGGTCACTGGCCCCGGAGAGCTTGAGGGAGAGCGCCGGGAGCGGGCCGTAGCTGAGCTGGGAGACGTCCTCCTAGCCGGCGCTCACCTCGGCCAATACCTGGACGTCGACCCCGAGAGCGCCTGTAGAGCGGCCGTCCGGCGCTTTGAGGACCGTTTTCGGCGCATGGAGGAGTCCCTCGGAGAGGGGGGTGTCAGCGGGCACCCCCTGGCCAAGCTGCTCGCTGCCTGGGAAGAGGCCAAGGCCATTTGCTGAGGCTGAGAGCAGCCTCACACTGGACAGGGGAGGGGTCCCCGCTACAATTCCGCGCTCCCCGCGGGGATGTAGCTCAATTGGTTAGAGTGCCGGCCTGTCACGCCGGAGGTTGCGGGTTCAAGTCCCGTCATCCTCGCCATCCCGCACAAGCCCTCCGTCCTCATCGATGGGGGGTTTTTTCTTCATGACGAGCGCAGCGCGAAAAGACGGAATCCACGACCTCCCCGAGCCGGGGTGGGTGGACTCTGTCGAGGCGCTAGACGCGCTCTATGCGGAGCTGGCCGATGTCGATGAGGTCGCCATCGACACCGAGGCCGACAGCTACTACAGCTACCGGGAGAAGATCTGCCTGATCCAAATCTCAGCCAAGGGGAAGGACTGGCTGGTGGACCCGCTCGCGGGCTTTGACATCGGCAAGATCGGCGAGCTCCTCGCGGACCCGACGAAGTGCAAGCTCTTCCACGACGGCGAGTACGACGTCTTGCTCTTCCAACGTCAGTACGGCTTCACGATGGAGAACCTCTACGACACCCGCGCCGCAGAGGCGACGCTCGGGTCGGAGGCGCCAGGCTTAGGCGCTGTCCTCGCAGAGCGCTTCGAGATCGAGCTCGACAAGAGCCTCCAGCGCTCGGACTGGGGGAAGCGTCCGCTCAGCGATGAGCAGATCGCCTACGCGCGACTCGACACGCGCTTCCTGAGCGAGCTTCGTCGCGAACAGACGAAGGAGCTGGAGCGGCAGGGGCTCATGCAGGTCTTGGAAGGTGAGTGCCGACGCTTGGAGGCGATCCGCACGACGTGGCCAGAGTTCAACCCAGAGGGTTGGGCAAAGCTCAAGGGCGCGCGCGCCCTCGACCCGCGCGCACGGAGGATGGCTAGGGAGCTCTTCGTCTTGAGAGATCGCTTGGCGCGCGGGCGCGACCAAGCCTGCTTCCGGGTCTTCAGCAACCAAGCTGTGATTGAGATCGCGCGGGCAGAGCCGGAGACCGAGAAGGAGCTCGCCGATGTCTCCGGCGTCTCTTGGGGGATCGTCCGTCGCATAGGCGGCGAGGTCCTCGACACGCTCGATGACGCCGATGAGATGGAGCCCATCAAGGAGATGCCCCCCAAGCCTTTGAAGGAGGGAGAGGTGGTCCTCAACGAAGCAGGCGGCGAGCTCCAAGACCGCCTGAAGTCCTGGCGCCGCAATGAGGCTGAGCGGGCAGGCTACGACGCCTCGCTCGTCTTGCATCGCCTCGCCATGGCGCGCATCGCGCTTGAGCTGCCGAAGAGCGCTGGCGCCGTGGCTGAGATCGAGGGCGTGCAGACCTGGCAGGCGGAGGTCCACGGAGAGGCGCTGGCGAAGGTCGTCCGCGACTTCAAGGCAGACGAAGAGAGCGGGCGCTGGAAGCCCCGTCGCCGGCGCCGCTGACGAGCTCTCCCTGGGAGAGAGCTTCGCCGCAGGCATCGAAGCGATCCTCGCTCGACGGCCCGCGGTGTGAATGGTGGAGACGATGGGAGTCGAACCCACGACCTTCGCGTTGCGAACGCGACGCTCTACCAACTGAGCCACGTCCCCACGTTTGCGGGGAGGGAGTCTAGTGTGGAATCCCCGCTCGCGGTAGTCCTCGTCTCTACGTTGCCGAGCCTCTCTGCCCAGAGCGACCTCTCAGGGGGTGGTAGAATGGTCATGGAAGGTCTCCTGATGCTATCCGCCCCCCTCCTCCTCCTCGCGCTCGTCGGCCCCCAGGCAGGGCCCTCAGAGCTGCACGCCTGGGCCGACGTCGAGCTCCCGGTGGGCTTCTACCTAGACCTCGAGACTGGGCGGGTCTCGAACCTCGCCCCGGAGGCCGCTCGGCAGGGCGTGAGTTGGGATGGAGAGTCCCTGCAAGGTCCCGCGCTCCTCAGCCTGATCCCAGGGGCCTCTGAACGAGATCGTGTCGAGCGCGGTGAGGGCGGCGCTCCGCAGCCTGGTGTCATGGCCTCCGTCGGGAGCGAGTGGGTCTATGAGCTCGGAGAGTTGGGGTGGGGATATCTCAGGGTCCTCTCGATGGAAGCCGGGCGCATCTCGGTGGAGCGCGCGCACGTGGGAGGTGAGGAGGTCGTGCTCTTGCGCGAGCCCGCTGGGATCTCTTGGAACGCGAAGTCCACAGGGGTCGAGCTCAGCTGGGGGCGGAGCTCCCGAGCAGATGCACGCTGGCTCATCGAGCGTCGCACCCTGCGAAGTGAGCGGCCGACCCGCTGGGAGGTGGCGGGAGACTCGACCGATCCTTGGTGGACAGACACAGAGGTCGAGCTCGACGTCGTCACCGAATACCGGGTGATCCTCGAGAGCGGTGGTATGGGAGCGCGCGTGCGTGCGGTCGCGGGCGGCCTCCTCGACGGGCCGGTCGAGTTGATCCAAGGAGAGGGGATCAACGCGCTCACTGGTGAGGTGGGCGGGGCACGGACAGACATCCGGCTCGAGTACATCAACCCCAAAGGTGTGCAGATCGGTCCGGGCGATGGCGTGATCATGCGAACGCTCGTCCCTAGCGGGAGAGATGCGTGGGAGCTCCCCCACAAAGACACCCCGGGCTTTGGTCCGCAGCGCTACTTCCTCTCTGAAGGTCGGGACCTCGCCCTCTACCTCCCGGAGGGCCTCTACGCGCGCTTGAGCCTTGGGGAGATCGGTGAAGAGAAGGTCAGCTTGCGGGTCTCTGTCGCCATCGATGGTGGGCGCATCTTGCTCCCATCGCCGACCACCATCAGCGGGGAGGGCCTCCCGAATGGTGGCGCCGAGGTGACAGCGAACGTCCCGTCTGGTCACGCTGGCCTAGGCCTCGGTGAGCCGATCCTCTCCCTCGAGAGAGAGCAAGGCTTCGAGTCAGGTGAGTGGGCCTTCGTCACAGAGCAGGCGACGAGCGGTGAGGTGGTCCTCATCGATCCGAATCCGGGGATGACCGGCCCTTGTCGGTATCGGACCCGCGCGCGCCTAGGACCCTTCGGCCCCTCCTCACCCAGCGCCTCCATCTCCGTCCTCGTCGGGGACGACGGCGGAGCGCAGACGGACGCCTGGATCCGCGAGGCGGTCGACGAGCTAGGTCAGCCCGACTACGAGCGGCGGCAGCGGGCGCGAGAGCTCCTCGCCGTGGTCGGAGAGCGCGCGCGTCCCCACCTCTTGGATGTCGTCTCGTCGGAGAACCCTGAGCAGGCCGCCGCCGCTAGGGAGCTCTTGAGCGGATTCAGTCAGGAGGAGGAGGGGACCACTCCCGAGGGGGCTCTCGTCCCTGACATCCTCTTGCAGCGCGCAAACGAGCTCAATCTCGAAGAGGGCGTGTTGCCTGGCTTCCTCGACGCTGACCCCATGGTGCGTGCCTACGGAGCGATCCGTCTCGAAGACATCGCCCCGGCGCGAGCGCATCTCGCGGTCCTCGCGGAGTCAGACCCCGAGCTCTTCGTACGTGACGCAGCCTCGATGGCGCTCTCGCTCCCGCCGCGCTCCCTCGCTCGAGAGCCGAGCTTGAGAGCTCCCCTCGAAGCGAGGGACCTCCTCGACGTCGCGAGGGAGATGGAGCTCATGGAGGCGCCCGACCCGACCCAGCTCGCGGACGCGCTCCACGCCGCCGTGGCTGACGCGGAGGTGTGGACGACCCTCCTCGTGCTGCAGGTAATCTCCGACCTCGAGGCTTCCAAAGGAGACCTCGCTAGGGAGGAAGAGTCCATCGCTCGTGCGCGCCTCGTCCTCGCGTTGCTTCATGACCGCGTCGAGGGTCGCGAGGCGCCAGCCTCCTTCTTGGCCGCTGCCCTCGACGTCGTCCGCGATCCAGAGATCAGACAGGACGCTGCGCGCCGACTCGCGCAGCGTGTGTTCGAGCCGCCCCGACGGGAGGACGAGCCGCTCCGGGTCGAGCCGGGAGACTTTGAAGACCTCGCCTCTGTCTTGGACGAGTGCAGGCGCTCTGGCGTGGGGGAGAGAATCATCGTCCCGGAGGGTGTCTATCAGCCGGAGACAGGCGCCCTCTCGACCCTGCGCACGGGGGGCCTCGGTGTCCACCTGATCGGGGAGGGGGACGTCCTCATCCACGCGAGCCTCATGATCGATGAGGGCGGGCAGGTCACGCTGGAGAACATCCACTTCAAGCCGCGGGCAGGGGTAGGGATCACGATCACGGGCGGGGAGCTGCTCTTGAAAGACTGCGAGCTCAGCCCCTCCTCCATGGGGATCCAGGCGACAGACAGCCTCGTCGCGCTCTCGAACAGCGTGGTCGCTGACCCGCCTCGGGCTAGTGGGGGCAGGGGGGGACCGATCTTGGTGCGCTTCGTAGGTGTGAGCGCGTTCTTCGCTCGTAAGAGCGAGCTGCATTCTTACGCCTCGTGCCTCCAAGGCGCGCGCATCGTTTACCTCGACACATGCGCCCTCTCGTCAGTCGATCGCAGCGCTGTGGAGGGCCAGGGGCGCATGGAGGTCTTCTGCGAGCGCTCGATCCTCCGAGGCACCTACGCCGCGCTCTCTGGGGCGGGGACGGGGGTGCTCGATGGAGTGGTCTTGGAGAGCGACGGGCACGCCGCGCTGCGCGTGGGTGAAGGGCTCCAGGTCTGCCGAGAGCACACGACCGGCGGTGACGAGGCTGGGGAGCTCTGGACGAAGGGGATCGCGGCCGACTGCACCCTCGAGCACCGCTGATAGACCAAGGACTAGGGGGCGTGTGGGTGCCCCTCTCGCGTCGAGTGTCGTATCCTCTCTGGCCTCATTCACGCCGGAGACACACCAGAACACCGATGCAAGACAGCTTCCAAGCCAAGGGTTCCCTCGAAGTCGGGGGCAAGACGTACAAGATCGCTCGATTGCGCGCGCTCGAGGAGAGCGGTCACGACATCGCCCGACTCCCGCTGGCGCACAGGATCCTCTTGGAGAACCTCCTCCGCCATGAGGACGGAGAGAGCGTCACGACGAGCGACATCGAGGCGCTCCTCAGCTGGGACCCCAAGGCGAAGCCCTCGGTGGAGATCTCCTACCGCCCGGCGCGAGTCCTGATGCAGGACTTCACCGGCGTGCCGGCCGTCGTCGACCTCGCCGCGATGCGTGACGCCATGAAGTCGCTCGGCGGCGACCCGCGGAAGATCAACCCCCTCCAGCCAGCCGAGATGGTCGTGGACCACTCGGTGCAGGTCGACGCCTTCGGGACCCCCGAGGCGCTCGCCACGAACGCCGAGCGCGAGTTCGAGCGGAACGGTGAGCGCTACGCCTTCCTGCGCTGGGGCCAAGGCGCCTTCGACAACTTTGAGGTCGTCCCCCTGAGACCGGCATCGTCCACCAGGTGAACGTCGAGTTCCTCGCGCGCGTCGTCATGGAAGACTCCGCGGGCTTCGCGTGCCCTGACACCGTGGTTGGCACGGACAGTCACACGACGATGGTCAACGGGATCGGCGTCCTCGGCTGGGGCGTCGGCGGGATCGAGGCCGAGGCGGCGATGCTCGGCCAGCCGGTCTCCATGCTCGTCCCCCAGGTCGTCGGTGTGCGCCTCAACGGTTCGCTCCCGGAAGGGACGACCGCGACAGACCTCGTCCTGCGGGTCGTCGAGCGCCTGCGCGAGCACGGCGTGGTCGGCAAGTTCGTTGAGTTCTTCGGCCCAGGACTCGCGGCGCTCCAGCTCGCAGACCGCTCGACGATCGCGAACATGGCGCCTGAGTACGGCGCGACCTGCGGCCTCTTTGGCGTCGACGAGGTCACCATGGACTACCTGCGCCTCACCGGGCGCAGCGAAGAGCAGACCGCCCTCGTCGAAGCCTACTGCCGCGAGCAGGGGATGTTCAGGACCGAAGACTCAGTCGACGCGACCTACACCGACGTCATCGAGATGGACCTGGGAGAGATTGTCCCCTCCCTCGCAGGCCCGAAGCGTCCTCAAGACCGCGTCGCGCTCGCGGACATGGCGACGGAGTTCAGCAAGGTGAAGGGCGAGGTGCTCGCGAACCTCGGCCGCGAGGACGCGGCGGACTCCAGCGTCGCGATCGAGCGCGACGGAGAGAGCTTCGACGTCGGCCATGGGGCGGTCGTGATCGCCGCCATCACGAGCTGCACGAACACCTCCAATCCGAACGTGATGATGGCCGCAGGGCTCCTCGCCAAGAAGGCGGTCGAGCGCGGGCTCAGCGTGAAGCCCTGGGTGAAGACCTCGCTCGCGCCGGGCTCTCGTGTCGTCACGGCATACATGGAGAAGGCTGGTGTCATCGACCCGCTCGCTGAGCTCGGCTTCGACGTCGTCGGTTATGGGTGCACGACCTGCATCGGAAACTCAGGCCCTCTGCCCGAAGATGTGGAGGCCGCGATCGACTCCGGCGCGCTCGTCAGCGCCTCTGTGCTCTCAGGCAACCGCAACTTCGAGGGGCGCGTGCACACCAAGGTGCGCACGAGCTACCTCGCGAGCCCGCCGCTCGTCGTGGCCTACGCCCTCGCTGGGAGCGTCGCTGAAGACATCGTGAACGAGCCCCTCGGGATCGGCGCGGACGGCGAGCCCGTCTACCTGCGCGACGTCTGGCCGAGCCCAGCAGAGGTGCAGGCCGCGATCGCCAGCGCGGTGAGCCGTGAGATGTTCTCAGCGAGCTACGCGAACGTCTACGGCGGCAACGAGCGCTGGAACGCTATCGACGCCCCGACCGGCGACACCTACGACTGGGCGCCCGCGTCCACTTATGTGCGCAACCCTCCGTACTTCGACGGTCTAGGCCCGGAGCCTGGGACAGTGGAAGACATCGAGAGCGCGCGCGTCCTCGGCCTCTTCGGAGACTCCATCACCACAGACCACATCTCGCCCGCTGGTTCGATCGCGTCGGACGGGCCGGCTGCCGCCTACTTGCGCGACAACGGCGTCGAAGAGAAGGACTTCAACTCCTTCGGCAGCCGCCGCGGGAACCACGAGGTGATGATGCGCGGCACCTTCGCCAACGTGCGCATCAAGAACCGCTTGGTGCCTGGGACCGAGGGTGGAGTCACAGAGCACCAGCCCTCGGGTGAGGTGACCTCGATCTTCGAGGCCGCCGAGCGCTACCGCGTGGACGGCGTGGCGACCATCGTCATCGGCGGCAAGGAGTACGGCACCGGCTCGAGCCGAGACTGGGCCGCCAAGGGCCCGAACCTCTTGGGTGTGCGCGCGGTGATCGTGGAGTCCTTCGAGCGGATCCACCGCTCGAACCTCGTGGGCATGGGCATCTTGCCTCTGCAGTTCGCCGAAGGTGAGAGCGCCGAGAGCCACGGGCTCACCGGGCGCGAGACCTACTCGATCACTGGCTTGGCGGAGCGCTTCAACGAGGGCTCTCCGACGGGCGGAGAGGTGACGGTCACGGCGACGGACGCCGACGGCGGCACGAAGACATTCAGCGCGCTCGTGCGCATCGACACCCCAGGCGAGGCGGAGTACTACCGCCACGGCGGGATCCTGCAGTACGTCCTCAGACGCCTCGCTGCTGAGTAGCTTCAGCCCTCAGCGAGCATGGCCTCGAGGCGGTCGAGGCCGAGCTCACGGGCCCATCGCCCGGCGTGTATTCACCATCTTTGCGAGGCGAATAGAAAGAAGTGCGAGAAGAACTCGTCTGCGAAGAAGGTGAGGTTCTTCTCTCGGGCAACCTCGAAGCTAAGGCGCGATGAAAAGGTTGGGAACAGGTAGTCTTTCTATCCCACATGGGTATCCACGATATGAAGCTCATCAGCACCGCTCTCGCCCTTGGTCTCCTCGCCCCGCTCGGCAACCGCCTCCAGGAACAGCCTTCTTTACATCAGCAGGATGAGGCTGAGAGCTATGAGGAGCTCAGGGAGCGTGAGCTCGGGGGGATGGTCACCCGCCTCAGGGAGCACGCAGAGTGGTGCAAGAAGAAGAAGCTCTGGCTCCAGCGCTCGCTGGCGTATGAGGCCCTCCTTCAGTTCGACCCTGACGATGAGGGGGCGCATCGTGGGCTCGGTCACAAGAAGCTCAAGGACGGGAGCTGGGTGGAGGGGAAGAGACCCAAGCCGATTGACCGCTCAAAGAGAGACCTTGAGGAGGCCGAGACGCGGCGCAAAGTGATCTCGGAGCCCTTCGTCGCGGCGCTACGGGGGCTCTACGAGAGGCAGAAGGATGAGCTGCCCATACCGCTGAAGGAGCGCCTCATAGCGGACGTCATCGCGGTCGATCCAGAGAACGTCTGGGCGCGCGGCTTGCGCTTGGAGGTGAAGCACGAGGGCGCTTGGGTGATGACGGAGGTCGCGAGCACGGCAGAGCGTCGTGAAGAGCTCGTCAAGTTCGAGGTCTTGACCCGCGAGGAGTTGAAGCCTGCGGCAGCGAAAGAGCTGACCTCTTTGGAGTCAGGCTTGGAGCTCACTTTCACTGCGGCCCTCGAGAGCAGCGGTGTTCGGGTCGTCGGGACGGTCAAGGAAGAAGAGCTCCAGAAGTGCGCGGAGAACCTGCGCGTCGTGCGCACGCTCTTGCGCGAGACCGTGGGGAGCAAGTGCGCCTACTCCAACGGCTTCACCTACTTCCTCTTGCAGAACTCAAGCGAGCAGGCGGTCTTCCTCGCGAACCACCCGATGGTCGAGGACGCTGACCGGGCCTACTACCTCGCGTTGGAGCACGCGACCTTGAGCGGGGCGTATCACTTCGGGAGCTGGGCAGCCAGCGGTCCTCGTCGTTTGGATTCGGCCTGCAGGCAGGGGATAGGCAATCTGCTCTACCACGGGCACGAGATCACAGCGGAGCAGGGATGGGTGTTCGAGGGCGTGGGCCTGTACTTCACGAACAAGGTCACGAGGACGAACTTGACGTGGTTCGTCGCCCCCTCTCGCTATATGAGCGCTGACGACGACACCAACTTCCGCGCCAAGCTCTCAAGCAGTAAAGCAGACTGGCTTGAAGAGGCTCGCATCCTCCTGAAAGAAGGCAAGCTCCCGAAGTTCCACTCGGTCGTTGGGCGCGGCGTGAACCGGCTCTCGACCGAAGACCTCCTCCTCTGCAACGCGGTGATCGCCTACTTCGTCGAGGGACGCCCAGGCCTCCTCCCTAAGATCCTCAAGAAGCTAGGGAGAGGGCGCACAGCTCACGAGACCTTCCTTGAGGAGCTGGGCTTAGATCTCCTCCAATTCGACGAGCGCTTGCATCGCTGGCTCGTCGAGACGGCGGACTAATTCCGCTCGAAGTCGTCGACTTGGACGGCCGCGTTGCGGCTCTTGGCAGCCTCGATGATGAGGCCCTTCTCGATCTCACTCAGGACCCCGCAGCTCACAGCCTCATCGAGGACTTTGAGCTCGGCACCCCGCGGGAGCTCGCCGGAGCGCTGCGCTTTCTTCACCTTCTTGCGTGACGCTCGCGCGGCCACGGCGCGGTCGAGCGCTGCCTCGAGGCGGCCGAGGCCTAGGTCCTCTGGGCCAGGAATGTGGATCTCGGTCGTGAGGTGGCGTCGGGCCTCGCCGTCGTCGAGGAGTGCCTTAGCGATCTTGGCAGAGAGTCGGTCTGAGGGCGGGCTGACGCGGGACCACCAAGGGAAGAGCTTGAGCTTGAGGAACCTACCGGAGAGTCTGCTGGGCAGGTTGTCGAGGAGCTCTATGAGCGCTCGCTGGACCTCGTAGTGGGCGTGTATGCAGCTCCACTCCATGAAGGGGCGGTCGCGCTCGGTCTGGCCTTCGTCGACGAAGCGCTTGAGGGCAGCGCTCGACAGATACATCCAAGAGAGGGCGTCAGCGAGGCGGGCGGTGAGTCGCTCCCGGAACTTGAGGCTGCCGCCGAGGGTCGCCATCGAGATCTCTGCGCAGATGTTGAACGCCGCGCTCATGCGCGAGAGCTGCTGGAAGTGTCTGGAGGTGGGTCCCGGCAGGGGCGGGGTCGCGAGGCGGCCGCAGGTCGCTCCGAGGACGGAAGCCCTGGTGAAGGTGGAGAAGATGCTGCCGACATGGCCGAAGAGCGCGCGGTCGAAGCGTGTGACATCGCGCTCCCACGCGGCGCTCATCTCCTCGAAGGCGTATGGGTGACAGCGGATCGCGCCTTGCCCGAAGATGATCATGTTACGGGTGAGGATGTTCGCGCCCTCAACCGTGATGCTGATCGGCATCCCCTGATAAGCCTGGGCCAGGATGTTCCTAGGCCCCATGCAAATGCCTGCGCCCCCAGTGATGTCCATCGCGTCGTTGACGGTGACCCGCATCGCCTCGGTGAGGTACGCCTTGACGATCGCTGAGATGACCGCGGGCTTCTCTCCGGCGTCCACGGCTCCGGCTGTGAGCGTGCGCGCTGCGTTGATGATGTAGGTCAGCCCCCCGATGCGTGAGAGCGGCTCCTGGATGCCCTCGAACTGTCCGATCTGAATCCCGAACTGCTCGCGGATGCTGGCGTAAGCGGCCACCCCGCGGGTGATGCCTTGAGAGCCGCCTCCCGACATCCCGGGGAGGCTCACGCCGCGGCCTGCGGAGAGGCAGTCCATGAGCATCCGCCAGCCATGACCAGCGCGCTCGGTGCCTCCGATGATGTGGTCGAGCGGGACGAAGACATCCTCGCCGCTCGTAGGCCCGTTGTAGAAAGGGATGTTGAGGGGGTTGTGCTGTCTGCCGTGGACGACCCCAGGGATGTCCGTCGGGATGAGGGCGCAAGTGATCCCGAGCTCTTTCTCGCCGCCCAGGAGCCCCTCCGGATCTTTGAGCTTGAAGGCGAGCCCGAGGAGCGTGGCCACGGGGGCGAGCGTGATGTAGCGCTTGTCCCAGGTGAGGCGCATGCCGAGCACCTCTTCGCCTTGCCACTCACCCTTACAGACGATCCCGTGAGAGGTCATCGCGCCTGCGTCTGAGCCAGCGTTCGGCTCGGTGAGCGCGAAGGCGGGGACCTCGCGTCCGTCTGCGAGGCGGGGGAGGTAGTGGTCTCGCTGCTCTTGCGTCCCGTAGTGGAGCAGGAGCTCTGCGGGCCCCAGGGAGTTGGGGACCATGACCGTGACGGCTGCAGAGATCGAGCGGCTAGAGACCTTGGCGATGACCTCGCTCGTCGCTTGGGCGGAGAAGCCTTTGCCACCGTACTCAGCGGGGATGATGAGCCCCATGAAGCCCTTGGACTTGACGAAGTCCCACGCGCTCTCTGGGAGCCCTTGGTCGACGTTGATCTGCCAGGGGTCGAGCATGCGGCAGAGCTCTTCACACTCGTTCTCAAGGAAGCTCCGCTCCTCTGGAGAGACGGGTGTGACCTTGAAGTCGAGGAGCTTTTGGAAGTCCGGGCGTCCGCCGAAGAGGTCGGCGTCCCACCAGACGGTCCCAGCCTCCAAGGCGACGCGCTCTGTCTCTGACATCTTCGGGAAGATCGCTGCCATCGCGGGCAAGATGTTCCTCGTGAGGACCAGGCGGCGGATCACAGGGACCCCGAACACGGCTACACAGATGGCGTAGATCGCGAAAAAACCAGCGACCCCAGTCCCCCAGGACTTGGTGATCCAGCAGTAGAGGAAGCCGATCCCAAGGGGTAAGACCCACGAGAGCAATCCACGGCCTTGGTACAGGAGCGAGACGGCGAGGACGAAGAGTCCGATGACGAGGAGGTAGGGCATCTTGTTGGGCCTTACAGGCCTTAACACACCAGCGGAGAGGCGGATGTACCAGCCTGAAGTGACGGGCCAGGATATCCGATTTCCCTTGGGTTGAGGAGAAGAGACGGGGGCCCTTGTGGTGAGTCACCCCTTGCCCTCACACTCGGTACGCAAACCCACTCCCGAGACAAAAAAACAACATGCTCCGCACATCTACCGCACTCTTGCTCTTCCTCTCCGCTGCCTGCACCACGATCAGCAAACCGGCCACTATCCACACCGAAGTCCGCGCCTATTCACAGCACGTCTTTCGGGGGGTCTCCCAGACAGATGAGAAGGTCGTCCAGGCGCTCTCCGACTGGACCATCGAACTCTCAGAGGGGAAGCGCTTTCGCCTCGGCACTTTCATGAACGCTGACGGGACCAATGACGCCGGAGACGGAGTCTATCCCAACGGCAACGGCGGTCAGATCACCCGGGTAGAGCTCGAGCCCACCTGGATCTGGGAGCTGCCGGATGGCTCCTTCAGCGCCGGGATCGTCAATCGCAGCCACCCGAACCTCGCTGGATACGGGGACACCAACGAAGCCAAGCTCACCTGGACCCTTGGTTCGAGCTTCTTAGGGATGCAGCCTGCCTTCACCGCCTTCTATGACCTCGAAGACGGAGACGGCCTCTACACCCAGGTAGGGATCGGGCGTGGCGTCGAGATCAAACCGGAGTGGAGCCTCGACTCCTCCTTCAGCTTGGCGTACGCCGACAAAGACCAGGCCGCGATCTTGTATGGAGCAGGCGAGGCTGGCTTCGCCGATTTCACCGGAGAGGCCGTCCTGCGCTGGCGCAACACGCCGAACCTAGACCTCACCACGACCTTGGCTGCGAGCACGATCGTCTCGAGCGAGCTCGCTGACAGCCTCGAAGCGGCCGGGCGCGACAAGGCCAACCTCTGGCTCGGCTTAGGGATGAGCTGGAAGTTCTGAGCTCCCTCAGTCCGGCCTGCGGACGAGGAAGGGGCCCATCGAGAGGACGTCGAGGCGACCGTCCAAGAAGGCGCGGACGGCGTCCTCTGGCGTGCACACGATCGGCTCCTCGTGCATGTTGAAGCTCGTGTTGATGAGGCAGGGGATGCCGGAGAGCTTCTGGTACTCAGCGACGATGTCGTAGTAGACGGGGTTCTTCTCGCGGCGGATGAGCTGTGGGCGCGCGGTGCCGTCCACGTGCACGGCGGCGGGGCAGGACTCCTTCATGAAGTCCGTGCAGTCAAAGGTGATCGTCATGAACTCCGCGGTGTGCTCTGCCCCTTTGAGGTTGTGATAGCACTTGTGTCGCTCTTCGAAGAGGGTGACCGGCGCGAAGGGCATGAACTCGGTGCGGCCGAGGCGCTGGTTGAGCCAGTGGTTCACTTCCTGCTCTCGACCGTGATAGAGGATCGAGCGGTTCCCGAGGGCGCGCGGGCCGTACTCCATGCGCCCGTCAAAGCGGGCGACGACCGAGCCGTTGTGGATCAGGCTGGCGACCTCCGCCGCCATGTGATCGGGGCGCTCGGCCTCGAGGCCTGAGGCCTTGATAGCGGCGAGGCACTCGTCCTCGGTGAACTCTGGGCCTTGGTAGGCGGTCTCGAACGGCACGGCGTCGCCGCCGGGCCAGGATTGGTGCATCGCGATCCCGCTGCCGCAGCCGCCGTCGCCCATGTTCGGGTAGATGAAGATCCCCTCGATGCCCTCCGCCTCGTGGATGCGCTGGTTCATCTTCACGTTGGCGCTGACGCCTCCCGAGAGGACCACGTTGGAGCAGCCCAGGACGCTGGCCCAGTGCTCGACGAGACGCACAGCCACCTTCTCGAGGACGAACTGCCAGGCCGCCGCGACGTCCACCACGGGGAAGTTCACCGCGAGGTGTCTGGCGAAGAAGGGGTTCAGGTTCTGGTCGATGCGGAAGCCGCCGCCCTCGGTGTGGAAGCGGTGTGAGACGACCTCGTCGAGGATGGCGGGGTCGCCGTAGGCAGCGAGGCCGACGATCTTCCCAGCGTGGCGGTCAGGGTGGTAGCCGAGGGCGCTCGTCACGCTCTCGTAGAAGGTGCCTAGCGAGTAGGGGAAGCGCAGGCCGTGCTGTCTCTTGAGCTCTCCTCCTTCGCCGACGCCGATGGAGCCAGCGAGCCCAGAGCCATAGCCGTCGAGCGTGAGGACCAGGGCGCGATCGAAGCCGCTCGCGAGGTAAGCGTTCGCGGCGTGAGAGAGGTGGTGCTCGTAGCGCTTAACCTTGTTCTCGAGCCCGAGCTCCTTGAGTCCGGAGAGGAGCTCCTTGGACCAGCGCGCGTGCGCGGCGACAGCCTGCTCTGCCCAGGCGGCGGAGTGCTTCAGCGCGACGCGGGTCGAGAGCGACGAGGCGCCGAGGAGGTCGTAGGCGAGGCGCTTGAAGAGCGGTCGCTCGACGCGCTGGTTGGGAGAGGAGAGGCCGTGGACGGGAGCGGTGCGCTCAGGGACCCTCGCCTTGGCGGCCGCGATGAGCTCTCTGAGCGCTCCGGCAGAGGAGCTCTCCTTGGCGAGGGAGCGCTCAGAGTTCATGGCGTCGCGGATGTGCTTGGCCTCCTGCTCTGAGGTCAGGAAGGGGTAGGCGACGTGATCGAGCTCCGAGGGGTCTGTGCCTGTTGCCTCCAGGGCTGCGCGGACCGCTGCTGCCGGGAAGCCCGCGTGCTGCTTCACTCGGCTGAAGCGCTCTTCGCCGGCGCCGAAGAGGAGGCGCCCGTCTTCGACGAGGGACGCGGATGCGTCCTTGTCGAGGGGGGAGATGCCGAGGATCTTCACGCGGGAGCTTCCAATCGTTGGGGGAGCTCGGTCGGTGTGACCATCTCGCCCCCCACTTCCTCTCGGAACCAACGCAGGAATCCCGCACAGCGAGTGAGCAGCTCGTCCCGTTCTTGGGGATTCCGCGCGTACGCTGTGCATCCTGGCAGCATGGAGGGGCTGTGCAGGGAGAGCTGGAAGACACGGACACCTCCGGAGAGGAGCGCGCGGGTCAGACGCTGCATGTGACGGAGGGTGTAGCCCTCAGGGGAGAGCGCGAGGCGCTCGAAGGCTCCGAGGCGGCTCAAGATCCCTGGCAGCCTGAGCGCGGAAGGGAGGGTCGCGTGGATGGCGCGGTGGAGCCCGCCCCCCCCAGGGAGCCAACCAGCGAAGCCGCCAGTGGCGGGCAGGCCGACGAGGGCGTGCTCAGGCCCGAAGGAGTAAGGCCTCGCGTCGAGGCTTGACCAGTCTGGGCCGCCATCGCGGGTGAGGTCGAAGCCAGCGAGGGGCGAGACGTCGACCGTGTAGCCCAAGGCGACGAGGGCCTCAGCGGTCCGGGGGCCGAGGCCGTAGCGTCCG
>PVBE012818562.1_pt1 | contig 21265 bp, 19 predicted proteins | sample 1631181 | NCBI WGS metagenome assembly PVBE01 (sample SAMN08397723, study PRJNA350692) | Marine metagenome, whole genome shotgun sequencing project. | isolation source: water | place: Pacific Ocean | collected 2012-04 | reverse complement strand
CGCGTGGTCCGTGAGGCGCTCGATCAGTTCATAACCGAACAGTTGAGCGAAGAGCCGAGAATGCGCAAGCGTTATGAAGAAGAGCGACGCAAACGGCTGGGGAAGACGGATTCCAAAATTCATGTCCTGTCGGGAGGGCGTGACGACGAGCGTCCGTGACGAAGTTTTTCTAATTCAGCGCGCCGTCACATGACCCCCCTTCACATAACATAGACGACGGAATCTTCGTCGGCCGTGACGCGTCCGGCGCGGACATCGGCGACAACGGATTGCAAATCGCCGAGATATTCCTCGATCACCTCCTGGTGGGACATGTTGACCCACACCATGATCGAATCGGGCTGCTCGGCGCGGGTGACGGACCAGCCCCTGGCGGCCATGCCGGACTCGACGGCGAATATGTCAAGCTCGGGCGAGGCGAAATAGAAATGCAGGGCATGCGGGCGGGCGATGATTTCGAGCCCGTCGATTTCGCCGATTCCCTTCATCAGGCGCTGCTTGATATCGCGCTGGGCGGCGAAAATCCTGAGATAGCCCTCCTCGCCGAGGTAATTCATCACCGCCCAGGCCGACGCCAGCGGCCCGCCCGAGCGCGAGCCGGTGATGTTGGCGGTGCTGTAGATACCGGCCGGCCAATCGCCGAACGAGGTGCGCTGATAACGCTCCAGCCCGGCGTCGCGCAGCAGCACCAATGAGACGCCCTTGTTGGCGTAACCGAATTTATGCAAATCGACCGACATCGACATCACGCCGGGAACGGCGAAATCGAAATCGGGCATGTCTTCGCCGAGGCGGCGCATGAAAGGCAGAATGCAGCCGCCGATGCAGCCATCGACATGCATCCAGAGACCATGCTCGCGCGCGATGGCGGCGATCTCGGCGATCGGGTCGGTCTCGCCGTAGGGATAGGGCGGCGCGGAACCGACGATCATGAAGCTATCGCCGCTCACCGCCGCCGCCATGGCCGTCGGATCGGCGCGCCAATCCGTGCTTGCGGTCATGCGCACGACTTTGACGCCGAGCATATGCCCGGCCTTGTCGAACGCCGGATGGGCGGTGTGCGGCACGATGAGTTCGGGCGTCGCGGCGGAGGGGCGATTTTCGCGCGCCCATTCGCGGGCGGTCTTGACGCACATGATGATGCTCTCGGTGCCGCCGCTGCTGGTGCTGCCGCCGGCGCCTTTCGGCGCATTCAGCAGCGACAGCATCATGTCGACGACGTCGCGTTCATATTGCTCCAGGCTGGGATAGGCGGAGCCGGCGTATATGCCGTTTTCGGCGAGATACATGTTGAGCGCGCCATTGGCCACGGCGAGCAAATCCTCGCCGCCGAAATAGGCCGGCTTGAAATTGCGCGCATCGCGCCACGGCATGTCGGCGCGGCGCGCCGCCTTCATCTCGGATTCGACATCTTCCCAGCTTTTGGACAGGGATGGAAAACGGGAATTTCGCATCATTCTCTCCGATCTCTTTCCGGCCTATGCAGAAGGATGCGCAAATCATAAGCTGGACGGCGGACAAGGCAAACAGGAAGAGCTAAAAATGCAGGGCGCCAACAGACGTTACGACCTGATTCCCTGGGCGGCGCAAAACGCCGTCCATCCGGTGACGCGAATGGAACATGGTGAAGGCGCCTATATATTCGATTCCGAAGGCCGCAAATATCTCGATTTTTCGGCCCAGCTGGTCAACGTCAATCTCGGCCATGGCCATGCCAAGGTGGTGCGCGCGATCCAGGAACAGGCGGCGCGGCTGTGCTATATCGGGCCCCATTTCACGACCGAGGCGCGCGACAAGCTGGGCGCCAAGCTGGCCGAGATCGCGCCCGGCGATATCGCCACCGCCTTCTTCACCGACAGCGGCAGCGAGGCCAACGAGATCGCCATGACCATCGCCCGCCTGGTCACCGGGCGGCGCAAGATCATGACCCGCTACCGCTCCTATCACGGCACGACGAGCGGCGCGCTGTCGGCGAGCGGCGATCCACGGCGCGTCGCGGTCGGCTATGAGCAGCCCAATGTGGTGCGCATCTTCGATCCCTATTGCCACCGCTGCAGCTTCAAGCTGAGCTATCCCGAATGCGGCGTGCACTGTGCCGCCAGCGTCGAGGAAGTGATCCAGCGCGAGGGGCCGGAACAGATCGCCGCACTTCTCGCCGAGCCGATGACCGCCGCCGCCGCCGGCATCGATCCGCCGGCGGAATATTTTCCCATGCTGCGCCAGATTTGCGACCGCTACGGCATCCTGCTGATCGCCGATGAAGTGATCACCGGCTTCGGCCGCACCGGCAAATGGTTTGCCATGAACCATTGGGACGTGGTGCCCGACATGATCACCAGCGCCAAGGGCCTGACCTCGGGCTATGTGCCGATGGGGGTGGTGCTGATGCGCGATCATATCGCGCGCCACTTCGACGACAATTGGATACCGGTCGGCTCGACGCAGACCGCCAATCCGATCGCCTGCGCCGCCGCGGTGGCGGCGCTCGACGCCTATGAAGAGGACGGGTTGATCGAGAATGCGGCGGCGATGGGCGTGGTCCTGCGCGACAGTCTGGACATATTGATGCGCGACCATGCCTGCATCAGCGACGTGCGCAGCCTCGGCCTGCTCGCCTGCGTCGAGCTGGTGAGCGACGGTGCGACGGGCGAGCCGCTATCGGCCAAGTTCGGCCATGGCGACAGCATCGAATGGATCAAGCGCCGCGTTCTCGAGCTCGGCCTCGAGGTGCGCGTCAGCGACCATTTCATCCTCATCGGCCCGCCGCTCTGCATCACCGCCGAGGAAATCGCCTGGGCGGTGAAGCAGCTCGATGAGATATTGGGCGAGGTCGAGGGCCGGCTCAAAGCCACCTGAGCGCCGCCGCGCTCAATAGCCGGCGTCGGGATCGACGATATAATGCAGCGCCTCGCCGGCGCGCAGGCGGCGAATATTGGCGGCCACCAGCCGGGCGCCGGAGCCGGCATTGGTGATCGACGCGATATGCGGCGTGATGGTGATGTTGGGGGCGCGCCACAGCGGGTCGTCAACCGGCAGCGGCTCTTCGCGCGTGACGTCGAGGACGGCATGGCCGAGCCGGCCCGATTCGAGCGCCGCGATCAAATCCGCCTCAACCACCAGGCCGCCGCGTGCGCCATTGATAAAGCACGCCCCTGGCGGCAGAGCGTTCAACGTCCGGCTGTCGATGATGCCCTCCGTATCCGGGGTGAGCGGCAGCAGGCAAACGAGAATTTCCGACGAGCTGAGAAATTCGTCGAGTTGCTCCGGGCCGGCGAAACTCTCGACACCCGGCAGCTTCTTTCCGCGCCGGCTCCAACCGCTGACCTGAAAACCGATATCCTGAAGCGCCTTGGCCGAGGCTTCGCCGAGAATGCCGAGGCCCATCATGCCGACGCGCCGCTCATAGGAAAACGGCGCCGTCAGACGGTGCCAATCCTGCACCTGCTGGTAAGCGAGATATTCCGGCACGCGGCGATGACAGTAAAGCGTATATAACAGAACCCACTCGCACATACCCTGGGTGAGATTGTCATCGACGAAACGCGTCATCGGCACGCCGTCGGGGAGCGTGGTGGCGGCGAGCAAATGATCGACGCCGGCGCCGAGCGAGGCGATCAGCTTTAAGTTGGGAAAGCGCAGCAATTGCTCCTGCATCGGGTCCCACACCAGCGCGATCTCGACCTCTTCCGGCGCGCCGACATCGGGCCAGACGCGGAATTCGAGGTCAGGCATGACCTCGGCGAACTCCGCGCGCCATTCGTCCGGATCGTCCGTCCGGCTGCAAAATATCAACGACATGGCCGCTCGGATATCACGAACGGCCCCACCGTGGCACCGGAAAAACGTCAATCATCCAGCAGCATCGCGCGCAGACGGTAGACCAGGTCGAGGGCCGCGCGTGGGCTTAAAGAGTCTACGTCGGTCTCGGCAAAGGCAGTGCGGAGTTTGTCCGCCGCCGCCTTCCGGGCCGCCCCAGCGGCCGGGCGGGGCGCCGAGAAGAGCGGCAAATCCTCGGCCAGACGGGCAACCGCGCCGCCCTGCTCACCCTTTTCCAGCGTCGCCAGCACTTCCTCGGCGCGGCTGAGCACCGCCTCGGGCAGGCCGGCCAGGCGCGCCACGTGAATGCCGTAGGAGCGGTCGGCGGAACCCTTCACCACCTCGTGCAGGAAGACCACGTCATCCTGCCATTCCTTGACCCGCATGGTGTTGCAGGAGAGCCGCTCGAGCTTCGGCGCCAGCGCCGTCAGTTCGTGATAATGGGTGGCGAACAGGGTGCGGCAGCGGTTGATCTCGTGCAGATGCTCGAGCGCCGCCCAGGCGATGGAGAGGCCGTCGAAGGTCGCCGTGCCGCGGCCGATCTCGTCGAGGATGACCAGCGCCCGCGGCCCGGCAAGATTGAGGATCGCCGCCGTCTCGATCATTTCGACCATGAAGGTGGAGCGCCCGCGCGCCAGATCGTCGGCGGCGCCGACGCGGCTGAAGAGACGGTCGACGATACCGATATGGGCGCTCTCGGCGGGCACGTGCGAGCCCATTTGGGCGAGGATGGCGATCAGCGCATTTTGCCGGAGAAAGGTGCTTTTTCCCGCCATGTTGGGCCCGGTGACAAGCCACAGATGACGCGCCGGCCCGAGATCGCAATCATTGGGCACGAAACGGGCATCGCCTGTCGCCGGCGCCTCGCGCTCGCCCGGTGCCTCGACCACGGCATGGCGCCCGGCGCGGATATCGAAGGCCTGGCCGGCATCGACCAGGGGCCGGCAATAACGCCGCTCGACCGCCAATTGCGCTAAGCCCGAGGCGACGTCGAGAACGGCGGCGGCGCGCGCCAGGCGGGCGATATCCTCGGCCCGCGCGGTGACCTCGCCGAGTAGCTGGTCGAACAGTTGGGCTTCGAGATCGAGCGCCTTCTGCGCCGCATTGTTGATTTTGTTCTCGAGCTCGCCGAGCTCGACCGTGGTGAAGCGCACGGCGGACGCCAATGTCTGGCGGTGGATGAAGCCGTCGCCGAGCTTGGGCGCGTTGCGCTCGCTGACATCGATGAAAAAGCCGAGCACGTTGTTATGCTTGACCTTGAGGCTTGGGACATCGGTTTCGCTTCGGTAGCGGGTCTCCAGGTTGGCGATCAGGCGGCGGCTTTCGTCGCGCAGCGTCACGAACTCGTCGAGCGGCGCGTGATAGCCCCTGGCGATAAAACCGCCGTCGCGGATGAACAAAGGCGGCGTCGAGACCAGCGCCCGGGCCAGGCGGGCGGCGAGAATATCGTGCTGGCCGAGGCCCACGGTCATGCCGGTAACGGCTTCATTGGCCATGCCGGTCACGGCTTCATCAGGCGGCGCCAGTTCGCCGTCTTTCTCGAGGATGGCGCGCAGGCGCGGCGCCAGCGCCAGGGCATCGCGCACGGCGGCCAGGTCCCTCGGCCCGCCGCGCCCGACGGTGAGGCGCGACAGCGCGCGCTCGACATCGGGAAAGGCGCGCAGCGCAGCGCGTAGCGATTCGCGCGCCGCCGTGCTAGCGACGAAAAAATCGACCTCGTCGAAGCGCCGGGCGATGGCCTCGGGATCGGTGAGGGGCGCGCCGAGGCGGGCGTGCAGCAGACGCGCGCCGGGCGCCGAAACCGTGCGGTCGATGACCGCGAGCAGCGAGCCCTTGCGGCCGCCCGAGAGCGCCTGGGTAAGTTCCAGATTGCGCCGCGTCGCGGCGTCGATGGCCATGCTGGCATCTTCCGATACGGCACTCAAATGGGCGAGGCGCGGCAGCTTGCCCTTTTGCGTGAGGCTCAAATATTCGACGATGGCGCCCGCCGCCGCCAAGTCGGCGCGGCCAAAATCGCCGAAGCCGTCGAGCGCGGCGACGCCATAGAGGGCACAGAGACGCCGCTCGCCGGCGCTGCTGTCGAACAGCCGGACCGGCTGCGGCGCGAGGGCGGATTTCCATTCGCCGAAAAGCTCGAACAAATCCGGCGTGTCGAGCACCGTCTCGGCGAGCAATATCTCACCCGGCGCGAGGCGGGCGAGCGCCGCCGGCAATGCCGCCAGAGCGCATTTCATGACGCTGAACTCGCCCGTCGACATATCGCACCAGGCCACCGCCCAGCGCCCTTCGGCGCGGCCCAAGGCGACCAGATAGTTCGCGGCGCGGGCATCGAGAAGCGAATCCTCGGTCAGCGTGCCCGGCGTGACGAGGCGCTCGACCTCACGCGCGACCACCGCCTTGGCGCCGCGCTTCTTGGCCGCCGCCGGGTCTTCGGTCTGTTCGCACACCGCCACCTTGAAGCCCGAATGGATGAGCTTCTCGAGATAGCGATCGGCGCTTTTGACCGGCACGCCGCACATCGGGATATCCTCGCCGCCATGCTTGCCGCGCCGGGTGAGGGCGATGCCAAGCGCCGCCGAGGCCTGCACCGCGTCATCAAAGAAGAGTTCGTAGAAATCGCCCATGCGGTAGAACAGCAGGCTGTCGGGATGGCCGCTTTTGATGGCCAGATATTGCGCCATCATCGGCGTCGCGGCGGCGTTGGCCGCTTCTCCGGGTGCGGATTTTGTCGCTTTCTTGTCCATTGCGCGCGACGGTAACACAGGGGAGGATTGGCGAGACATACTTGCTTTCAATCCCGGCTCGGACACAAATTGTCTGGCGTCCGGAAAAAAACGCAGGACCCTGGAAGGCGATATGGCTTGGCGAGACGTACCTTTAGGCCGCTGGCTGCGCGCCGTGGGCATTGCCGCGGCGCCGCTCGCCCTCGCCTTTATCGTGCTCGCCGGGCTCGGCCTGTTGGCGCCTGGCACCGCCGTCCTGACCTGGCTCGGCCTCACCCTGATCAGCGCCGCCGCCATCCATTGGCTGCTCGGCGATCTGTTGCGGACCAAAAACCAATTGGAGAAATTGGCGCGCGGCGGAGAAATCGAGGCGTTCGCCGGGCGCACCCGCATCGGCCGCGAATTGACGCAATCGCTGCAGCGCCTGGAGCGTGAATCGAGCCAGCGCATGGCGCGCTTGGTGAGCGACCATGACGGATTGGAGCGCGCCCTCGATGCGCTGCCCGGCCCGGTGCTGCTGTTGAACGAGGGGCACAAGGTGGTGCGCGCCAACCGCGCCTCGAAAAATCTGCTCGGCGGCGAGCTTGAAGGGCGCGACCTGGCGGCGGTGCTGCGCAACCCGGACGTCGTCGCGGCGCTCGAAGCGGCGGCGCGCTCGGATTCGGGCCAGGATGTCGCCTTCACCCTGCAGGCGCCGGTGCGGCGCCATTTCTCGGCCCGCATCGAGCCGCTCAGCCAACATGCGGCGGACGGCACGGCGATCGTGCTGGCGCTGGTCGATATGACGGCGGTGCGCCGCGCCGATCAGATGCGCGCCGATTTCGTCGCCAATGCGAGCCATGAAATCCGCACCCCGCTGGCCACCCTGAGCGGCTATATCGAAACCCTGAGCGGGCCGGCCAAGGACGATGCCGAGGCGCGCCGGCGCTTCCTCGCCATCATGGCGCGCCACGCCGAGCGCATGACGCGGCTGGTCGAGGATTTGCTGTCGCTGTCGCGCATCGAGATGAACGAGCACACGGCGCCGACCGAGCGCGTCGAGCTGGCGGCCTTGCTGGCCACCGTCGCCGACAATCTCGAATGGCGCGCCACGGAGCGCCCGGCCACCATCGAGCGCGATATCGAGGCCGGGCTGCCGCCGTTGATGGGCGATGCCGGCGAACTGACGCAGCTGTTCCAGAACCTGGTCGACAACGCCATCAAATATGGCCGCAGGGGCGGCCGCGTACGGATCCGTGCGTGGCGTGAGACAGGCGGCGCGGAGGGAAACGTCACCGACGCGACCAAAGCCAGCGATATTTTGGTGTCGATCGCCGATCAGGGCGACGGTATCGCGCGCCAGCATCTGCCGCGCCTGACCGAGCGGTTCTATCGCATCGATACGGCGCGCTCGCGCGAACTCGGCGGCACCGGCCTCGGGCTCGCCATCGTCAAACATATCGCGAGCCGCCACCGCGCCGCGCTCACGATCGAATCCGAAGTCGGCAAGGGCAGCATCTTCACCCTGCGCTTCCCGCATACACCGAGCCCATCCGGCGACGGCGAGGCCGGTTAGAGAATTTGCCGCGGGCGCGGCCGGCGCGGTGGCGGCGCGAACTATTTCCAGGCTCGGCGGCGAATTTTATGCTATCCCCGGCCGCTATAAAACCGAGTTGCCGGGCGTCGAAAGTGGCGATATCGCCATTCGCGGCCGCGCCCCCTCGGTAAAATTCTAACGGGACAAGCGCCATGCGCCAGGTTCAAGCGATCGCCCGGGGAAGGTCTTTGAAATTCGCCGCTGTCCTGCTCGTCGCCGCCACGCTGGCGGTTTCGGCGTGCGGCGGCAAGCCGTTGCATACCAGCAAATGGCAGCATGGCGGCGGCGAAATACCGCCGGGTCCGGGCCTGTTTTCCGGCGACGACGGCGAATTCGTCATCGACGGCGAGTAACCGGCGCGAATTCAAACCACCACCCCATCACCGCTGTCATAAAACCGTAACATAGGCGCTGTATTGCTCGGCCGTTCGCCGGCGCGAGCGAAGCGATTCGCGCGTGCCGCGACATTCGTTTCACCGGCGCGAGCGGAGGCCGCGAGCGCGTGCAGCTGGTCATTCTCCTCATCGCGCTCGGCGCGATCACGGCGCTGGGCTATTTCCTGGCCCGGCGCAAACTGCTCGGCGGCGCCGGCGGCACCGGCGCCAGCGCCATCCGGCCGCATTCCATGCCCGGCTATCATGGCTGGTACATGGCGCTGTGGTGCGCGCTGCCCTCGCTGGTCGTGCTGCTGCTGTGGCTGCTCTTCGAAGAGCGCATCCTGGAAGCCCTGCTGATCTCGCATCTCGGCCCGGAGATCGCCGCGCTGCCCGGCGAAATGCTCGGCCTGTTGCTGAACGATATCCGCAATCTCGCCGCCGGCGACGCCGTCAGCCGCGACGCCGATCCGGCGCTTATGGCGGCGGCCGAGCGTTACGGCGCCATGCGCACCACCGCCCGCGCGGCGATGCTCGGCGGCGGCCTGGCGCTTGCCGTCGCCGGCCTGGCCTGGTCGTGGCGCCGCGTCGCGCCCGCCTTCCGCGCCCGCCACCGGGTCGAGCGCATCGTGCGAAGCACGTTAATCCTGGCCTCGTTCGTCGCCGTGGTGACCACCGTCGGCATCATCCTCTCGGTGCTGTTCGAATCGATCCGCTTCTTTTCGATCATCTCGGTCGGCGATTTTCTGTTCGGCCTCGAATGGAGCCCGCAGACCGCCATCCGCAGCGATCAGGTCGGCAGCTCCGGCGCCTTCGGCGCCGTGCCGCTCTTTACCGGCACCCTTTTGATCACCTTGATCGCCATGCTGGTGGCGCTTCCGGTCGGCCTTTTTTCAGCGATCTACATGGCCGAGTTCGCCAGCCCGCGGGTTCGCAACGCGGTCAAGCCGGTGCTCGAAATCCTGGCCGGCGTGCCGACCGTGGTGTACGGCTTTTTCGCCGCCCTCACGGTGGCCCCGTGGCTGCGCGGCTTCGGCGCCTATCTCGGCCTCGACGTGGCTTCGGAGAGCGCGCTGGCGGCGGGCGCGGTGATGGGCATCATGGTCATCCCGTTCATCTCCTCGCTCAGCGACGACGCCATCACCGCGGTGCCGCGTTCGCTCCGCGAGGGCTCGCTGGCGATGGGCGCGACGCGCTCGGAAACGGTGGTCAAGGTGATCCTGCCGGCGGCGCTGCCCGGCATCGTCGCCGCCTGTCTCCTGGCCATCAGCCGCGCCATCGGCGAGACCATGATCGTCGTCATGGCGGCCGGCCTGGCGGCCAAGCTCACCGCCAACCCGCTCGAAGCGGTGACCACCGTGACGGCGCAGATGGTGACGCTGCTGGCCGGCGATCAGGAGTTCGACAGCGCCAAGACACTGGCCGCCTTTGCCCTTGGTCTCGCGCTTTTTCTCGCCACCCTGGCGCTCAACGTGCTGGCGCTTTACATCGCGCGCAAATATCGCGAGCAATACGAATGACCGGCGCCGGCTGGCAGGTTTCCAAACACAGCGCCCGGCGGCTGAAAAGGCGCTACCGCCGCGAACGCTGGCTGAAGGCGCTCGGCATCCTCGCCATCGTTATCGCGCTCGGCGTTCTGGTGCTGCTGTTGGGCAGCGTCATCGCGCGCGGCTATCCGGCCTTCGTCAAAACGGAAATCGCGCTCGAAGTGAATTTCAAGGCCGAGCTGATCGACCCCGGCCAGCCGGGCGGCGGGAGATGCGGCAGGATTATCCGCAACGCCCTGTTCGAAGCGTTCCCCGAAGTGCGCCAGCGTGCCGAGCGGCGTCGGCTGCTCAAGCTGATAAGCAGGGGTGCCCGCTTCGAATTGCGGCGCATGGTCGAGAGTGCCCCCGAGCTGGTGGGGACGGTCAAAAAAGTATGGCTCACCGCCTCGAGCGACGTCGACATGCTGACCAAGGGCAGCCTGCCGCGCGACGTGCCGCAAGACGAGCGCCGCCTCTCCGACCGCCAACTCGGCTGGCTCGACAGTATGGACGCGGCGGGCAATGTGAGAACCGCGGTCAACTGGCAATTTTTCATCGGCTCTGATTCGCGCGAGCCGGAGCTCGCCGGCATCGGCGGCGCGCTGGCGGGATCGTTTTGGACCTTGGCGATCACGCTGATCCTGGCTTTCCCGCTCGGCGTCGGCGCCGCCATCTATTTGCAGGAGTTCGCGCCCAAGAACCGGCTCACCGATTTCATCGAAGTCAATATCAACAATCTGGCGGCGGTGCCCTCGATCGTGTTCGGCCTGTTGGGCCTGGCCATATTTATTCAGCTTTTCGAGCTACCGCGCTCGACCGCCATCGTCGGCGGGCTGACGCTGATGCTGATGACACTGCCGACCATCATCATCGCCACGCGCGCCGCGCTCGCCGCCGTGCCGCCGTCGATCCGCGAAGCGGCGCACGGCGTCGGCGCCTCGCCGCTGCAAGTGGTGTCGCATCATGTGTTGCCGCTGGCGATGCCCGGTATCATGACCGGCACGATTATCGGCATGGCGCGCGCGCTCGGCGAGACGGCGCCGCTGCTGATGATCGGCATGGTCGCCTTCATCGTCGATATCCCGGCGGCGCCGTTCGATTCGGCGACCGCGCTGCCGGTGCAGATTTTCCTCTGGGCCGACAGCCCGGAGCGCGGCTTCACCGAGAAAATGTCGGCCGCGATCATCGTCCTGCTCGCCTTCCTCATCATCATGAACGCGCTCGCGGTCTATTTGCGCCGGCGCTTCGAAATCCGCTGGTAAGGCTGAAACTTGAAAGAGACAATGCTATGACATTGGCCATGACATTATCGGCGGAGACGGATAGCGGCCCGGCCGGCGCCGGCGGCCCGGCGGGGAATGAGCTGGCGAGCAAGATGGAAGTCTCGGGGCTCGACGTGTTTTACGGCGCCAACCAGGCTTTGTTCGACGTCAGCATGAATGTGGCGGAGAATCGCGTGAGCGCCCTGATCGGCCCGTCTGGCTGCGGCAAATCAACTTTCCTGCGCTGTCTCAACCGCATGAACGATATCATCGAGGGCTGCAAGGTGAGCGGCAATGTGCTGCTCGACGGCAGCGATGTCTATGCCCGCGAGTTGGACGTCGTGCAGCTTCGCGCCCGCGTCGGCATGGTGTTCCAAAAGCCCAATCCGTTTCCCAAATCGATCTATGACAATGTCGCCTATGGGCCGCGCATTCACGGCCTCGCCGAAAATGCCGGCGAGCTCGATGAGATCGTCGAAAACAGTTTGCGCCGGGCCGGGCTGTTCGACGAGGTCGCCGAGCGCATGAGCGCATCCGGCACAAGCCTTTCGGGCGGCCAGCAGCAGCGCCTCTGCATCGCCCGCGCCATCGCCATCAGCCCGGAAGTGATATTGATGGACGAGCCCTGCTCGGCCCTCGATCCGATCGCCACGGCCAAGGTCGAGGAGTTGATCGACGCGCTGAAACAGGACTTCACCATCGCCATCGTTACCCACAATATGCAGCAGGCGGCGCGCGTCTCGCAGTACACGGCGTTTTTTCATCTCGGCAAGTTGGTCCAGTTCGCCGAAACCTAAGCGATATTCACCAACCCGGCAGAAAAGCGCACCCAGGATTACATCACCGGGCGATTCGGATAAGACGCGAGAGCAAATCCCGAGCAGGTGGATTCACCTGCGACGACGCATTTGCTTCAATTCTAAAGAGATAGAGCATATCGCGTGAGCGCATGCGAACGTGACATGCTCTAGGATAGCCCGCGAAAGGAGAAGGCCATGCCCGAGCATACCGTCACCCGCTACGGCGAAGAGCTCGACCAGATGACCGGTACCATCCTCAGAATGGGCGGCATGGTCGAGCAGCAATTGGCCAAGGCGATCACGGCGCTGATCAAGCGCGACCCCGAGCTGGCCGCCACCGTCATCGCCGACGACCAGCCGATCGACCGGTTGGAGCATGAGGTCGACCATCTGGCGATGCGCCTGCTGGCGCTGCGCCAGCCGATGGCGGTCGATCTCAGGCTGATTACCGCATCGCTCAAAATATCCAGCGATCTTGAGCGCATCGGCGACTACGCCGCCAACGTCGCCAAACGGGCGAGCGCGCTGGCTCAGGTCGAACCGATGCGCCCGATGGCGGTGATCCCGCGCATGTCGGAGCTCGTTCAGGCGATGATCAAGGATGTGCTCGACGCCTATATGGCGCGCGACGCGGAGAAAGCGCTGGCGGTGTGGCGGCGCGACGAGGAGGTCGACGAGACCTATAACAGCCTGTTTCGCGAATTGCTGACCTATATGATGGAGGATCCGCGCCATATCACGCCCTGCACCCATCTCTTGTTTATCGCCAAGAACATCGAGCGCATGGGCGATCACACCACCAATATCGCCGAGACGATCGCCTTTCTCGTCACCGGCACGCCGATCGACGAGGCGCGCCCCAAGAGCGACATCACGCCATTCGCGACGGCGCCGGACGAGGATTCCGAAAAGGCAAAGCTGCCGTGACGCCCTATGTGCTCGTCGTCGATGACGAGGCCGACCTGTTGACGCTGGTGCGCTACAATCTCGAGCGCGACGGCTTCGAAGTGGGCGCGGCGATGGACGGCGAGGAGGCGATGCTGATGATCGCCGAGCGCCGCCCCGATCTGGTTCTTCTCGACTGGATGCTGCCGCGGCTTTCCGGCATCGAAATCTGCCGCCGCATTCGCCGTTCGGCGGAGACGCAGAACCTGCCGATCATCATGCTGACCGCGCGCGGCGAGGAAAGCGACCGGGTGCGCGGCCTTGACTGTGGCGCCGACGATTATATCGTCAAGCCGTTCTCGCCAAGCGAATTGGCGGCGCGGGTGCGCGCCGTATTGCGCCGTCTGCGCCCGGCACTCGAGACCGAGACCATCGAATTCGCCGGTGTGACCATGGATCTCGCCGAACACCGGGTGACGCGCGACGGCGATGCCATTCGCCTGGCGCCGACGGAGTTTCGCCTGCTGCGCCATTTGATGGAGCATCCGGGCCGTGTGTTCAGCCGCGAACAATTGCTCGACGCGGTGTGGGGGCGGGACATATATCTCGAGCCGAGAACGGTCGATGTGCATGTCCGGCGCCTGCGCAGGACGCTGAATGCCGGTGGCAGGCACGATATCATCCGCACGGTCCGAGCCGCCGGTTACGCCCTCGACCAGCGGCCTTAGCAGGGAAATAATCACATTAAAACAGGCGGTTAGGGCTTATTACGCGGCGCCCGGGCAGTTGTTGTTTGCTTGTATGACAAAATGTCATACATGATGGCTGTGGCGGGCTATAGCGATAGTTGGCGCCAGCGTGGCGATGCCTGACGCTGCGTCAAATGCTGCACCGGCAGCGCCCCGCACTTGCCCCACAAGCTCCGAATCGGGCGCTATATTTAGGTATTTTTCTTGCTCAACTATACTAGTAATTGTATTGGCTAAAGCTCTGTAATGAAACAATTCGATAATGTAAACACTTGTATCATCACGCTGTCGGTGCTATGTACTACAAAAATTCGAATCAACATGCGCTCCCGGCCGGTATTATACATGGTGGGACATAGTGGTAAGACACACTCATTGAGGTCGGACAATGGCAGTTAGCAAGTCCGACCGCGGCCACGCCGTCAACCCGGCCGCGGCAAGGCAGAAAGCCAAGCCGCCCTCGCCCTGGTCGGTGCGCGGCGTATCGCGCGAAGCCCGCGCCAAGGCCGGCAAGGCGGCTTCGCGGCGGCGCGAGACGATTGGCGAATGGGTCACCAACGCGCTCACCCAGGTCGCCAATGAAGAACTCGGCAGCGGCCCGCGCAGCGGGCAGGTGCTGCATTCCAAGGGCGGGCTGCCGACCGGCGGAATAGATCAAGACGAAACACCGCTCGGCAAGGCGCTGCTCGCCCTGGCCGAACGCTTTGAACGATCGGAGAAGCGCAACGAGGCCATCGTTTCGTTGGCGGAACGCATGGAGGGCGCCGAGTATGGCGGCCGCGACGTCAGCGTCATGGCCAAACAGACCGGCATCGTCGAGCAGCGCTCGCGCGCGCTTACCTTGCTCGTCGACCGGCTGGAATCGGCGGAACGGCGGGAAAACTCGCTGCTCACCCTCATGCACGGCGTCGCCGAACGGGCCGAACGCGGCGAGGAGCGTATCGCCGCGGTAACCCGCGGGCTCGCCGATCTGGCGCTCAATTTGGAAGCGGCGCTCAACCGAAATAGCGCCCACACGGCGCAAACCATCAGCAATTCCATGGCGCCGCTGGAGAACGCCGTCAACGCGCTCGGCAACCGGCTGCCATCCACTTCGGCGCCAGCCGCGACGGCGCCGGCATCGGCGCATTTTTACGGATACCCGGTGGAACCCTCACCGGGCGAGGCGCAGCCATACGGCGGCGCGGCGACGCCCGAAGCAACGCCCGAAGCCGAACCGGCAACGCCGGGCGATGTTGCTGGGGGCGATGTTGCTGGGGAAGGCCTCGCCGCCGGCGGCAAGGAAAGAGGCGGCCGCCTCAAATTCGATTTCGCAGCGCTGAAGCAGCACGCCATCAACAACAGCCAGCGGCTGGCACAGGATTTGGACGAGCCCGCCGAAGATGAGAGACCGGCGCGCGGCGGCTGGTTCGGAAAAAAACCGGTTTCGGAAAGCGGTGGTCAAGACAGCGCCGAAGCGGGCGCTGGCGATGATTGGGAGAGCGCGTATGTGGCCCCAGATGGCGCCCCAGCCAGCGCCCGAAGCAGCCATACGGAAGGCCCGCAAGAGCCGACATTGGACGCAGCGGGCCCTGCCGACCCCGCTCCCGCACCCAGCGCCGCGCCGCAACCCATTGCCACACCGGATCCCACCCCCGCGGCCACCCCGGCTGCCACCCCAACTGCCGATGCCGATGCCGCGCCGGCCGTTAGCGAAGAGGATGAAATGCTGATGGCGCTGAAACAGGCGATTAGACCGGAAAAGCCGTAAAATACTGATTTCAATAAATATTCTCCGGCCTCAAATGCTATAGGCCGGGGCTCGGAGGTGGCTCGGCGGTATCCTCCTCTGGCTGCGCAGCGCGGCGCCTATGCGCCACCGTCAGCCATAGCAACAACGCCAACCCAGGCAGCGCCGCAAGCGTCGTCACCAGGAAAAACGGCAGCCAATCGATCATCTCGGCCAAACGCCCGGCGGGCGCCGCCAAAAGCGTGCGACCAACGGAAGCAACGGCGCTCAGCAGGGCGTATTGGGTTGCCGTGTAGGAAAGATTGCAGAGGCTCGTCAAATAGGCCACCAGCGCCGCTGTGCCCATGCCACCGGCCAAATTCTCGACCCCGACCGCGACAGCCAGCATTCCGATGTCATGCCCAACCAGCGCCTGGACGGCAAGCATCAGGTTGGAGAGCATCTGGACGCCGCCGCAGATCCACAGAGCCCACAATATGCCCAATCGATCGATCAGCCAGCCGCCGATAATGAATCCCAGAATGCTCGCCCCAAAACCAACAATCTTGCCGGCATTGGCGATCTCGGCGTTGCTAAAGCCGAGCTCGACCAGGAAATAGCTGGTCATCACGCCAGCCATGGAATCGCCGAGCTTGTAAAAAACGATGAACAGCAAAATGGCGAGCCATTGCGGACGCGTCATGAAATCGACAAAAGGACTCGCCACCGCATCGTAGAACCAGGCCAAGACAGCCGCACGACGGCGCGACAATTCCGGTCGTCGGGCCAAATAGTCAGCCACCCGGCGCTCTCGAGCCGCCGTTTCCGAGTCAACGCCATGCACCGGCTCACGGCTCAGAAGGATGGTGACCAAACCAATCGGCACGAGCGCCGCCATTATCAGATAAACAAAGCTCCAATCGAGAAACCCGGCCAAATGAAGCGCGCCTGCGCCGGACATGAGCATGCCGATGCGATAGCCGAAGACCACGCTACTGACGCCGGCACCGATTTTTCCCTCTTCGAGCAGCTCGACCCGGTAGGCGTCGATCACCACGTCCTGACTGGCGCTGCAAAACGAGACGATCAGGGCGAAAAGCGCCATCAGCCAAGGGTTTGCCGCCGGATCGCTCAGCGCCATGGCGGCGATCCCCGCCATCAGGGCGAGCTGTGTTGCCACCGTCCAGCCGCGCCGTTGCCCCAACAGGCGGGTGAGCAGCGGAAACCGTATGCGGTCGATAACCGGCGCCCAGAGAAATTTTAAGACATAGGGCAGGCTAACGGCGGAAAAAAGACCCACGGTGGTCTTATCGACGCCTTCCCGCGCCATCCAGACGGTGAGCGTGCCGCCCACCAATGCCAGCGGCAAACCACTGGAAATGCCAAGAAAGAAAATGGCGGCAATGCGCCGGTCGAGATAGCTGACCAGGCCGCCGCGCCCGGATTTCGGCGTAATCTGGCCCAGCCCATCCCGCGGCCGCCGCGCGGCCGAGCGGCCGTCAGCCATTATTTGCTCGCCGGGTTGTCGTCAGAGCCGGTCCCTGTCATGCGCCCGGTGCAAATCCATCTCGGGCCCGCTCGGTACGATGCGGGTCGGATTGATGCTCTCATGGCTGCGGTAATAATGTTCCTTGATGTGCCGGAAATTGCACAGTTCGGCGATGCCGGGGATTTGGTACAACTCGCGTAAATAATTGGAAAGACACGGATAATCCTCGATTCTTCGGATATTGCACTTGAAATGCCCGAAATAGACGCAATCGAAGCGAACGAGCGTCGGGAAGAGCCGCCAATCGGCTTCGGTCAGCCGCTCGCCGCACAGATAGCGGCGCGTGCGCAACCGCGCTTCGACCCAGTCGAGCGCCGCGAAGAGCTGATCGCAGGCCTCCTCATAGGCCTGCTGGGTGCCGGCAAAGCCGGTGCGGTAAACGCCGTTGCTGATGTCCGTATAGACGCACTGATTGACCTCGTCTATCTCGCCGCGCAGCTCATCCGGGCAGAAATCCGGGGAGTCGGGCGCCAACGCGCCGAATTCGCTGTTCATCATGCGGATGATTTCGGCCGATTCGTTATTGACGATGGTGGCGCGCTCGCGGTCCCACAAGACCGGCACCGTGACGCGGCCGGAATAATCGGCGCGCGCATGGCTATAGATCTCGTGCAGGTGGTCGGCGCCGAACAGCGGGTCGGCGATGCAGCCCTCGCTATCGCCAAACACCCAGCCCAGCTCGGCCATGAAGGGCGCGACGACGGAAATGCTGATCAATTCCTCCAGGCCCTTGAGATGGCGGAATATTAGCGTGCGGTGCGCCCACGGGCAGGCGAGCGAAACATAGAGGTGATAGCGCCCCGCCTCGGCCTTGAAACCGCTGGCGCCGTCGCCGCTGATGCGGTCGCGGAACTGCGAATCGGCGCGCACGAAGCGGCCGTCCTTCGAGCGAACCGCAAGCGTTTCCGGTTGCCAAACGCCATCCACCAATTGGCCCATGCCAGTGCTCCTTCCGCATCCGTCCCAGCCCCGTCATACAATGATATGACAAACTGTAATCTATTGAAATAAAACGCGGTTATTGCTCCACAACGCCCCCTATGGCCGGCCGCTGGCGGCCACAAGCTGGGCGATATCCGATTCCGGCTTGGCGCCGAAATGGGAAATTATCTCGGCCGCCGCCAGGGCGCCGAGGCGGCCGCAGCGGGCCAGGTCGAAATCATGCGTGAAACCGTAGAGAAATCCGGCGGCGTAGAGATCGCCGGCGCCGGTGGTATCGGTGACGCGCGCCACCGGCGCCGCGCCGATGGCGTGAACTTCACCCCCGCCGACCACCACCGAGCCCTGTTCGCCGCGCGTCAACGCCGCGACTTCGCAATCTTTGCCGACGCGCCGAACCGCTTCGTCGAAATCCTCGATCTGATAGAGCGAGAGGATTTCATCTTCGTTGGCGAAAACTATGTCGACATGATGTTCGACCAGCTCGAGCAGTTCGGCGCGATGGCGATCGACGCAGAATGAATCGGAAAGGCTGAGCGAAACGCGCCGGCCGTTGGCGGCAGCGATGGCTTGCGCCTTGCGAAACGCCTGCTTGGCGCCGGGCGGATCCCACAGAAAGCCTTCCATGTAGATGACTTTGGCGGCGGCGATGAATTCCTCGTCGATATCGTCGGGGCCGAGCTCGACGCAGGCGCCGAGATAGGTGTTCATGGTGCGCTGGGCGTCCGCGGTGACAAGGATGAGACAGCGTGCCGTCGGTGCGCCGGCGGCGCTCGGCGCGGTCTCGAAGCGCACCCCGGCGGCGTCGATATCATGCCGGAATACCTTGCCCAGCACATCATCGCACACCTTGCCGACATAACCCGCGGCGCCGCCCATCTCGGCCAGCCCGATCATGCTGTTGGCGGCCGAGCCGCCCGATACCTCGACGCCGGCATCCATGGCGCCATAAAGCGCCTCGGCGCACTCGGCGTCGATCAGCGTCATGGCGCCCTTGGCCAGCGCCTGATCGGTGAGAAACGAATCCTCGGCATGGGCGATCACATCGACGATCGCGTTGCCGATGCCGACCACATCCAAACTCGGTTGCGCCATATTTTTTCTCCGAATCATTGGCGGCACGGGTTGCCGCGGGCCGCACTATAGGGGCTCGTTGGGCTTGCGGCCAGGACGGCGGAGCCCTAAAAAGCGCGCCAGGAGGATAGAACGGGCGCGCCGTGGCGCGGCGCGGCGCCAAATCGGAGACGACAACATGATTGAGGCGCTGGTACTTGCTTTCGAGCAGCTCGGCGACAGGCGCATCCGGCGGCCAATTTTGTGGACGATCCTGTTGGCATTGGCCGTCTCCGCTCTGTTGATCGCCGGTGCCGCCACCATGTTCGCGCTGCTGGAACTGTCCGGCATCGTCTTTATCGATATGGCTCTGGCGCTGTTGGGCAGCATCGCCGCGGCTTTCGTCGCCTGGCTGCTGTTTCCGGTGCTGGCGGCGGAATTCATGTATTTGTTCGTCGATCAGGTCGCCGACGCCGTCGAGGAGCGCCACTATCCCGGCCTGCCGGCGCCCAACCCGGCGTCATTCTGATAATATACGGTTGCCGGCATTCGCCTCGCCTTGTTGATGGCGTTTTTCAATATTTTGATTCTGCCGCTGTCGTTCGTTCCCTTTGCCCAGGTGATCCATCCGTTTTTCTATTTCACCATCAACGGCGTCCTGTTGGGGCGCGAATTTTTCGAAATCGTCGCGCCGAGACGCATGGATTTCAAGGCGGTGCGCCAATTGCGGCGAAAGCACCGCATTAAACTATTTGTCTCAGGCGTTGTAATTGCATTACTATTCACAGTTCCGCTGGTGAATTTGATCGCGCCGATCGTGGCGACCGCATTTATGGTCCATATCTTCCACGGCTTGACCGGGAGCGGACACCAACGTAACGCATTGCGATCATGAGAATTTGACGGGAACTGAAATGTTCCGCCGTAAAGGCAACCAACCAGGAGGCCGCAGGTCCATGACCCGCAGCAGCAGCGAAGACCCGCACGCCATGCCGCACCTATCAGGCGATTCGATGAACCTGGACGGCGCCGGCCGCGCCGTGCAATTCCATCCCGACGTTCCGCATCGCGTGGTGAGTTCGAATGCGCAACCGCATGACGAAGCGCCGGAGCAGCTCGGCACCGACAGCAAGCGCCTGACGGTGGGCAAGGATATGAGCCTCAAGGGCGCCGAGATATCGGATTGCGACTGGCTGGTGATCGAAGGCATGATCGACGGCAATCTGACCAGCGGACACTTTCTCGAAATCGATTATGGCGGCATCTTCAAGGGCTCGGCGGTGGTCGACAATGCCGAGATCGCCGGCACTTTCGAAGGCGATTTGACGGTGCATAACCGGCTCTCCATTCACGCTTCGGGGCTGGTGCGCGGCACCATGCGCTATGGCCAATTGGAGGTCGAGCGCGGCGGCCGCGTCAACGGTCAGGTCGAACATGACGGCGATAACCGCGAAGCCGACCTGCAGACGGTCGGCGAAGACAGCCCGGATATCACATTTTCCAGCCCGGCGAGCCTGTCAGAAACCGATTGATGGCGTGGCGCCCGAACGGCGCCCGGCCGCCATGGCGCGGCGCCATGGCGCTGGCGCTGTGCCTGCTCATCACCGCTGCCTGCGCGGCGCCCAAGGTTGCGCCGCGGGTCAGCGAAGACGAATCCCCACCGCCCAGCACGGCGGCCGAAACGCCGGGCGACATGGCGGTGGAAACAGCACCCGAACCGGCGCCCAGCCCGCCGGCCGCGCAACAAATCCTCGAACCACCCGCCGCCCCGGCGCCGGAAATAAGCGCGCGGCGCACGGTCAATGACGATCCGGAACAGCTGATGGGCCTGGCGCCGCAAGCGGTCAACCGTTTGCTAGGCCCGCCCTCGCTGTTGCGAACGGAAACGCCGGCCGAGGTCTGGCAATACAGGGCGGCGGATTGCGTGCTCGACATCTTTCTTTACGCCGAGGAAGAGCAACCGGACCGCTCGCGCGTTACCTATTATGAGATCCGCGCCGCCGATTCGGCGCCGAGCGGCGCGCGCGCCTGTTTCGCCGATATCATTGAGAGCCGCAATTTGGCAGCGCCCGCGACGCCCGAATCCTAAAGCGCCGGTTATACCAAGAAGCGGCGATAATGACCCATAGGGATCGCCCCCGCGGCCCGTCGGGTAGGAGGATGGCCGCCGGCGATGCGGCCCCATCGGCAAGACCTTCCGACGCCCTCCGACGGGTCGCGGGGGCGACCGCAACGGCGGCTTGCCAAGGCTTTCGGACGGCGTCGCGCGCGGCTTCCGATGTGCCGCATCGCTGCGCCGCACGCT
>PVBE012459157.1_pt1 | contig 21265 bp, 19 predicted proteins | sample 1631181 | NCBI WGS metagenome assembly PVBE01 (sample SAMN08397723, study PRJNA350692) | Marine metagenome, whole genome shotgun sequencing project. | isolation source: water | place: Pacific Ocean | collected 2012-04 | reverse complement strand
CCGAACTTAAGGCACCAGTGCCGCTATCTGTCAGTAAATCTATAAGGACGTCCTGGGCATTAATTTTAAATAAGTTATAATGTGCATTTTTGATGATCACCCTCCGTTCCGATTCTGTAGTCATTTTAATTGGTTCCACAGATTTAATGATGAAAGGTTCGATAACTGTTCTAAAAGGTGATTTATTATTTTTCATAATGGAATCATTACTTTATTATTAACAATTAATCAGGAATCGTTTAGACCCATTTATTCCTGAGCTAACCCCAGTTTTCCAATCCAGAATTCTACTGTGAAGAAAGATAAATCAAATTCTAATGTATTATTATCAAAGATGATACTATAATCATTACTTCCATCGAAATCAAGAGCATAGCCCCTCCCAGTCCATATATAAATCCAATACATAATAGTACCTTAAAATGTTTAAGCATTCTCGAATCTACCCATCATCCACAAACAAAAATCCCCGCTTAGAATCAAAAAATCTCCAATCAGGTTATGATCCTCCCGCATCTTCTTCTATTATAAGTTAGATGGAGGGCGACAGGGCGTCGATTGATCTCATGAAAAACCCCACGAGTGTGAGGCATGTTTAATCATTTAATTTGACTGATTATGAATTAATCATTCTATTTAAACATTTTTTATTTTCCCAACCAGTTCTTCTATACATTCATAAAGCTGAATTTTGTTTTCTAATAAGAATAGTTTCTTCTGCATTTCATCGATCCGAAATTCTTGATTAATCATAAGTTCAATATCAAATTCAATTACTTCAGGACCACCACTAAGTGCAAAATCGCATTCACCAAGGGATGATGCAATTCCGGCGCCAAATGCACGGGGTCCGTCAGCTGTTTTGATGAGACCAAATTCAATGGTAAACCAGAAAAACCGTTCAAACTGATGAAATTTTTCATCATCATCGATATACCTGCATGCTGTTTCACCAATATTTTGGCAAAAGTCAGCATATTCATTATCAACTAAAAAAGGGATATGGCCATAAAGATCATGGATCATATCCGGCTCAGGCGTATAACTCAAATCCCTTTTGTCCCTGATGAAATTGCCAACAGGAAATAATCTTTTAGCCAACATGGGGTAAAAACTTTTTCCATCTTCAAGACCTGTAACATACACCCCGTTGAATCCACTTATCTTTTCTAACGTATTATTGATTTCCCGAAGATGCGGAATTTTATTAGCCTTGATATCTAATATTGCTAACCCGCTATGGAAAATATCTACGACCTGATCTTTTCTGGTTTTCTCATGAGTAGATAAAACAGTTTGCCATATTTCCATTTCATCATTAGTAAAAATCCTGTTTTTCAACAAGTTCATTATAAAACACCCCTCTTAATCTGGTCCCTTTCGATAGAATCAAATAATGATTTAAAATTTCCTTCACCAAAGCCATTATCCCCTTCGCGCTGAATCAATTCGATGAAAATGGGGCCAAACAGGTTTTTGGAAAAAATTTGGAGGAGGTAAGTATTTTCGGCCTGGCTATCCACTAGGATTTGGTGCTCCTTGATCTTTACTTTATCCTCACGGACCCAGGGTACCCGGGTAAAAGCGGTATCATAATAGTTTTCGTGGATATCGAGAGTTTTAATGTGGGTGTTTTTTAATGAATCACAGGATCCTACCAGATCGTCGGTCAAAAAAGCTAAATGTTGAACACCCGGTCCATTGTATTCATCCAAATATTCATCGATCTGATTATTATCATTGTCCCTACCTTCGTTTATTGGAATACAAAATGAACCATCAGGACTGCGCAATGCATAGGATAACAGTGCTGTTTTCTGACCTTTAATATCAAAATACCGGACTTCCTCAAAACCGAATACTTCCTCGTAAAACTTTGCCCATGTATCCATGGTGCCTTGATATACATTGTTCGTCAAATGATCGATGGTTAGAAACCCTTTAGATTCAACTACGATTGGATCATCTAGATCAGTGAAATCGTTGTTCCAGATTGAATTATTTTCATCATATTGATCAATAAAATAAATCAAACTTCCGCCGATACCATAAATGGCCGGATAAGCTAGATCCTTAACAGATTCATCAGGGGTTTTGGCACCGCGTCTTATGGCTTCATTCAATGCAAATTCAGCATTCTCCACTCGCCAACCCATGGAACTAATTGCAGGACCATGTTTCTTGGCAAATCCTGAGGAAAACCCATCCTTCTCATAATTCAGTAAAAAATGAATATCATTCTGACGATAATAGATAATTTCTTTTTTATCATATTTCTTCAATTTTGAGAATCCAAGCTCAAAGAAAATTTTGGACATAAAATCACATTTTGGCGCTACAAATTCAGTGAACTCAAATCCACGCATGTTTAAAGGATTGTTTTCACTCATAATTATCCTCCCTAACTAATTTTATCTTGGTCATTGGGATCAACTGGCCCCCAGTTCCTTTTCGTGCAACCAAGCTGTTTGCCTGGGAGGGCGTTTGGTACGATCCCATTCTGCGAGCATGGCGGGTGCCAAAGATTGAATCTTATCCATTGCCTCCTGCGAAATTGGCATATTCACTGCTAATTCAAGCCGATGACCATTAGGATCAAAAAAGTATATCGATTTGAATAAACTATGATCAATGGGTCCCAGCACTTCAATCCCCGCTGCTTCAACTTTTGCCTTGGCCTCAAGTAATTCTTCCATATTGGCGACTTCAAATGCAATATGCTGTACCCACTCCGGAGTGTTAGCATCCCGTCCCATTTCGGGATAATCCGGTATTTCGAAAAAAGCAAGTACATTGCCCATCCCCGCATCTAGGAAAACATGCATGTATGGGTTTGATTCTTTGGTAGATGGGACCTTATTCTCAGCAAATGCTAAAAAATATTCCATATTTAACATTCGTTGATAAAACTCGACTGTTACTTTAGCATCATGGCAACGATAAGCAACGTGATGGATTTTTTTTATTTTCATTTTTTGAGCTCCGTACTTTAACTAAAAACCCTTTCTATCGAAGTCAATAAAGCAACTTCGGGGAATGAATTATATTACATATTAGTAATATTGGATGCTATTATCTTTATAAGATACAAATTATAAATTTAAAAATTAAATATTTTTTACATTTTAAATTTAAGAGATATCCACCCATCGGATTTTGAGTCCAACCTAAATCCACAAAAAAAACCCGTGTGATCGGGGCTGATATAATGCGGTTAATCACTTATTTAAGTCAAATCATCATCCCACAAAAAGAACCACGAATGTGGGGCTTGATGTTGTAGAACTAAATTAATAATTATGACTCTGGAATTGTATATTTCATTCTTTAGATTTATATAATATTGTAGAAAGAAAGAATAAGACTTTAGCAATAAATAACAAGTTATATTGCTGTTTAGCTATTTATTTATAGATAGGGAGATTTAGTGGAGGCGGGGAGAATCGAACTCCCGTCCGAAACAGAGGGATGGCAGACGTCTACACGCTTAGTCATCCGATTAGATCTTATCCTACCCTTTATCAGCGACAAAAATCAGGAAGGACCAGCCTGCTATGATCTTACTCCGAATTTGCAGGCACATTCGGAGCCAGCCTATGTAAATGACGCTCCTGGATCAGACCATAGACTCATCAGATCTGGAACGGGCCACTATTTAAGCAGCGGCCATGTAGCCGTAATCGGCAACTAAAGATGCGACAGGTGATTAAGGAGGTAACTATCATCCTCCGCGTGCGGTCCGACATGTCTCTTGCCCCGTCGATACCGATCGCCCCCATTGTCAAAAAGCAGTTAAAGTTATACTTTATATACAAAAAAAGAAAAGGCTTCTAGCGCCAACCCGAAGCCTTATCTCCTCAATTGAACTTAAAGTAATAGTTCAATACAATTTCATTTGTCGCCTTCTATCCTCAAAATCTTCTTTTCAAAAATTTTGCCAAAAAAGGCCAACAAGTATAGAGGTGCAGAAGTTGATTGCGCAACTGCTAATGTTCAGATTTGTAAAATAAATGTATAAAACCTAGTATGGAGCATGATAGGATAAGATAAAAACCAAAGATATAATCCAAGTGATAGACTAATTGTTTTTAACGAGAGTTTTTGCTTGTGGGGGAGTGACAGGTTTGTCTTAGTTCATTCTTCCTTAGAGCGTTTCGGCAATAACACTGTTCAGGCGTTTCACAAATCCCGCCGGGTCTTCCAGCTTCACTCCTTCCTGGATCAGGGCCTGCTCGTAGAGCAGCAAAGCAACATTATCAAATGACTTTTGCTTAGTTTTCTCTTTTAATTTTAACACAATCTCGTGGGACGGATTAATTTCCAGTATCGGCATTATCTGAGGCATGTCAGGCTGGCCCATTGAACGCATCATTTCCTGCATTTGTGCCGTTGGATCATTTTCATCAGCGACTATACAGGACGGCGAATCATTCAGCCGATTTGATACTTTTACATCCTTTACTTTTTCGCCCAATAATTTTTTTATCTTTTTCAACACTGGTTTCAGGGACTTTTGAGTGTCCTTATCGCTATCATCGGAAAAATCATCTGCCGCTCCGCTGCGGTTTACTGATTTAAGCTCTTTATCATCATATTTGGGAACACCTGTTATAATAATCTCATCTATTTCATCATCCAGGATCAATACCTCTATATCTTTTTTATCATACATTTCCAGAAGCGGGGAATTCTGCAGGGAAATTTGATTCTGTCCTGTAATATAATAAATGGATTTCTGCTCCTCTCTCATCCTGCCTGTATAATCACGCAAGGATACAAGCCCTTCTTCTTTTGTTGAATTGAACCGAAGCAAATCTGTTAACGCTTCCTTGTGTTCAAAATCCTGGTAGACACCTTCTTTAATCAGCCGGCCGTACTGTTCATAGAACTGGGCATATTTCTCCTTATCACCGGCTATGGTCTTAAGCTTGTCCAGGATTTTTTTCACTGAGTTTGAGCGGATCTTGGCCATGATCCTATTCTGCTGCAGGATTTCACGGCTCACATTCAGCGGCAGATCCGAGGAATCAATAATCCCCTTTACAAACCTCAGCCAGGTAGGGAGCAGTTCCTTGTCATCATCGGTAATAAATACACGGTTTACATACAGTTTTACCCCGGACTGGTAATCAGCACGGTAGATATCCGGTGAAGCATTCTTAGGGATATAAAACAGGATGGTGAATTCCAGGCTCCCTTCCGCCCTGAAATGTATCCAATCATAAGGATCTTCCATATCGTTGGCCATGGATTTGTAAAATTCCCGGTAATCTTTGGCCTTCAGATCGTTTTTTGACCGGGTCCAGAAAGCCTTGGCATCGTTGATCTGGTCTGTTTTCAGATTCCGGCTTTTTTCATTTCCCTCCTTGTCATAATCAATCTCAGAATAGGTGAGAAAAATAGGAAAATCGATATGATCCGAATATTTTTTCACCAGGCTTTCAATCTGCCAGCGGCTGGCAAATTCTTTGCCTTCTTCGTTTAAATACAGAGTGATCACAGTACCATTATCTTTTTTCACATCCTTAACGATCTCAAAACCGGATTGCCCATCACTGGTCCATTTCCACGCTTCTTTATTTCCGGCCTTTTTGCTAACCACATCCACACGGTCAGCAACCATGAAGCTGGAGTAAAAGCCAACGCCAAACTGTCCAATCAACTGTGAATCTTTTTTTGCATCCCCGGATAGTTTGGTCAGAAAACTTTTTGTGCCAGACCTTGCTATGGTACCCAGGTTATCCTGAAGCTCTTTTTTGCTCATGCCGATACCGCTGTCAGTGATGGTTATGGTAGGGTTATCCCCTTCTTTGAATTCCAGATTTAATTTTGGTTCAAACGACAACGATTTGTATTCGTCTTTTGTCAGCGTCAGATATCTCAGTTTATCCAGGGCGTCTGACGCATTCGATATAAGTTCCCGGAGGAAAATTTCTTTGTGAGAATAAAGAGAATGAATAATCAGGTGCAGTAATTGACTTACTTCAGTTTGAAAAGTGTGCTGCGACAAAGGATACTCCTATTATATATATGTCTAAATATTTATTATTATCTGATCAACTTTTATCGACATCAGATTAATTTCTATTAATTAAAAGCCGGGGAAAATAAAAATTAATTACTTTATTAATCCACATTCTTTCTGCGGTTCATGAATGTAGATAACTATCAAATAGAATAATAGATTATGTCAACACTATGGAGTTAATTGAGCCTTATGTTTATAAAGAACTAAGTCCTGAATTTGTTCCAAAGCAGGAGTATTTTCATCCTTGATTTTGATATGATTAATTGCTTCATACCATTATTTGTTTTTATGGTGCTGGGTTTCTGGGGATGTTCAGACGAATCTGGACATGAGACAAGTCCGCTGCCTGAACCAATAGTCACATTCAAAAAAGATATTGAAAATAATAAATCAGCTATTAAACAGACTAAAGATGGTGGTTACATCATTGCCGGGGGGAAGAATGGTTCTGCGTGGTTGTTAAAAATAGATAAAAATGGTGAAGAAGTATGGCAGAATACATATAGTCTAGGAGACTTTGGTTACACTCGAGCAGTCATTCAAACCAGCGATGGCGGTTATCTCTATGCAGGATGGGAAGGAATCGTTAAGGCAGACTCGAATGGAGTAGAAGAGTGGAAAAATAAAAACAGTGAAATCGGTCTATATCCATACTATGAAGATGTAATTCAGCATAGCAATGGGAATTATTATGCCGTTGGAGGACCCAGTGGTGGCCAGGCACAGTTCGTTAAATTTAGTCCAGAAGGGAATGTCTTAACCCGAAAATACTTTGGGACGAATTGTGAGGATGATATTTTTAGATCTTTAATTGAAACACCGGATGAGATGCTAATGATAGTAGGAGAAAAAGCTCATGGTGAAGGACCCCATCCCTGCTCATTTAATTTTATGTATTACAAAGATTTTTGGATTGTAAAAGTGAAGAAAAATGGTGGCCTATTATGGGAAAAAACATACGGTGGTCCCTATTTGGAACAGGCAGATGATATTGTTAGTATGGAGTCAGGTGGATATGCAATAATTGGAGATCAATGCGTACATGAGTCAAACCTAAATTCATGTGGATGGAAAACAAAGGTTGTTGTGTTCCAGATAGATGAGGAAGGTGAATTTTTAACTGAAAATATATTTTCTGGAGTAAAATTTCTTGAGCGAATACCCTACTACTCAATTACGACTACAGCATCTGGGGGTCTTGCCTGGACAGCAGAGCATAAAAATCATGGCACATGGATACATAAATGGGGACCCAATGAGGATACTGTAAATGTTTATTCTGATGGTATTGGAGGTTTTGAAATAAACCGGACTTCGGATGACGGTTTCATAATTGGGACATGGGGAGGGTTTATAATTAAAACCGATTCGGAATTATACTATGAATCAGAAATTGATGATGGATAAAAAAATATTTGGCGAGAGGGCACCCAAAGAATAGCAATCATTATTGCTGTCGACCTTTATTCTTCGTAGGGGAAATAATCTTAATTTTTATCAATACCGGTAAATGGTCAGAAATGTGTTTATTATCATCTAATCTATCATCAATATGAGCGTAGGACAGTGTTTTCATTTTGGATGTGAAAAAATAATCGATTCTTTTATCAATTTTCAGATCTTTATCAAAGCCATTAAATGTGCCAACCGGACCATATAGCGTTGTTGAGGAAATCTCCTGTGCATCACTCAGTTGGAATTTTAATACCTGGATTGGTGTGCTATTCGGCAATGAATTCAAGTCCCCCATAAGGACAACAGGATAAAGAGTATTATTCACTTCATCAATTTTTTTCAGGATCAGTTCAGAAGATTTTTTTCTTGCCAGACTCCCTACATGATCAAAATGTGTATTAAAGACCCAGAATTTTTCCTTTGTATTCTTATCTTCAAAAAGGCCATAGGTACATATTCTTTCTAAGGCAGCATCCCAGCCAACAGATACACTTTGGGGTGTTTCAGAAAGCCAAAATGTGGCATAATCCGATATTGTAAATTTTAAAGTATCAAAAAATAGAGGGCAAAATTCTCCCTTTGCAATACCATCCTCTCGGCCCACACCAACATAACTGTAATTGCTGAAGCAACTGTCTATAAAGTTGACTTGATTTAGCAATCCTTCCTGCAGACCAAAGATCGCCGGGGCATAGTAACGCAACAGCTGTTCAACCTTATGTCTTCGGTTTTGCCAGCTATTTTGAACATCCCAATCGTTATCGTACCTGATATTATAGGACATGATGTTGTAGGTTTGACTATTAACAGTGGCTGATAGTGTAAATACGATTACAATATACAATAGGGTATTTGATACGTTTTTCATATTTCTCTGCATGTTACAGCCAAAGCCTGGTTATACAGGTTATACTCTAAATTATATTAAATTTCAGAAAATAACCATTATCCCAATACTCTAATGTTTGTTATTTGAATGCCAGGGAGTAGATTCTTCCCACATCAAATGAAAAGAAAAAAATTGAATAAGATCCTTCTCTTTATATCTTTCTTGACAATTATGTTGTCCACAATGGGTTTCCAGTCATCTAAAAAACAGGTAAAAAATATTTTAATATTTACAAAGACTGCGGGGTATCGGCATAAGTCAATTGACCAGGGTGTAGCCGCAATCAAGACCTTGGGTGATAAACATGGTTTTACAGTGTTTCACACGGAAGACGATTCCTTTATTAACCCTGGAAACCTAAAACATTATCGTACAGTCATTTTTCTTAATACTACCGGCGACATATTAAACGATGAACAACAAATGCATTTTGAACGTTACATACAGGCAGGCGGCGGATGGGTGGGAATCCATTCCGCAACGGATACGGAATATGAATGGCCATGGTACGGGCAGCTGGCGGGAGCATACTTTAATGGCCATCCAAGGATCCAGGATGCAGATTTGATTGTGGTAGACAAGTCCCATCCCAGTACAAAGAATCTACAAAATATCTGGTCAAGAAAAGACGAGTGGTACAATTTCAGGTATGTAAACCCCAATGTAAATATTCTTATTAAAATAGATGAGGATACCTATGAAGGAGGAACAAATGGGGAAAATCATCCCGTGTCATGGTATCACTCTTACGATGGCGGCCGCGCTTTTTACACCGCATTGGGACATACGAAAGAATCCTACCAGGAAAAATTATTTTTAGAGCATATCCTTGCCGGTATCCGGTGGACAATGGGTGTATGAAATTCTGAATTTTTAAAAACTGAAGATCATTTGACATGAATTTGGTTTTTCTCAGGTTACCTGTTATTATTAAGCAAAGGAGCTAGAAATGCCCCGGAAAAAGAAACCTTCATCTGCATCCCGGATCTCCCGCAGATCCTTTATGAAAAGTGTGGCAGCTCTGGGTGGCGCAGCAACACTGCCCAATATCATCACCAGCTGTGCCAGCAGCAGAGTTACGCGCCGGATCGCAGCAAATGAACGCATCACCATGGGCATCATCGGCTTTGGCTGGCAGGGCTATAACAATACCAATCATTTTATTCATCTGGATGATGTTCAGATTGTTGCCGTTTGTGATATTGATCAGAAACACCTTAAAGCGGGCAGGGATTTTGTGAATGGGTATTACAACAATCAGGATTGTGAAACCTACCGTAATTTTGAAGAAATTGTGGCCCGCAGTGATATTGACGCCATGATGATTGCCCTGCCGGACCACTGGCATGCCATTCCTGCCATTGCCTGCGCAAATGCCGGTATACATGTCTATGGCGAGAAACCCCTTTCCCACACCCTGGTTGAAGGTCGGGCCATGGTTGATGCCCTGGAAAAAAATGGTCTGATCTGGCAGACAGGAAGCTGGCAGCGTTCGGTAGCAAACTTTCATCATTGCGCAGAACTGGTGCGCAATGGTTTTATCGGCAAAGTTCACACCATTGAATGCGGCCTCACCAGCGGACACAATGATTATAATGAAACTGGCCACTTAAAGTCCTTTACCAATCCGCCGCCTCATCTTGACTATGTGCGCTGGCTTGGACCCTCAGGTTCACCGGAGGAGTTGCCTTATGCCCCGGCTCGCACCCATAAAAACTGGCGCTGGGTAATGGCTCACGGCGGAGGCGCCCTCATGGACTGGGTCGGGCACCATGTGGACATTGCCCATTGGGGTGTGGGCCTGGACGAGAGCGGTCCTATAGAGGTTAAGGGCACAGGGGTCTTTCCGCCGAAGGATGATCTCTGGGATGCACCCACCGGATACGACTGCTATGCTACATACGAAAATGGAATGGTCATTCATATGAATAGTGATTTTCCCGGAGGCACGAAATGGATTGGCGAGGAGGGCTGGATCTTTGTGACCCGCGGTGATATAAAGGAATCAAATATTCAAGGCATCTTTGAGGAAGACCGCAGCAGCCTGCCTGTGAAACTATACAAGAGTGATGATCATTTCCAGAATTTCATCGATTCCATTCGTTCGGGTAAGGAGTCCATTACGCCCTGCGAAACCGCGCACCGTTCCGCCTCAGTCGGTCACCTGTGCAATATTGCCATGTATACCGGGCGAACTATTAATTGGGATCCAAAAACGGAGACAATGACCAATGATCCCGAAGCAACCAGTATGCTCACTCCAGCTTACCACGGCGGCTGGAAACTGTAATCTCAAGACCAAAAGGTATTTATACAGTAAAGGTCATAATACAAAAAGTACGGTTAATGTGGTCTTTTTTTAGATTCGAGTTACCTGTGAAAATTATATTTGCAATCATCTTTTCCGCATTGCTGGGAACGGCAACAGCTGCAGACCCCAATGCCTCCCACCCACACCAGGGGATCATCGCCAAATTTATCGATCCAGCCCCTGCGCTGCTTTCCCCAGGGGAACAAGAAACCCTAGTGTCCGGAAAGCCGGTCTATCAGCAGACCAGGCACAATGATATCGATCGCGGGACGGCTATTTTCGATGTTATTGCCAGCCGGGAGATTGTGTGGGAAGTGATCACCAGCTTTCAGGACTATCCAGAATGGATTAAGGAAATGAGTGCAACTGAAATCTACCTGTCAGATGAAAGGGACATCCTTGTTGATTTTACCCTTTCCGTTTATATGGTGAATGTTCAATATTATATCAAGCACGATTACCAGCCTGAAAAAGGGTCCATGACCTGGACCCTGGACTACAGCCGCAAAAGCGACCTGGATGATTCTGCAGGGTACTGGCTGGTCTATCCTTCTCCTGCAGATACGGCGAAGACCAGGGTAGAATATTCAGTGGACCTTCGTATCGGCCCTGCCATCCCTTCTTTTATAGAAACGATCCTTGCCGATAAAGGGATTAAAAATGCAACTAAGTGGGTAAAAAAGAATGCCGAAAACCTTGGTGACGAATAATTTGCCCAATCCATTCATAGGGGTAATCAGGGCCTTTGCAGAGCAGAGTTTTTCCAATGGTGTTTTGTTGTTGAAGACGGTGGGTGGATTTAGATAATGAATCACTATCTCCTACTAATCTTTTTTCTTTATCTAAGCTGTGGACAAATCAATCATCGGGATTTATTGCTAAACGAGTTAAAATTAAATAAATCGGATTATGATGGCTACATAATTGATCGATCAAATGGTTTTCACAGATTAGGAGGTTTTAGTACAAAGGATTCTACCTACGGTATTATTACTGTACACGGTTATTATCCATTGGGCTGGCCAACGAAAGGGTTTGAATGGGTGAATCCACTGGTTGAATTGGCCAACAATGAGATCCCAGTCTGGTTTTTCAGGTATGACTGGACTGAATGCCCGGAGAATTCTGTAAACTATTTATATCGTCTAACTGAGATGTTAATCGAAAATAATCCACATTTAGATTCATTGTGGATAATAGGACATAGCATGGGCGGTCTGGTTACGTCTTTATTCGCTGAAAAATGGGATCAGGTTTTTCCCATTACTATTCATAGTATTGCAGCACCCTTAGCAGGAATGGAACATCAACTACTGTCTGGCTGTGAAAAGATTGCTAGAAAAGAATATTATATCAGCAGTACTGTCACCTATACGCAGTGGAAAACTGTTCACAGTCAGGACGGCGCATTTCGAAAACTGAAAATCGACCCGCAGATAGTAAATATCAGAGGCGGAAAAAGTCTTTTGCTGCCGGAAGAATGGCAGAATATACGTTTAGGTCACAACAGATCAATCCAGTGGGTGTGTGAAAATATTTTTCAGTTGTAATCATGGACCCCGCCCACTTGTCTTCACAGGCTATGCATGGTTTTTTATTTATCCAGCGATAGGTAGATTTGAATACGGTCGAATGAATCATTGTAGTTCGCTGACAAAGTTTAAGATATGAAAAGTATTAATCGCTTCATTGCAATGTTAATTTATTGTTTCTCTTTTGGATGGACAGATCCCGGTGACTTGATCGATTATAATCATCAAAGTTCATTTTCAGTTACGGTCATCGAGTTCATCCTCAACTCTATGGGTAATGATTTGTCCCTGCCTGTTTATTCCATTTCGGTCTATGATATTCATTACGAATCGCACCGTCCAGACGGTACGGTGGATACCTTGTCCGGGCTCATAAGCATTCCACAGTCACCCACAAAGGCGTTTCCTATTGCTGCATACCAGCACGGCACAATTCTACTGGATAATCAGGCCCCTTCCATAACTGGTATGAGTCTTAATAATCTGGAAATCCTTTTGGTTGGGTTGATTACCACCCCATCTGGTTTTGTTTCAATATTTCCCGATTATGCAGGGCTGGGAGACCCGGAAAATTACCATCCGTATATTATTGCCGATTCTCATACACGTGCTGTGGTAAACATGATAAGGGCCCTCAGGCAATTATCAGAAGAACTGACTGGGGACGACCAGTTTCAATTAAATGATCAATTATTTCTTATTGGATATTCTGATGGAGGTTATGCAACTTTGGCAGCCCAGCGTGGAATCCAATTACACTATCCAGATGAATTCCTCGTCACTGCATCCTGCCCTATGGCCGGGCCCTACGATCTTGCAGGAACTATGGTAGATTATTTTTTATCTGAACCAGATTATTCTCAACCATATTACATACCCTATGTTCTCACCAGTCATTTATGGTATTACCAAGGTTTGGATGTTGACTTTCATGATTATTTTGAACCTTTTTGGGCTGATACCCTGCCTTCCCTTTTCGATGGCACTCATTCCGGCGGCGAGATCAACGAAATGATGCCCGATAATCCGCTGGACATATTATTGCCTGAGGTTCTAGATGAATTTATCAATAGCGATGATCATTTTTTTCGCCAAACATTGCAGGAGAATACCTTATTGGACTGGGTTCCAGAAAGTCCTACCTATTTCTACCATGGATTGGGTGATGATATTGTTCCCTACGAAAATGCACAGGTCGCTTATGATACCTTTGTGGACAGCGGGGCATCGAATGTCAACCTTATTTTATATCCAGTAGAATTGGGTGGACATTCAGAAGTGGCGCCTACCTGTCTATTTGCTGGATATGAGGTTATCCTTGATTATCAAACCATTAGTCCCAAAGGGGATATGAATGGCGATGGCTCGTTGTTTACAGAAGATATGGATCTTCTTTCTGAATCTATTCTATTTGAAAATGATCTTACAGAATTTCAATGGTGGGCAGGTGATATTGATTATGATGAGAGTCATTCAGTTTTTGATCTATTACGTTTATCCGATTTATTGGAAAATTAAATGTAACCATCTCTATGTTTAAGACAAGTCCGTTCTGCAATGTAGAGTGTTGGCCAAATAGTTAACCTCGTCTGGCAGATATTAATTGGCCAAAAGATGATGCAAAACTAATATTTCTGTGCCCTTGTAAAGGATCTAACGTTTCATAACAAAAGACCCCGCTCTTAGCGGGGTTTTTTGTTTGTGGGAGGATGGGTAGATTTGGATATGAGTAGATATATCTCATTATTTTCATTTATTGTTTTCCAGTTCCTGTTTTGGTCCTGCGCGTTACCTGAAAAAATAAATAAACCTAACATCATTGTTATTATGGCTGATGACCTGGGTTTTGGTGATGTAGGAGTTTATGGTGCAAAGCCGGAAAATGTTATGACTCCAAACATCGATAAACTAGCAGAAGGCGGTCTAAAATTTACCAGTGGATATTGTTCCGCTTCCACCTGTACCCCAACACGGTATTCATTCCTCACCGGGACTTATGCGTTTCGGAAAAATAATACAGGAATTGCACCCCCCAATAGTCCTGCAATTATCCAACCCGGCACCGAAACCATTGCTTCAATTTTAAAAAAAGCCGGATATAAAACTGCCGTTGTGGGAAAATGGCATTTGGGATTGGGAGGGCCTGAAGGGCCCGATTGGAATGGAGAGCTAAAACCGGGGCCACGTGAAATAGGATTTGATTTTAATTTTCTACTTCCAACCACAAACGATCGGGTACCACAAGTTTACGTTGAAAATCACCGCGTTCGAGATCTGGATCCGAATGACCCACTATGGGTAGGACAGAAAAAACCAAACCCAGATCATCCCACTGGTATCACGCATCGAAACACTTTAAGAATGAACTGGAACGATGGTCATAACAATACAATCCATAATGGAATTGGACGAATCGGTTTTTATACGGGAGGTCATACGGCTCGCTTTCGTGATGAGGACTTAGCCGATGCATGGGCGAAACAATCCAGTAAATGGATTACCGAAAATAAAGATGAACCTTTTTTCCTATTTTTCTCTTCTCACGATATACATGTCCCCCGAATGCCCCATGTGCGTTTCCAAGGAAAATCGGGTATGAGTTACCGTGGTGATGCTATTGTACAACTGGATTGGAATGTGGGTGAAATTATGAGAACATTAGACCGTCTTGATTTGACGGAAAAAACGCTTGTCATTTTCTGTTCAGATAATGGACCTGTTCTAGATGATGGTTACGATGATGAGGCCAATGAAACCCTTGGCGATCACAATCCAGGTGGGCCATACAGTGGTGGAAAATACACTGTTCGTGAAGGTGGGACGCGAACACCATTCATCTCCTATTGGAAAGGTAGAATCGCTCCAGGTACTTCTGATAAAATGGTCTCCATAATTGATTTGGCTGCCAGCCTCGCCGCTTTAACAGGCGTGAATTTACCTGAAGAAGGAATGCTCGACAGTTTCAATGTTCTAAGCGCTTTACTTGGGGAAAAATCCGCTGAAGGTCGGGATCATATTGTTTCTCAAGATAATGGTCGGCGCGGTAATTACGGATTGCGAGTTGGAAATTGGAAACTCCAGCGCCATGATTCGGAAAGAATGTATAACGGCAACCTTCAAATGGAAGCATGGACTGTACCCCAATACACCCTTTTCAACCTTACAGAAGATATTAAGGAAATGAATGATGTATATGAAAAATTTCCTGAAGTCGCCAAACGAATGAAAAATCAACTTCAATCAATTATCGACAATGGATATACCCGCAAATAATCTTTAGCAAATAAAAATAAAAAACTATTCGTATTATTTCTGGTACATATCATTAGTTTATTGCGACACATTATAATTATACCGAAATAATTAGCATCAAGCGGGGTTTTTTGTTTGTGGGTTGAGGGGTAGATTTAAGATATGGTTCACCGCCTGATATCCGTATTCATATTCCTTGCCTGTGCCCATGCCAGTGATATAAAAAAACTGGCTGTTTTTCATTTCCAAAACCAGGGTCTAGACACAGATGCAGCACATTCTATCCCGGAAAATATTCAAGACGAACTGCAAAAGACCAGTAACTACGAATTTTTGGACGGCCAAAAAATAGAAACCATAATCACAGAGCAGAAAATCAACAGGGAAGACTGCGCCGACACCTGCCTGGCCCGGGTGGGAAAACTGGCGGGAGCGGACCAAGTCCTGACTGGAACTGCTATACTCCAGGATGGTCTTTATACCATCTCAGCCAGATTGTTGGATGTGGAATCAGGAATTCCAGTGGAAGAAATTAGTTTCGACTCTCAGGATAAAAATGAACTACTCCAGTTTGGGCTCTATTACCTGGCCGCGGGACTGGCTGGAAAGCCTCTGCCAAAGAAAAACGGCGGGACAAAAATGTATACTGTAACCCTGGAGGCGATCGCAATTGATGAGACTGACTTTTTCCGTTCTGCCTTTGGCGAGCCCTACCCTGTTTATATTATTCTCACCGAAAACAGCAACCCGATCTGGGAAACCCATGTGGGGCACCTGCGCGGTTACCGAACTTTAAATGAAAGTTTCGTATTAGCTCTCAATGCGGAAAGTACCTATGAACTGCAGATCTATGACCCGGGATTTCAGCAGGAAGCAATGCATTACCGGATCACGTCCGCTGCCGGGACATGGCCCTTTCAAGAGGACAGGCATGCTCTGGGGGAGCAGTCCTTTATCGAATTAAGCCAAAAGCTGGAACCGGGAATAGCGTACAAGCCGAATAAAAAAATATAAAAACGGGTATATCAGTAATTTACAAAGGCTTGGCCAGAATCACTGTTTGTACCGATTCCCATAACCGTGACGATGATTCATCCTTAAAGGAAACTTTCATCACATAAATCCCGATCCTGGCACTGGCACCATTATCCTGTTTCCCATCCCACGTTAAGCGGCCATTCTGCCCGGCATGGATGTGATACACCGGTCGAGCTATCACCCGGCCGGACATATCCAACACCTCCCACCTGACCACGGCCCGTTCGAATGGAAGCGCATACTCCAGGGTCAGAAAATCATCGATACCGTTGCCATCCGGTGAAAAAGGATTGGGGGTAAAATTAAGCTGTCCTTTTTCCGGCAGGCTTGAAAAATACAGACTGTTCTCCGCCCCGGGCGTCCTGCCCGCTCCTGCCACCGATATGCCCCAGTTCCCGCTATGATTGGATACAGCAGACAACCGGTATTTTTCCGTCGAGCGGGACTGGGTCATCGGCCAGGTGTCATTATATTGCAGGGAATCCACTATAGAGGCTGTGTGGTCCAGGATATAAATGGTTTCCTCCAGGTTATTCAGTCCCGGCAAGCCGGGAAGAGGAAAAAGTATGACTGACTCCTGTGGCACGGTTTCGACTATGGATGTATCCCTAGTGATTAAAATGTAATTATACGGATCTATGTCATAATCAGGTAGGTATCCTTTTGAACCACTCTCATCCATAATCATCCAGTGGTCCAGGTTGACCTGCTCCAGGGAAACCAGTTCCACGAATTCACTTTCCGCGGAATCTGGCAGATGAAAAAATTCGTTTATCAGAACAGCGCCGAAGGGGTAGCGTACGGCAATTTCAACGGCGGCAATATCATTTTCCGGATTGGCGTCATAGACAACATCCAGGATACAGAATACGGTATGACCCCCGGAAGGCAGGACAGAGATCAGGGGGCAATAAACAACTGCCGTATCCCCGGCAGCAAGGGCTGAAAATGATCCTGTTCCAATTTCTTCCTCATGCCATTCTATGGAGATGGAACCACTGATGGATGTCATGCCCGTATTGGCGACAGGTACTTGCAGGGTAATTTCTGAATCGGGTGCAGCTGGTATAGGTAAATAAGTGATTGAGTCCCGGACAAGTGCTCCATCAGTATCCAGGATCATAACACTGTTTGGATATCCTGGAGTCATGGACAGGTTTTCCTTTGCAGATAGCCAGTTTTCAGCCACATCAGACAGGAAGTCTGGTCTTAATTTTTCTGTGGATTGCTCCCCTTCAACCGGCCAGGAAGAATCGTAGTACAACGAATCTATAATGGTTGCTGTATGATCGAACAGGTAAATCATATCGCCTGAGTTATTCAAATTTGGCCAGGAACTCAGCGGTACAATAAAATCAATGCCTTCAGGCACAGATTCAATAATAATTGAATCTGCGGCAACAATCGCATATTCCCCGGTCTGCAGGTGGAAAGTTCCCAGGATAACCGGGGTACGATGGTTATCGGCAATGCCCCAGCCCTCTAGGGTAAGATCGGCAAATGCCACCAGTTCAACAAACTCAGACTGGTCATTATTGGGTGCAGCCATAAATTCATTGAATAGTACTGAACCAAAGGAGAAATGGATCCTTAAGGTATCCGCTGCGCTGTTATCCTGGAGAGATGGATCATTTTCCACTTCCAGGATGACCGCAAGAACATGGCTACCAGGAGGCAAAGAACCCAGATTCAATTCTACAAGGGAGGTGTCGTTCAGATTTCCTGATATGAATGCGTTCTGGTCCAATATATTTTCGTTGTAGGTCACTGTAACAATACCCTGAAAAACAGCAGTACCCCTGTTTAAAACCGGCACGGTCATGGTTATTTGATCCTCCTGACCCGGTATTTCCGGCTGATAAATAATAGCCTCGGGGAGCAAGGCACCATTTATGACAGCCGGCGTAACAGAATTAGGGGCACCGGGTGTAAAACCGGACGGTGCAGTGGAATGAGCCCAGTTTTCAGGGATAGCTGAACCATCATTGGTATAAAACTTTTCAAAAGAAACTCCCGGCATGATCTCCCATGTCGTAGTGTATTCCAGAGAATCAATAAGGGTTTCAAAAGGATCAAAGATTCGGATCTGGTCCCCCGAGTTGTTCAGGGAGGGGAAGCCTCCTGCGGGTACAAGATAGGGCACCAAATCAGGAACCGAGTCTAGAAGAGTTGAATCCGCAGCAACCACTACATACCCACCGGAATCGATTGCTGCAGAATTCAAACTATAATTTTCCCCCGTATGGCTGTCTGTGACTCGCCAGCCCAGGAGATCAATTGCTGCATCTCCAATATTGACTAGCTCCACAAATTCAGGAAAACCTGCGGCGGGCCGAGGGATAAACTCATTTATTACAATACTCTGCTCTTCATACCGCACTCCAAGCATAACTGAAGCCTGATCATTGATATCATTTGTATCCTCCTCTGTATTCAGTACGGCTAGAATTGTATGAAAGCCTGAAATAAACGGCCCGATCTCCAGTTCGAAACCAGCCGTGTCCAATTCCTGGATAATTCCGGGGTATTCCTGGGTATAAAAACTGCCGTCCACAAGAACCTGGATTTGGGGCTCTGCCGCATGAAGGCCGACATTGGCTATTTGTCCATTCAGGGTTATGGTTTGATGAGGTCCGACGATCGACGGAGTAAGGGCAAGATGCGTTACAGCAAAGTCAATAGAATCCGGCAGGACTGAATTGGACATACCCGGGGTGCCCAGAGAATCTATGCTTTGAGTCCAGTTAGCTGGACTGTTGAAAAGATGCAGTCGAATCCGCTCCAGAGAAAAACCGTCATCAGACCAGTCCTCCCAGCCCAGGGTTTCTATGACCTGATCGGCGGAATCCAGAATATAGAGAGAATCCGAAGAGGACAGCCCGTTGCCGATACTGGAATCATCCACCTTAACCAGGATGGTATTTTCAGGAATGAGACCCAGATAAATTCCGGAATTGACAGGGTAATCGCCCTCCAGGATCACCGCATAGGAAAGCGGCGGCACTTTTAAACCATAGCCGCTATCTATTAACGCGTCCGTACTGGAGCGGTCCCGGATGGACCAGCCATTCAAATCAAGGGTGTCCATCTCAGATGAATTAAATAATTCTACATACTCATTGGGTGAATCCGATCCCGGCAGGGCATAGATTATTTCTGTGATCAGGCATTCTCCCTGGGCCAAGACAAGAGCATGGTACAGCATCAGAAAATAAAATACGAAAATACTGTAGCGCTGTTTTTTCACCTCCATCCTGTAGTCAGCTGACCGGATAACTGAAAATCACCTAAGTTTTTAAAATTCCAAGGGACCAATTTTAACCTGTTTTAATTTTGAGAACGTCTCCCGCCAAGGCTATCTTACTGGCCTCATGGAAACCAAACTGATCTTTATTTTTCAATCAATACACCATCAGCTATAAAACCGAGAACATAGTCCGGTTCCGTAATTTTTAATATGTCTTTTTCCGACTCCCCTGCATCTTCAGCATAATGCCTTAACATTTCAACCGCTACCGTATCCATGAATGCTGATCCCTTAACGATCGCTTTTTTCCCTTCCACACCCTGCCTGGGTACAAAAAATCCATAGTCCCTGAAGCGAACCATCAAGGTGTCACCCTCCGGAACTTTCATTTTCAGCCAGCAGCCTTTTTTGGCACAGGTCTGTATAATTTCACCGGTCAGGCTCACATTTTCCAACTCCCTGTTACCGACATTTTTCATGACTGCTGAATAAGAATCATTCACTTCATCTGTTATGGCTGCTCCGTAATGACCATAGGGCCGGTCAGTGCACGAGACCAGGATGAAAAAAAGAATGGAAGCTAGAAATAATTTTTTCATTTTTTGCTCCAGGTTAACAAAATATATGGCAATTGTTTTAGCGATCATTGAAAGTGCGGGGATGGTATTAAAATAATAATTGCAATATTATGCTGTTTTAATCCAGCTTGTATTTCCAGTGTAATATTTAAACTTATTCTGCGACCGCAGAATTCAGTTTGCTCAGGTAAAGCCTGCTGGTGTGCTGCAGCCCTGCTTTTCGCAGGCAGGTTCAAAACCAGAGTTTGCAGGGATAAAGGGGGCGGACAATTGCCGCTTTACCTTTGATTGACTGCATTTCGGGCATTTTATTTGATCATCTGCAACAGTGTTGGAAAAAACCAGTTCTTCAAACACGGTTCCGCACTTAGTGCATTTGTAATCATACATAGGCATACCCTTGAACCTAATTAAATGGTATAATTATTAAAAGTCCGAATTGATTGCAATAATTCAATTCACCAATTCAAGATTCTGCGCCGTATTTTTCACGGGTACATGATATGAAAAAATCCAATTATCCTTTTATCGGCCTGGCCGGGAATATTGGTGTGGGAAAAACAACTTTTACCAGCAGGATGGCAGTGCGCCAGAACTGGACACCCTTTTTTGAATCGGTGGCCGATAACCCCTATCTCAGCGATTTTTACGGAGATATGGACCGCTGGAGTTTCCATCTCCAGGTTTATTTTTTACATAAACGGTTTGATTCTCATTTACAGATGTCCAAAACACAGAGCGGCGTGATCCAGGATCGGACTATCTATGAGGACGTGGAAATCTTCGCTCGGAATCTCTATGAAATGCATCATTTATCAGACCGGGACTGGGACAATTACTGCGGATCAATGGACTGTTCGTAATCACGACCGCGGGAGTGGATACGAGTCAAAAGAGTATCGGTACTGGCTTTGAGATAGACGATCAAATCAGGT
>PVBE012380285.1_pt1 | contig 21267 bp, 23 predicted proteins | sample 1631181 | NCBI WGS metagenome assembly PVBE01 (sample SAMN08397723, study PRJNA350692) | Marine metagenome, whole genome shotgun sequencing project. | isolation source: water | place: Pacific Ocean | collected 2012-04 | reverse complement strand
TGTATGACCCGGGGGTCTGCGGAACCGGTGCTCTCGTAGGCACCCTGGCGTCCTTCACGTGGTGTTTCTATACCCCAGTAGTGCCTATCGAACAGTGTGTTTTCAAGAACCCAGGCTGTGCTAGTGACATCGTTTGTGGCAGGACACTCCAGGGCCGTTCGATTACCCGTCAAACATGGGCCGGCAATCTCCATTTCGGCCTGGCTTGGTGGACGAGAACGCAACTGTTCATATACATCGGCACCTAGGGATTGCTGGATACATAGCTTGAGTGAATCATCATTCCCTTCAATGATTGCGACAATCGGATTAGACGCCGGACCGGTCTCTCCGCCAGAGCGACCAGGTCCTCTCTGTTCCCGGGGGCCTCCCTGGCGCTCGCCAGCTAAACATGGTCCTGCTATCTGCATCTCTTCTTCGGTCGGAGCCCTGGAACGTAGTTCTTGATATCGATCTTCACCAAGCGCACTCCGCGCACAATCCTGTCGATTCGCATCATTTCCGTCGATGATTGCTACAAGCGGATTGGATGCTGGTCTTGAGCTCATCGTTGACTTCCCAGCACCGTCTTGCCTCTGCCCAGGAGATCCCTCGATGACTAGGCATGGCCCGGCAAGCTCCATGTCCTTTGCAGTGGGGGGTTGTGAAACAAGCTCTGTATAACGCTGGTCACCGAGTGCTTGACGGACACAATCCTGTCGATTCGCATCATTTCCGTCGATGATTGCTATGAGTGGGTTCGACGCTGGTCGGTCTAATGTGTTCGCGGATGGTGTAGATGGTTGTTCGGGTAAAGAGACTGTGGGTACCGCGGGCGGCCCAGTTCTGGGTGTCGCAGTCGCCGTTGGTTTGGACGGAGCAGTCGCCGTTGGTTTATATGAAGCAGTTGCTGTTGGTTCCGTAGGCGCTGCGGTGGAAGCTACAGTGGACTCAGTAGCACTCGAAACGACAGAAGACGGAGATTCCCCCCCACAAGCGACAAGGAATCCGGCGACAAGGATCAGGGCTAGGACGTAGCGCATCAGGTCAATCGTGTCTTAGGGAACCCAGACCAGCGTAGTCTGGCATTATCGATCCAGCGACGGTAGCGTGCCGCGTTTCGTTGAACGCATCGCCGGTCGGTGGAGTTATAGCGCCTCCACACCAAGGCCGTAGGTTGTTAACAGCCACGCCGGTGGACGATGTTCATTGGTTATAGCGTCTAGACAGGCTTTCTTTGGCGGCATCGGTGAATTCATGTCGGTACTGATACTCTTCCCTGCTGTATCGCTCATCCCTTCCAATCACACAAGCGATCCGCGAACCGCAACCGGTAGGACAGCCATCTCTAAAAAGCCGGTATCGAACACACGATGCGAAATCCCAAGTCTCAGAATCATAGGTCCCGATCGGGCAGACTTCCTTACACGGCTGGGCACAGTCGTTACATGGCTTGAATTCGTCAAGTCGCTGTGTCTCTGGTAGCTCCAGATCTGTTACCAGTGTTCCTCGTAGGCTTACCCAGGGACCAAATTGGGGGTGAATGACCACACCTAGCACCGTGTCAGCGACACCAAGACCACAGTGTTCCGCCAGTCGCCGGAAACTGACTGGTCGCGTTGGCTTACCGAAGGGGTACAGAATCTCGCACCTTGCTCCTTCTGATTCCACGATCTTCGCCATCCGGGTGAGCACAATCTTTGAGTAGGCATCGATGGATCCTCCTGCCCGACGTAGCTCGTCAGGATCGGCCGTAGTCGGCGTTTCCGTAAAAGTCCGCCAGAATTCCCTTCCCCCGGATCCGATCACTACCATTGATCTAGCATTGGATAAGGTTGTTGCCCCGGAGAGACTGTATTCGGGAGGACTAGTCTCATCAAATCGTGCTACGTTGCCGGATCCAACGAGATTGAATCCAGCAACAGTCGCCACGCAAGCTAACTGACTAAGGACTGTGTGACCTTCATTCATTAGCGATTTCCAATGCTTGTCGCGACTGCCTCCTGATTCGCGGTAGTTGTCATTTCCGAATTCCTCTACACAAAATAGGTCCGTTGTATCAACCACTACGCTTCCAGCGGATAGCGCCCAAATTCGTGAACTGCGTCATACATCCCAAGGATGTTCTCGGTGGGAACTTTCGCCTGGATGTTGTGGACAGTGCTAAACACAAACCCACCACCCGGACCAAAGATGTTGATGTGTTCGCGGACCTGGTCACGAACTTCTTCAACAGAGCCAAAGGGCAACACATTCTGGGTATCGATTCCACCACCCCAGAACACGATGCGACCACCGAAGTCACGCTGAAGCCCAGGGGGATCCATATTGGCAGCACTAACCTGGACGGGATTAAGGATATCAACCCCAGCTTCGATGAGGGGGTCGATAAGATTGCGGATGCTCCCACAGGAATGGTAAAAAGTTTTCCAGTTGGTATTAGCGTGAACCCAGTCGTTAATCCGTCGAAAGGCAGGAATAAATAATTCCTCAAATACCGCCGGTGAAAACATTTCACTGCGCTGGGTACCATAGTCAGCAGTAGAGATCACAACCGCCTCTATCCGCTCACCAACAGCATCGTGGTATGCCTGAAGATTCTCGATAGCGACATCAGCACTGACCTGGTAAAAGTCATACATGTAGGATTTTTCGGTGATCAGGGACACCATCCAGTCCGGGAATGTCATACTCCCCGCCGCACCAAGACGCCCTTCCATGAATTCCCCGACAAGGGCCTTGTCAGTAGTCGTATGCAGCGCATCGGCCTGATCATGCACAAAGTTCAGTTCCTCTTCAGTGAATCGGTGCATGTTGGCTCGCAGCGTGGCGATGTCCTCAAGATGGAGTTCGTCGGACATTGCCGTGAAACCGAGACGATCAAAGTACCAGCCTTCAGCCGGCATCTTGGCCCGGTTCTGGGAGGGATGGGCACCGGGATCGATGATTGTTAGGGAACCATCTTCCTCAACGACGGGATCGAATGCAGCAGGCACGAGGACTGGTTCGTCAGCAGGCATCCACCAAAAGCGATAGGGTCGCCGTTGGTCGTGGCGCATGCCAAAACTGAAGGTGCCCCTGAGTGGGGATACTGGCAGCGTGTCAATCCCGAGCTTGTCGACAACCGCAAGTTCAACCTCGCCAAGCATCTGGAACAGATCAAAGACGCGAATCTGACTGGAGTTAACGCCAAGGGATTCACGTAAACGCGCATAAGCCTCACTATGAATGCCTGTGACCCGACTGGCACCAAGATCAATGGGAAGACGGTCGGGTTCCTGATGGTTAAGTGCTCGACGGACACGTTCACGGGAGTTCATATCTAGCCCAACCTACTCGGATTGGCCATGTTTCACCGGTAGCAACAACATTATTGCCCCCGGAAACACTCGCCGACGTCTGAGTCCCTATATTCAACTATGTATGTCACAGGGTGATCACAGTTAGCATCTCTTTATGCGCAATCAAAGCTTTGCAACTAAGGTTACTGATCGTTCAATGTCGTAGCGTGGTGACTTGGCAATGCCGTTGCCACATCGGCGTCGATGTCAGTATCATCGGGTATGTCTAGACCAGCACGCGATGGAACCTATCCACACAACCCAGGGCCGTTACTTGGTTTGATGGAACTGTCACAGTTTCTGTTCGGTCACACGAACAACAACGGGTATACGCACCGCATCTCAAGCAAGGCGACATTCCCCAAGGCGGTTGCCCAACTGTATTGTGGGCGCATCTGGCTGAAGGACGAAGTCGCGGCATGGGCCAGGGAACATCGGCCCCAGGCTCCAGGGTTAAAGGATCTCGACTAGCCAGAAGTTCCCCTCAATGGTGCGGGGTGTGCAGGATCAAGGGTGGTTCGCACGCACCTATCTGCATGCTTGGTAATGTGCCCATCACGTTAAAATCAAAGTAGTCTTGAGCATCGGCGTGTGGCATGGAAGCCATCAACACTTGCAGGCAGGCGTCGTAGTCGTAGACCAGGCGAGCCTTTGTCCCATCCCATGCATATCCGACTAGGGCACTGCAAAACCCATCGATCTGTACAGCCGGAATATCCAGAGCTTCAAGCTCGTCGATGACAGCCTGACCGATGTCTGGCCTCACCCCGGTATCAATTCAAGCTGACCTTCAGGCACCCGCGCCATGTCTCGCCGGCGACGAGCCGCCAGCGCGTGTGCAATCCCCTCGCACAGCACGTCGATCGACACGCAGGGGTGGTCCCCGCAGGCTGTATGTACCTCGTCGATGAATAACTCCGCATCCTTACGTCGGGCCTGCATGCGGCGTCGGTATCGAAAAAACTCGTCGCGATACTTCGGGTTCGGCCATGCCTTCCTTGGCAATGGGACTCGAATATCCTCCAGCGCCTGGCCGTAGATATTCAGCAGGAGCTCTTCCATCGGGCTGGGGGCATGCGTGAGGACGGGCCGCATTAAAAGGGCAGTTCCTCGTCGTTACCCTGGGCGCGTCGTGGTGCCCGAGGTGCGGCCACCCACACGTTCTGCGCATTCATCTCCAGCGAGGTGCCAGTAGACCCGTCATTTTTTTTCATACGTCCTTACCGTGATGGGGCCTTCACACTGCACGAACTGGCCTTTTTGAATAAAAGCCGCGACCCACTCAGCCGTGTCGCGCCAGACGGTACAGCGGACCCACGTGGCCTCATCTCGTGATGCCCCCGTAGCCGCCACGCTCAGGTCACACACCGCCGTGCCATTCGCATCCCGCAGCTCGGGTTCCTGTCCAACATTTCCACGTACGACGGTCCAGGCCATCAGCCTCGCTCCTTAAGTTGTGTGGCGAGGATGTCTAACTCCCACGCCAATTCCTGACATTCCTTGGGGGTCAAAATCGTTAGCGCTCCGCTGGAGTCCGAGCCAGCATGTGCATGGACCCGCAGCCCAGCACCGAACCCAACGTCGTGGAGTTCAATGGACACCGGATGCCGCCATCGTCGGCACAGCCGGTACGAGACGCCATGCAAAAGGCGACCAGGCGTGTCCATATTCCTGTCCATATTCGGCTCGTTTTGGCTCACATCGGGTGACATGCCGTCACCCTCTCAATCAGCCCACGTGTGGACGGGCTAACAGGTTTGGAGCAGCGTTCTCGCGCACACTCCCAGCGTCTCGTAAGCTCTCGCGTGCATGGCCGCAAATTCCGGGTCTGAATCAGACATGCTCAACCTCTTGTCCCATCGGGTGGCGCTGCGAGGTGCGCCCTTGCCGCGGAGTCTCACACACATACACGTCAACTGGAACTCGCGCTATTCGCGATTAATTGGAAAAGTGAGTTTTGACTGACCGGTTTCATGGGATCGACGCATCGCCGTAATAATTTCGACCGCGAGAAGGCCGGTTCGAGCGTTGGCGAAGGTTTCGGTGCCACCTTCATGCCGTTGGATCAGATCATCGATGCTCGAGAGCATCCCGGCGCGATACACCTTTTGTGTCGGGAGTTGACGCTCCAGCCACTCGGTATCCCCATGTGGGGTTTTTGTTGAGTATTCGACGGTGGAGTGCTGCCCTCCAATACGCACACGGCCTTTGGCACAGAAAATTTGCCACTCAGTGAAGGTCGGGAGTTGTTTGCTCTGGTTGATAAAGGCCAGCACCCCATTGTCGTATTGCACGAGGCTACTGGGGGCTGGTTCTTCATCGGACAACCCATGTTCGTGTAGACCGATGGTCCACGTGGGCGATCCACCGGCGTACATGTTGACCGTGTCCACGGTGTGGGAGCCATTCCGATATTCGAGGGCCCGTGGACCGCCCCACGTGGCGACGATTCGACGAACCGGCCCAATTCGTCCGGACCTGATGAAGTCATACGCCTGCCGGAAAAAAGGGTCCCATCGACGGGAGTGGTTCACGGCGAACGACGTGTTCGATTGCTCGACGGCCTGCACAAGGGCATCCGCGTCCTGTAAGCGGGTGGTCATCGGTTTTTCACAAAAGATCATCGGGACACGCGCCTTGATCGCCCGGCTGGCAAGATCGGCGTGGGAGTGATCTGAGGTGGCAATGCTTAGGATGTCGATGTTTTCTCGGGCGAGCATGGAGTCGAAATCCTCATACACGTTGGGTTGATCACCCCAGGTGTTTTGGAATTCCTCGAGCAGCAGTGGATTAAGGTCGCAGGCGGCCACAAGGTCCGAACGCTCATGAAGGCGGTAGGCTGCTGCGTGGGTATGGGGTGCAGCCCGACGGTTACCGGTAAATGTTTCTGCGACGGCGCCCGCGCCTATTCCTCGAAGACCAACCACCGCAGCGCGATACCGTGTGTTTTGGGCCATGGGCGAGTTTTAATGTGCGAGGAACGAACGTACATTAACGCAATCCGGCAGCCGAACTGCAGGTTGACTCGTTAGGTAGAAGGGTTGTGATCCGGGATGGCGAAATCTTTCCTCGGGATGATCTGGCATCTGATTTTCGACGTAGGTCGAACTGTGATGCTGGCATGTGGGGTTGTGTGTCTGGCGGCGTGTGTGAACGAACCCGTTGGCGATAGTTCGAAGACGAGGACGGAATCTTTACGAGCCTCCCCTGAGACCGTTCTGGCTTTGAGTCCTATCCCAAGCCAATCAACGATTGGCCCCGAGGTTGGGTCAATCGCCCCTCAGTTCGTGCTTCCTAATGCGGCCGGAGGGCACGTGCGTCTTACGGATTTTCAAGGGACGAAAAACGTGGTCCTAGTGTTCTATCGGGCGTTTTGGTGAATGAGTTGTCGTACGCAGCTGGTCGAGTTGCAACAGGCCTATGCCGAGGTGTCGGCCCAGAATGCTGAAGTTTTGGCGATAAGCACTGACGACCTGTCGGATGCCCAATGGATAATTGAGAATCTCGGCATCCCTTTTCCTGTGCTGTACGACCAGGGTGATGTCGTGCCGAGAGCCTACGATGTCTTTAATCGGTTTGGTGATGGCCTAGCCACCGGCTCGGTGTTTCTGGTCGATACTCAGGGGGTGATCCGGTGGGCACAGGTGTATACCCATGCCCATGACTTTGTGCCGGCGCAGGGCATTCTGGAGAGTCTGCGCGCACTGTAGTGGCTAGATGCGGAGGAAGCCGGTTTTCGGCAGAAGCTTTACAATCAGTGCCAAGCATCACTGGGGCATGCCCGGTGTCGTCAACATGGAGTTTCTGATGGGTGAGACTTTGCGAGCTGGTGTGATCGGGTTAACGGGGATTGGTCAGAGGCCCATGGCTCCGGGGGCCTCCTCCGGTTGGGGTATGGCGATGCCTCATTCGCACGTGTCGGCGTATGACTATGTTGCTGACACCGAATTGGTTGCCGTGTGTGATCTCAGCGAAGACGCGATTGCGAATTACCGATCGGATTGGGATGGGACATTGCCCGAAGTAAACGTCTATACCAGTCACAAGGAACTTCTTGAGAAGGAAAACCTTGACATCATCAGTGTGGTTACCGGCGATAACGTGCATGCGCAGATCACCGTTGACGCAGTAGACGCTGGTGTTAAAGGTGTGTTGTGCGAAAAACCGATCGCTTCATCGCTGGCCGATGCGGATCGGATGATCAAAGCGGTCGAGGCTGCTGGCGTGCCTCTGGTCGTTGACCATTCGCGCCGCTGGATGTTCCCGTGGGTGCAGGCAGCGCAACTGGTTGAAGAAGGGGCGATTGGTGAGGTGGTGCGCGTGGTGGCAAACCAGGGTGGCCCGCGCGCAATGCTGTTTCGCAATGGGACGCACATGTGCGACACGATCAACTGGTTTGCTCAGGGGAATCCGACCGCGGTCTATGGCATTAATGAAAAAGGTTTTGAAGGCTATGGCCCTCGATATGCGAGCGATGGTGGCCATGATCCGGACACTGATCCGGCCGTGAGCATCCTTATTGAATACGACAATGATGTCCGGGCGTTTTGGAACCAATGTAAAACGATGCCGGGTGTGTTCCAGGTCGACGCCTATGGCACGGAGGGCTACATACAGGTCAGCCAGGAACGCGCAACCATCACGACCGGGAGCAAGAAGAACCTGGTGACGCGTGACATTCCGCATGCACAGCACACCCAGGGTCATATCGCCGGTGCTGTCACGGAGTTGGTCGATCTTGTTCGTCATGGTGGAACACCGACGTGTGGACCTAAGGAAGCTCGTCAAGTGATGGAGGTTTTGCTTGGGGCCTTGCATTCGCAAGATGCCGGCAATACTCGTGTTCAGTTTCCGATCCAAGATGCGTAGCAACTAGGTGCGTCATGAGTGCTAGTGATCTTGATGATGTAACCGCGTATCCGGGCGCCATCCAGGTCACTGTGGATCGACAAGTTGAGATGCGGGATGGCCTGTGTCTTTCGACTGATGTGTATTTGCCGCGTCCGTCTGGCGAGCCGGGATCCGCAAAGTTTTCATGTGTGCTGATTCGTACGCCCTATAACAATGCGTCCGCGGTCAATATCCGAAAGGCCCGGTCGCTGGCCGATGCCGGATACGCATGCGTTTTGCAGGATGTGCGAGGCCGCTGGGATTCAGACGGTTCATGGGATCCCTTTGTGGCTGAAGCTGAGGATGGCTACGACACCCAAACGTGGATTGGTCAGCAACCGTGGAGTAATGGCCGGATTGGTATGTCAGGCCGGTCCTATCTTGGATCGGTTCAATGGCTAAGTGCGCCGCTCCGTAACCCCAATGTGGTTTGTCTCGCGCCTCAGTCCATCTGCGTGGATTACCTTACCGGGCTCGTGCGACCTGGCGGGGCCTTCCAGCTCGGGGTCCTGTGCAACTGGGGGTTACGAGTTGTCGGTCGATCGTCGCAAGATATTGACTTTGATAACTGGACCGAAATCTGCCGGATGCTTCCGATCGGAGATATTGCTAGTCGAGCGGGTCGCCACATGGACTTCTGGGACCGGTGGATGGATTTGCCAGGGAGCGATCCATATTGGGCGGCGATCGACACCCGGCCGCACTGGGACCAAATCACCGTGCCCGCGCTGGTCTTTGGTGGATGGTATGACCTGTACGCCGCGCAGGCCTTTGACCAGTTCAATGGGTTACGCCGGCAGGGGGGATCTGAAGAGGCTCGTCAATCCCGGTTAATCATGGGGCCATGGCCCCATCATCTGGGCAGCGATCTTTCCACGTCTCCCCGGACAGGGGATATTGATTTCGGGGCGGGATCTGTGGTCAATATTGATGCGGTAGAACGTGCGTGGTTCGATCAGTGGCTAAGGGCGGAGGGCGAGCGGTTGGTGGATGGTCCGCCACTCAGCCTCTTTGTTATGGGAGTGAATCGGTGGCAGGACGAACAGGAATGGCCGCTCGCTCGTACCGATTGGCAACGATGGCATTTGCATTCACGGGGTGCGGCGAACTCGGTGCGTGGTGACGGGGAATTACGTCCGGGTTCGCCTGCTGAACAGCCCCATGACGCGTTTGTGTACGATCCCGAGTTTCCTGTTCAAACGGTGGGTGGAGCCAACTGTTGTTCTCCGAACATCGAACCATGGGGTCCGTATGATCAACGGCCGGTTGAAGCTCGCAATGATGTGCTGGTGTATACGAGTCCGGTCCTCGAGGAGGATCTTCAGGTGATCGGTCCAATCATGCTTCGCTTATACGCAGCGACTGATGGTCCTGATACCGACTGGACTGCCAAGTTGGTCGATGTCTCACCCTCGGGTTATGCGATGAACCTATGTGATGGAATTGTGCGTGCCCGGTATCGGTTGGGTCAGGATGAGGCTCGAATGTTGAGCCCAGGTCAGGTGGAGGGTTATGACATCGAAGTGGGTGTTACGGCCAATGTGTTTCGTCGTGGGCATCGGATTCGGCTGGAAGTGTCCTCCTCAAACTTTCCGCGGTTTGATCGCAACCTCAATACTGGAAACGATCTCGCGAGGGATTCGGAGATCCGGGTGGCTCAGCAGCAGGTGTTTCATGATCCTTCGTATCCTTCGCACTTGCTGCTGCCGGTTATTCCGACTGGAGACTAAGTTGGCGCTTACGGATCATTCGGTCGGCTGCCCGCAATACTAAGGCCGCCATCGACGACAAGTTGCTGGCCGGTGACGAATGAGGATGCGTCGCTAGCCAGATATAGCACTGCCTGGGCGATGTCTTCGGGTGTGCCGATTCGCTGTAGCGGAGTTCGTTGGGCCGAAGCCTTGATTTCCGCCGCATAGTCGGTGGTGGCGACCTCAGCACGCCACATTGGGGTGTCAACGGCGCCGGGCAATACGGTATTTACACGGATTCCGGAGGGTCCATAGTCCACCGCCATTTGACGGGTGAGGCCAAGGATTCCAGCTTTGGCAGTGGCATAGGCGGCGAACGTTCTGAATCCCATCAGGCCTTGCACGGAGGATGTGTTAATGATTGAGCCACGTCCTTGCGCCTTCATTATTGGTGCAGCCACGTGGCACCCGCGATACACACTCAGGAGGTTAATGTTTAGGCATTCGAGGAAGTGTTCTTCACTCGCATCGCCGATCAGGTTATGAAAGTTCACTCCAACGTTGTTGTGCAAGATATCGAGACGCCCGAAACGATCTGTTGCCGTCTCAATGGCCCGTCGAACTTGGTGCAGGTCGCGGACGTCAGTCGCAACGCCGACGGCGTTGTGGCCAGCGTTACGGAGGTCAGCCGCGTGATCGGCTACACGGCCACCCATGTAGTCGGCGAGGACCACGCTGGCTCCTTCGTGGGCCAACAGCCTGGCGGTGGCTTCTCCGATACCTCCCGCCGCTCCGGTGATGACTGCCACCCGGTCGGCGAGGCGAGCGGGCGCGGTACCTGTCGTCATGAGAGTTCGTAGAAGCTCATCGCGTTGTCTCCCAGCACGGCTGATCGCTCCGTTTGGCTGAGTCGGTTCATCGTGCCCGTGACGCGATTAAACGTTTCCTCATAACTGGCCGCAAGTAAGGCAACGGGCCAATCGCTACCCCAGATCAGGCGTTCGATAGAGAAGGCTTCAAGAACCGGGTCCACGGCAGCCCGGACGACATCCGTGGTGGGAAGGTTTGGACATTCGACCAGAAGACCTGAAATCTTGAGTCGAACATGACTGTAGGGTTGTAAGGCGAGCATCCCTTCGAGCCACGTCGACATCGCAGGTGTCTCAAATGGAGGTTTGGCTAGATGGTCGACGATCAGCCGACCGCCCTCATTTTCACGGGCAATTTGCGGCACGTGTGGTAAATGGGCAGCTTTCACGAGCAGTTCAACGACATGTCCTCGCTCAAGCACGGTTCGAATCCCACGCCTGACAGTGTCGAGCGCAAGCCACGCGTCGTTTTCGGGATGGTCTTCGGCTCCAGCACGAATTCCGCGAAACCAAGGATTTTCAGCCAACGTGTCGATCTTGTCGCCGACGTCATCAGCTTCGAGGTCTACCCATGCGATCACACCAGCGATGAAGTCGTGAGCCTCTGCCATTTCAAGGTAGGCCAGTTGATCAGTCCAGGCGTGAGAGGCCTGCACGATCACGGACTTATCGACGCCGGTAGCGTCCATGTGGGGTTTTAGATCCATCGGAAGGTAGTCGCGTAAGAAGATTGGGTCGGCGTAGTGATCAAGCCAGTACAGCTCATCGGTGCCTATGCGCCAAAAATGATTGTGGGTGTCAACAATGGGCATGGGAATTACAGAATGTTTCTTGGTTGCGTGACAGAGCGTACCAGTCCAAAAAGTTTACCGATCACACGTTTGTGCCAAGTCCATTAGTGCCAGTTCAATTGTTTGCACCGGTCCATGCATGTTCCGCGTCTATTTCTGGGACTACGCGAAGGGCATACAGGATTCGGGTCGCGAGTGCTTCGACTACGTCGTCCAGACTTTGGGGCCGGAGGTAAAACGCCGGATCGGGAGGGAGGATGGTGGCTCCGGCCTCAGCAAGTGTCGTCAGGTTACGTAGGTGGATCAACGACAATGGAGTTTCTCGAGGAACAAGGACGAGCGGTCGCTTTTCCTTCAGCGTGACATCGGCGGCTCGGTGGAGCAGGTTATGTCCGGCGCCGGAGGCTATGGCTCCAACGGTCGCCATGCTGCATGGGACAACTGCCATCCCACGTGTTGGGAATGAGCCGCTGGCGATTGGGGCGGCGACATTGTCGGGTCGGTGCACTCGTATATCGCCGAGGTCATTCCACCGTGCGATCGCATCGCGGAACCGTTCGTCAGTTTCCTGTTTCCACATGAGTTCCCCGTAGTCGCTGCACACAATTTCCAGCGGGATTTTGAATTTGAGGAGTTGGTGCACTACGGCGTTGGCAAGGACGGCTCCGCTGGCTCCAGATACAGCGATCACTAGGCCGGGTTGGTTAGTCAAGCCAAACTCCCATGATTGTCGATACGAGTGCCACGATGGCGACGTACCCGTTGATATTAAAGAAGGCTAGGTTGAGTCGGCTCAAATCATGTGGCTTTAGTAACAGGTTTTCGTATGTCAGTAAGCAGCCGACGATTCCAACGCCTACCCAATAGGGCCATCCAAGGTTACTTATGCTGCCAAGTGCCAGGAGCACACCGATGGTCGTGGCGTGTGATGCTCGTGCGGTCCACAGGGCACTGCGAATACCAAAGCGTGCCGGTATCGAGTGCAGGCCATGTTGACGATCAAACTCCACATCCTGCATGCCGTACAACACGTCGAATCCACCGATCCAGAACATTACGGCAAGTGCCAACATCATCGCTTCCAAGGAGAAGGCGCCGGTGACCGCAATCCAGCCACCGACAGGAGCAATACCGTCGACAAGTCCAAGAATCCAGTGGCTTCCCCAGGTGAATCGTTTTGTATAGGAGTACAGGGTTACCGCCAGCATCGCGACAGGGGCGAGGGCGAGGGCCAACCCATTTAGTTGCCAGGCCGCAATGTGTAGTAGTGCGAAGCCACCCGTGGCAAGGCCGAGCATTTCTGGCTGTGACATCAGTCCCTGAGGAATGGCCCGCGTGGCGGTCCGCGGGTTTCGGGCGTCGAGCCCGGCATCTATCAATCGATTGGCTGCCATTGCTCCGGTTCGAGCTCCTGCCATTGCCAAGGTGGTCCATATGACTATCGGCCACCCCGGCCATCCGCGTGATGCCAGGACCATTCCCAGGTAGGCAAAGGGCAGCGCAAATAGAGTGTGTTCGAACTTAATCGCATCAAGATAGATGCGGGCCCGTTCTATAGGCGGGACGGAATTCACCATGGGCGTTTAGATGCCGTAGCGCGACCAGCGTTCGTCGACTAGCATCACAATGGCTTCGTCCATTTCAATTTCTGGCGGCCATTCCCTCGGAAAGCCTTCTTCGGGACCTTTACGTGTGGCATCGATACCGAGTTTTCCACCGAAGTTGGCTTCTGTCGTTGCAAATTCCAGAGTGTCCATGGGCCCAGTCGCATGTTCAAGGTCTCGGGCGGGGTCAGTGTTCGCACCGACGCGCCACATTACTTCCTTTAGATTTTGTACGTCGACGTCATGGTCAACAACGATCACGTATTTAGAGAACATGAGCTGGCCAAGGCCCCAGACCCCGTGCATGACTTTTCGGGCGTGACCCGGATAGCGCTTCTTGATAGCAAGAATTGCGAAGTTGTGGAACACGCCGTGTACCGGCAGGTGCATGTCGACAACCTCAGGGATAAACAGCCTGACTAATGGCAGGAAGAGGCGTTCGGTCGCTTTGCCGATCCAGGCATCCTCCATCGGTGGTCGACCCACGATAGTGGATACGTAGATGGGGTCACGCCGTCGGGTCACCGCAGTTAGATGGAATACCGGGTATGGCTCGGCGAGGGAGTAATAGCCGACGTGGTCGCCAAACGGACCTTCGAGACGCGACTCCGAGGGGTCAACCCAACCTTCGAGAACGATTTCGGCGTGGGCGGGGACCTGGATGTCCACTGTTTTGGCCTGAACGGTTTCAACTGGTTCCCCACGTAGGAACCCCGCGAAGACCATCTCATCGATGTCCGGAGGTAAGGGTGCGCTGGCGGCATACATCAGGGTGGGATCAGCACCGATCGCGATTGCCACCTCCATGCGACGACTCTGCTCGTCGTTTCGGCGCCAATGTTCGGCCCCGCCCTTATGGAGTTGCCAATGCATGCCAAGCGTTCGGGAATCAAACTTTTGTAGTCGGTAGAGGCCAACGTTTCGCTTCTTCGTGACGGGATCGTGTGTTAGTACAAGCGGAAGAGTTATATATGGGCCGCCGTCCAGTGGCCAACAAGTCGGGATCGGCAGGTCATCGAGACTAGGGGAGGTGGTGTTCACCCATTCTTGCACCGGCGCCTGCGAGATTGGCTTTGGCCCAATGCGGCCAACCTTAATGATTTCGCCGAGGACCTGAAGTTTCCCAAAAATGCTTTTTGGGGGCGGCCCCATTGCCATAGCCAGTAACTCGTCTAAACGATGTTCCAGGTCTGACCACTCATCCATGCCCAAAGCCCACGCCATTCGGTTGGCTGATCCGAGCAGGTTGATAGCGAGCGGGAACTTACTCCCCCGGACGTTTTCGAATATTAGGGCAGGCCCATTTGTCTTCATCACTCGGTCCGCGACTTCGGTGATTTCCAGATGAGGGTCGACTTTTACCTTGATGCGTCGCACCTCGTCACGGGACTCCAGCAGTTCAATGAATTCACGAAGGTTTTTAAACGCCACAGGAAGCCCCTATGAGGAGAGTAGCTGGTCCAAGGGAAGGTCCCAGAGACTATCGATAATGATGTGTGGACGGAGGTTGCCTGTTGCGGCCTCAGCTTCGGCGCGTGATGTGGTTCCGGTTAACACGAGGATTGCGGTTGCCCCAATGTTTGTTGCTCCTGCGATGTCTGATTGCAACATATCACCGATGACGACTAGATCTTGCGCAGATGTTTGGCTGCGTTCCAACACGACGTTAAAGAGATGCGGTGATGGCTTGCCGACGACCGTCGGGACCACGCCAGACGAGGCGGTGAGGGCTGCTGTGATAGCGCCCGCCCCCGGCGACAGTCCGGTTACCGTGGGATACAGGGGATCCTGGTTCACGGCAACGTATTCGGCACCGTCGTTCACCAGCGCTTGAACTGCCCGAGTCAAGCGTGGGTAGGTCAGGTTGAAGTCAACGCCTGCGACGACAAGATCGATTTGGTCGTTGTCGTCAAACGACGCGACTCGAAACCCGGCGTCGGCGATTTGGTCCGCTAATTCGTCTCCACCGATGACCAGTACTGGTTCCGGTTTAACAGAGAGGTTCCGAAGGTATTCGACCGTGGCGACCACCGCGGACACGATTTCATCGGGGCCGGCGTCAACGCCAAGCTGCTGCAGCTTTATCGCGATTTGTTCGGGGGTTTCACGAGAGTTATTGGTGACGAAAAAGATTGGGAGGTTTAGGGCTCGGATTGATGTGACGGCTTCAATTGCGCCGTCGATCAATTCGCCTTCTCGATACAGTACGCCGTCCATATCGAAGGCAAAGGACCTGCGGCGCTTTGGCGGTAGCGGCGGCGGGTCATCAGCGTGGTGATGGTGCACGTGGGATGCAGTCATCCGTGCATCGCTCATCCTGGATAAACCCCGTTGACCACCATGTCCCGGTCCCAGTCACCGCGTAAGGCTTCCACGAGATTATTGGCTGCGGCTATAGCCATGCGTTCAACCGATTCCGTTGATACGCCAGCCATATGCGGGGTCGGGAGAATTCGTGGATGCCCTTCCAGTTCATCACCAGGCAGCGGTGGTTCCGAGGTTCTGACATCGAGGGCGGCCCCAGCTATGTGACCGGCTTCAAGGGCACTATGTAGCGCAGATTCGTCAACCAGCCCTCCACGCGCGGTGTTGACGAGGAATGAGCCGGGCTGCATGAGTCCCAAGGAGGTCTCATTCACGATGCTCTGGGTGTCTTTGGTCAAGGGCGTATGCAAGGTGAGAAAGTCGGCTCGGCGAAAAACCTCGTGCGGCTCAACCAGCTCTACGTTGAAGGCCTCGGCGAATTCGAGATCTGGGAAGGGTTCAGCCGCGACGAAACTCACTTCAAATCCAGCTAGGCGTCGGACGACGGATCGACCGACTCGTCCGAGGCCAAGAAGGCCGACAGTCTTGTTGCGGAGCTCAGTAGTCGCTGGCCGCGTCCAGTCGCCGGTTGATGCTTGCTTGAAATAGGTGCCGAGATCTCGGGCCAACGCGAGCATTAATGCGACCGTGGATTCGGCGACGGTGGTGTCATTGGTGCCGGCACTGATCATTACGGGGACCTCGTGGTCACGGGCTGCTTCGAGATCTATCGCATCAAAACCAACGCCGAGCCGAGAGATAACCCGCAGCTGAGAGAATTGTTCAAACGTCTCTCGGGAATATTTCTCACTGCTGGCCATTACCGCGGAGATTCCCGGCAGCTGATCGTAGAGTTCTTGTTTGGTCAGATAGGCGCTGCTGATCGTAGCGATTTCAATCTCATGGCCAGCGTCTCTGACGATGGTCAAGGCTTCTTCTACAGGTCGAGATTCGAAGATCTTTGCAGTGATGAGGACGCGAGCCACGTGGGATACCTTCAATAGTTATCGAGGGGCACGCCTATTCTAGCGGCGGGAGACGCTCGAAGGTTTTGGCCGCTTAGTTTTGAATTTCCAGAACAGCCTCCGTCACAGGGCCACGTGAAACTCCATCCACGAGGATTTCGGCGGTGAGCAACTGACGTCCCTGGCGTACGGGGGGAACCGAAACGTCAAAAACCAAGTCCCCACGGGCGTCCACGTCGAGCTCAAGATGGAAAAGTTCAGTGGCGGCGGAGTTGTCAGGCCATAGGAGGCGGGCGCTTAGACGGACGTGGCGCTCATGGTTATTTCGAAGCATGAGGCGGTATGTGAGCGTCTCACCAGAGATGGCGGATGTCAGGTACGGCCGCAAGCGAGCCCAGAAGAGGTCGACCCGATCTTCGGCAGGTTCGCCAACTAGGGATCGAACGATACGCTCCTGGCGGTTGATGAAGTCCCGATACTCGATGCTTTTCGACGCGTCCCAGGGGATCAATTGCCGGTGTCCAGGGCACACGAGGTCCGGAGCTATTTCCTCCATCACATCTGCGCATTTTCGATGCATCGCGAGTTGGTAGCTGTTTCTGAGGACCGTTGTCTGGTAGATGCGGGGTTCGATTCCCCCAGTCTGGTCTGGAGCTTCAGCAAGGAAAATATTGTCCCCTGTGAACGCGACTTTTTGCCCATCAATAGTCGCCGCAAACACGGAATGGAATTCTGTCTGGCCGGGGGCGTGCCAAACCTCAAAATCGAATTCGTTCCATTTAAAACGGTCCCCGTCTGAGAAATGACGGCTGATCGGTATAGGGGTGGCCAGGGTGCAGGGTGTGCTTACCCAGGCGGCTGGATCTTCCAGGACCTGGGCGACCTCGTCGAGTGCCCATGCTTCGGTGGCTTCGTGACGTTGGAGGTAGGGCACGCCGGCGGTGTGATCATCGTGGATGTGGGTAATCAGAACGGTGTCAATTGATGTGACGCCCCATCTTGTGCGTAGTTCATCAAGGTGGTGCACGATGAAGCGCATGCGGTCGCCGTCTTCTCGTTCGCCACCAGTGGCCATGTGCGCACTAAACGAATGCCCATAATCAATGAAACAGGCCGCGCCGGATTCGCTGAGCAATACGTAGAAATTCGAGCATGTATGGGGGCCGCCCCAGAGCAAATGTCGGGACACCTGAATGAATCGGGGTTCGGGCAGAATATGGAGCCCGTGAGGTGTAATGCTGTTGTTGCCCATCATGGATACACCGGCTCCAAGATGTGCCAGATCCATCAGGCGGGACTCAAGCCTTGTGCAATCGGCGGACGGATCTGTGATGACCTCGCCGTGGGAGGGAAGGGCTAAATCAGGTGTTTCTCGACGTAGGGCTTGGCATGACTGTAGCGTGAACAGAGCACCCTGGCGGTCACCATAGTTGTATTCCAGGCCGTGGTATTCGTGAAGAGTGCCACCATGAGCTAGAAGGTCCCCTGTAAAGGCGAGACGGAGACCGTCAATGCTTGCAACCAACATGCTGCTGCCATGGGTATGTCCCTTGGCGGGAAGAACAGAAAACTCGATGTCTTCCCATGTGAAACCTTCGTAGTCTTCCAGGTCACGATCCACTGCGATGTTTTGCCCGACCGTGTTAAACGTGCTGCGGTCGTTGTAGTTGTCGTACAGCCGCTTGTGCTGCCAGAACAATTCGGCGTTGTCGAACAGATGACGTTCGTGTTCCGGGACGGCAACCTGAGCACCAGACGCCCGAAGCTTATTGGTTCCCCAGCATTGATCTCGGTGATGGTGCGTGTGTAGAACCCAATCAATTGAGGTAACGCCAATCTCGTCCATATGGTCCAGCACGTGACCCGAGCCGGCATCAATGAGGACACAGTGCGTGCCGCGGACAATGGCGTACACCTGACAGGTGTCGCTCCAGCGATGGACACTTTCAGAAATTCTTGTCCAGCTCATCGGGGTATCTGTAGCTTCGAGAAAGGTAACGCCTCTGAGCCTACGCTAAATCACCATATCGGATAGCGAATCATAATGTTTTGAACTCTAGGACTTGGAAGGAGGGAAGCTAAAGGTCGTCCGGGCGGTCGATAATCGCGAAGCTTATTTCACCTTCAGCACAAAGATCGCCGTTGATGCTGGCACGGGCTTTGGCACGACCGAAGTTCCCTCTATATCTGAGCAGCTCGGCCTCGAGGCGTAAGGTGTGACCCGGACGAGCAGGCCGTCGGAACTTCCAGCGATCCAAGCCCGTTAGCATCGCGATCTTTCCGACGTTTTCCGGCATTCCAAGTGCAGCAATCCCGCCAACTTCGGCTAGTGCTTCAACGATGATGGCCCCAGGAAGCACAGGGAATCCAGGGAAGTGGCCTCGAAGCACAGTGTCTTCATACGCTCCAGCGTCTTCCATGATTCCGACAGCACGTTGACCGTATTCAACCTCGATAATCCGGTCGATGAAGAGGAAGGGATCTCGGTGAGGCAGTAGTGTTTCTATATCGGTCCGATCAAGTGGTGCATCTTTCATTCGTCGATGAGGCCTCCTCTTGCTGTGTGGGTACAGTGTAAAAGGTGGGCAGACGCAGATGGATTATTGTCGCCATTTGTCTCGCTTTCTGGAACTTCTTCAGGCGTGTGCATGCTGAGATGTTTGTATAGGGACCTCTAAAGAGTTTCGAAGTATTGTCCACTGAATCTTCATTATTTTGGTCGTGACGAAAAAGGTGGGGCTTCATACAATTGGCCGCAAGTCTTTTGTGAACAAAATCACAAGCGTGACTTTCTACTGGCTGTAAAGTGGAGGTCGTCGTGTTCTTGGCTTGATCATGAAGAAAGGTTATTCGCGTTATTCACCCTGGCGGGTGTCTCGGCACGCTAACCAATAGGGATGCCACGGTTCTTTCTCTCGGCGCGTTGGACAATGGCGTGTCCGAGCGCGATGTCCCAGAGGGCAATCCCCTGGGATTCAAAGAGGGTGATCTGGTCAGTCGTGGTTCGGCCTTCTATTTCGCCGGCGACGACGCGGCCAAGTTCGGTTGCTTGGCTCCATTGGAACTGGCCAGCCTGTGCGGCGGATATCAGATCACCGCATTCCACGTGAGCGCCGTCCAGATCGTCGACAAAGATCCGATCGACGGCCTCGATGGTGTCGGGACTTAGTTCTGTGTTGCGCGGATTGTTGGAGCCCATCGCCGTCACGTGCATTCCATGGGCCAAGTCGCGGGCATCGATCACTGGTGTGGCAGCAGATGTCGCGGTCACCACAAGATCTGCATTTCGGATGGCCTCTGCAGGGGTTTCTGCTTGGTGGAGGGATGCAGATAGTTGCGGGTTCATGGTTTCCACGAACAGCTCAACATTTGAGGAGGTGCGCGACCACACGTTGACCTTGGATAGTGGTCGTACGTGCTGGAGCGCGAGTAGCTGGGTTCGAGCTTGGCGACCACTGCCGATCAGCCCGACGATGGATGAATCTTCGCGAGCCAAATACTTTGCAGCCACACCGGTCGCGGCGCCTGTTCGAAGCTCCCCAAGGCGACCAGCTTCAATGATGGCCTGAAGAGAGCCTGTTCGGATGTCGAAGAGCAGCACGACGAAGCGCGTGTTTCCGCCCTGGAACGTGCTGTAGACCTTGACGCCTGCGACACCGAGGCTCTCATCAGCGGCCCCCATGAGGTTGAGAGCTCCGCTTTTGATTTGAGCACGCCGGCGCCCAACGTTGTTGGAACTTCCTTGGCCTTGCCGAACCAGCGACGATTCGACAGCCGCTAGGGCGAGCTCCATGTCAGCAAGGTGCTCCACATCAGACTCGTTCAGATAGATCGCCATGGGGCGTCTCCGATTGGTGTTGATGCGCTATGGCGCACTGGGCCGTTAGGCATTGTAAGCATGTGGCATCTCTTCGGTCGTCGGCGATAGTTGATTTGCGGAGTACAGGTATGAGCCTCGACCATAAGCACTCCTTATGATCTTCTTGACCTTGCATGTCGTGCTCAACGTGGTTTTTGCGCTATCTACACGTGTGGCGCAGGCCGGACGATACGACTACTTCTTCATTGCGACTGTCAACTACGTGTTAGCCGCCGTGGTAGCCACGATATGGGCTGCCCTAAGCGGCTCGTTGGAGATCGACCAGGCAACGTTGATCTTTGGTGTGATTCAGGGCATCCAATACGCCGGAACCATGGTGGGTGTGTACTGGTTGCTTATGCGCTCAGGCGTGGGTGTGACGTTTATCCTGCTTCGCCTGTCTGTGGTGATCCCTACGGGCGTTTCGATTGTCGTGTTCGGGGAACGACCGGATCCGATCGCCATCATGGGGCTTACGCTATTGCTCGTTTCTGTTCCGTTACTTGCGGGATCCCGGACGGTAGTCCGGGGGGCAAGATCCGGTTGGTACTGGCCATCCATCATCGGATTGCTTGTGTTTACCGGTGCAGGAATAGCTGCGTCAAAGGCGTTCAATGAATTGTCTGAGCCCAGTCGTGCTCCAATGTTTGTGTGTGTCGCGTTCGTGGCATCCGTTCCTGTTGCGATTGGGATATATATGTTCCGGCATCGATTGCAACCAGATCTTTCACCGAACGTGAGGATTTTCTCAACAGCGAGGCCTTTGGTCATTGGCGCGGTCATGGGAACCGCTAATGTGGTCCAGCTCACATTTCTGGTAGCGGCTCTCGATGTGCTGCCAGGGACGGTAGTGTTTCCGATCCAGACGTCGGCGGCCATGCTATTAACGACTGCTGCGGGGATGTTGTACTGGCGCGAGCGTCATGGGCGGACAGCTGGCGTTGGAGTGCTCGCGGCGGTCATTGGCATGGGTC
>PVBE011152539.1_pt1 | contig 21271 bp, 11 predicted proteins | sample 1631181 | NCBI WGS metagenome assembly PVBE01 (sample SAMN08397723, study PRJNA350692) | Marine metagenome, whole genome shotgun sequencing project. | isolation source: water | place: Pacific Ocean | collected 2012-04 | reverse complement strand
CCATCGGAAGGAGCATTCCTGCTGACTTTAGCCAGCCGGTGTGACAGGACGTCTTTCCGGAAAGAAGCGCGAATGGGTCCGTGGAAGGGTCGTCATCCAAGTGGGCGGCGGCCATCTCGCTATCTGCTCTGACCCAGGCATGGGCCTCGTAGTATGTCCTGCCGTCCGACTTCTGATCCGCCGCCATGGCAGCAAGGCCATACTCTTTCCAACCAACCCATGCAGCTCCCCCGTCCATGAAGGCTATGTCCGCATTGCCGAATCTCAAGGCCTCAATTATCGCCCCCTCCGAGTCGACGCTGTAAAGTTCCACATCAACGCCGAGTTTTTCCTCCAAGTAATCGGCTAACAACTGTGGATTCTCGTCAATGTTCTCGTAATCCGCCTTAACCTCGAATGCAATCCTTATCTTCTCAATAGTGGGAGTCACAGTTTCATTTAGATCGTATTTATCAGTGTAGTATGCCGAAATTCCCGGAATATTGGAAATCATGGAAGAGTAGCTTCCAAGGTGCTCTTCGGCATTGGTTGCAACTATTCCCCCGGTGTTGAGTATATTCTCAAGAATTGGGCTGGCCTCAGAGTCGCTGCTCATTCCCACCAGAGCGTCTGTTACAGCATCCAGTACTGTGGAGTTCATCAGAGCTGGGTTGTACATTATGGGGTGGCTTGGGGACTTTCCGAAGGCCGGCAATGCAACGTACTCGTCCATCTCAAGGCACCAGTCCTCATTGTCCTCTGGCGCATCGTTGTTGCAGTAAGAGTCGACTGTGCTGTCCTTTGCGAAGGCAACGTCCCCGGTCCCGTCCGACAGGCACTTCACGGCCCCTCCGTACCCGTAGTAGGGGGTCCCAGATTCTGGGATCGAGGCATTGTCACTGAAATGACCGAGGATAGTGTTCCTCAGGGTCTCTACGTCATTTGGATCGCCTATGACATTGGCGTACCCATGACCAATAAGGAAGCCCATTGGCATCAGCATGCCTGCTGACTTTAGCCAACCGGTGTGACAGGACGTCTTTCCGGAAAGAAGCGCGAATGGGTCCGTGTATGGGTTGTCATCAAGGTGGGCGGCGGCCATCTCGCTATCTGCTCTGACCCAGGCATGGGCCTCGTAGTATGTCCTGCCGTCCGACTTCTGATCCGCCCCAAGTACGCCTAGATCATACTGTTGCCAGCCCACCCATGCAGAGCCGCCGTCCATTATGGCTATGTCCGCATTGCCGAATCTTAGCGCTTCAATCATTGCGCCTTCAGAATCCACGCTGTATATCGAAACGTCGTAATTCAATTTCTCTGAAAGGTAGTCTGCTAGGAGTTGTGGGTTCTCGTCAATGTTCTCGTAATCCGCCTGAACCTCGAAGGCGATAATGAGTTCTCCATCCCTACCATTGTCTTCTTCTCCACCCAAACACCCTGTGAAAACGCATGAAATCATCATCATAGTCATTAGTGCTGCCATCCCCATTCTTGTCATATTTTGGTCTCCCTAAACTTGCGATAAAAATTTAGTATATCAATTTTAGGTCGCCCTAAACTCCATAATATGAAGACGATACAATCATGATGTGAACTACTCTAGAGGAGGCATGAGGGAGTACGTTGGAGCGTTCTGCATCGCCCTATCGATGGCGATTGTAATTGCATCGCCACTAATGGTTCAGAACTCCGGGGATATCGAATTAGAAGAAGGGCCGGTAAGGCTTGAGCAATTTGGAGGAGGGGGGAGCCTAGAGGAGCAATGCGGTTCCATAACCTTCGAAAACATGTTTGAATATTCAGCGGCCACTTTTGACATAATTTTCAATGAGGACTGGGAATCTGCCGATGTGCGAGCTGTTGCATGGGTGAATGAGACACTAGCCGATGACCTCAGAGAATCTATGGACGAATTCATGGAACTCATTGACCCGCAAAAGGGAGGGGACGGTTGGTTCTCGACCGATGAGAGAGAATTCTTCCGAGCACTTGCGAGTGAGTGCATAGAGCACACACTGACCCGAATTGGACTCAGGGATGGCCCTGCACACAGGGGAGGAGTGAGTATTGATTGGAAGAACACAAGCTGGGAGGACGATGGAGTCATAATCGAGGAATTCAACATTGTTCCACCGAGGCATTCCCAGATCAGAGGATGCTCGTCGTCAATAGGCGCGGACTGTGAAGAGGTCCCCGTTATTCCAGACTCCAATAGGGATTGTGACACATCCATCCCTCAGTCGGATGGTTCGGATGAATGTAGGGTGAAGCTATGGCTAAATGCCACAATGACCATCCCGGGAGTCGTCGACCCCAGTAGTTTCACTCTTGCATTCAATGCCTCCAATATGTCCGGGGCACGCCTGGACTTCACATTCCCCAATGATGACGGGCTACGTCTAGACATGTGGGACGAGTGCGAGGGGAGAGACGTGGGGTTGAACGAGTCAACCGCAGGAGGGCATGCCCCTGTCCGAGGTGGATGCATCGGAGATGGTTCTTCCAGCTACGAGCTAATCACTAACGATGACGGGAGCCTTACTTTGCAACTATATCCAAATGGCTGGAGTGAGGACTGGCCCGAAGGAGAGGACCTATTCTTCGACTTTACAACTGAACCGATTCCAGTGGATGACCCCCCTCAGTGGACTTCCTCGGCCCCCTCTGACGGGGCATGGTTCCCTTCTCCCCACTCAGGTGAGTCAGCATGGGCATCATGGAATTCGATTTCTACATGGTTCATCGATGAGTCTGGCGTTTCCTCGCTAGACATTCAATGCACTGCTGATCCATCCATGCAGGTAACCGAGGGCAGTGACAGGTCACTGAGAGCAATAATTCCATCCGGGGATGCTCAAGAGGTGACTTGCGAGGCGATTGACTCGGCGATGCAGACATCGGGAAGCAGGACATGGCATCTAGGAGTTCCATTCACAGTTTTTACCGGTTCCCATAAGCTATCCGATCCGCATCCAGTCACACTAACTCCCGCCGGGGGATGGCCAGAACTTCAAGTCGAGGTTTCATTGGTCCAGAGCGGTTCTTCCCAGAGCTCAGGAATTACGACCCTTTCCGAGGAGACCACCATCTTGGTGCCCAGCTCGGATATGATTCCAGGGGGTGTTTGGGTTGAGATCTCAGTTCAAGGAGATGGTACCTATCACATGGAAGGGCTCTATGACCTCGACATTACCAAGGAGAGCTCTCCCCCACTGATCTCCATATCCGATTCCATGTGGGATGGTTCTCAATGGTCAATGCAAGGCCTGTACAGTGACCCTGACGGAGAATCAGTTTCATTCACGATGAGAGTTGATGGTTCTGCTGCTGGTTCAGTCAGTGTTTCGGGTAACTCTTGGTCAACGCCTCTGATTGATTTCTCACTATGGGAATCAGGAGAACACACCGTGGAAATAGAAGGTTGCGACACCTCTAACAAATGCTCAGTAACATCCCAAGTCGTGAACAATTCGATTCTGTTCGAAGTTGTCGAGCCAGACTGTGAGGCTCTCACCTGCGGGTGTGACTCAAGCCTATGTGACGAGGATGCTGGCGGGATTGGTGGGCTTCTACCTGCATCGGGAGTCGTTTCTGTTTTGCTTGCATCAGTCGCTGCAATCATGTATGGAAGGCGGAGGGACTGACACATGGCGTTCTCCGGCAGAGTCACAGAAGTCTCCCATATGGGGGGCCTACTGGCTTCATTCGAAGGAAGATCACCAAATCTAGGAGACACCATCAGAGTTAGCGGTGGGAAGATACTGGGCAGGGTGGACACTGTAATTGGGCCCGTTGACTCAGGACTAGTTCACATTCACCCAATATTCGATGGAGTTGACTCTAGGAGGGCCATAGGCTCCCCTGTGGAAGTGGCACCAAGAGGGCGTTCCAATAACCGTAAGCGACATTCTGGTGACAGAGGAAATTCGACAAGGAGGCATGGACGTGACGGAGGGAAGGGCAGGGGTTCCGGACCGAAGAAGAAATGGGACCGTGGCACCAAGAGAGGCGGTGGCGGACATAGGGGCCACAACAAGGGCCGTGGACGAGGAAGTGGACCCAAGAGAGGGCAATCAAGAGGCCGAGGGAGAAGGTAGTAATTCATGTCCAAGAATGCGGGAACACTGTGGCTCGATGCGATCGAGGCAGAGGAGTCGGGAGATAGGGGTGCTGCCCTTGAGCTAAGTCGTGATGTGGTTCACATTGATCCGTCTCACTCGGAGGCGTGGATGATGATAGCCAGGATGGAGCTCCCTGCTGCAACCAGGGGCAAGCAGGAGATGCCCGACCTTTCCCAGACCGCCAAATCGGTTAGCGCACTTCGTAAGGTGGTTGAGTTAGATCCGGACAACCGAAGGGCATGGGAGCTTGGCGGTACCCTGATGGTAGACCATCTAGGGATGTTGCAGGACGCACTGGAGTGGTGGGAGAGGCGAAGGGATGTCGAGCCCACTGAGACGACCCCGATGATTGAGCAGATTGCGATTCTCACACGGATGGGGCACTACGAGGATTGCGCTGATTTGCTCGAGGAGTTGTTCGCACCCGAGATGGATGCTGTTGATGGGGGAACCAGGATGAGGATGGAGAGGGTCAATCAGACAGTTTCCAGGGCCTCGAAGATGGAGGCCGATGAGATATTCAAGCCTCAGCAGCCCAAACACCCGAGATGGTCCAAGATAGAGATGCTGAAGGACAAGAAGCCGATCTCAGAGACTCTGTGGCTCTTCATGTTCGTAGCGCCATTGGCTTTCCTAATCGGTGTCGTGGGTATGACGATCTTCGGAAACACCGGATGGGGTTTCGCCATTGTTTTCCTAATTCTACTGACGTCAATCATAATCATCAGCCGACTTACGATTGGGATGCTGCAGAGGGTGAATAGGCACGCTCTGGACCTGGAAAGGGCGATTGACTACGAAACCTCGACAGGCAAGGTGTGCATACCCCCTGTCATCAGGAGCAGCAAACTCTACGCTTCCCTGATTCAGAACAAGATGCCTGCAATTCGCGAGAGGCTCGAGTTGATCGTTGAGTCGGATGAGAAGATGCCATCCAAGTGGAAGCTACAGATGCCTTAGGTCCCTGCACTGTAGTCGGAAAGGTACTCTATCTGCTCAGCGGTTAGTTCGTCAATCTCGACTCCAGACGCACCGAGCTTCAGGTTAGCCAGGTCCCTGTCCTGCTCAGGTGAGATCTCGTACACGGAGTTCCTGTACGATTCGCCCTCGGCGGCCAATCTGCAGAGTGCTAGGAACTGGTTTGCGAATGACATATCCATCACCTCGCTGGGATGGCCTTCTGCGGAAGCCAGATTCACTAGCCTGCCCCTGGCCAACAGGTGCAGGGTTCGCCCGTCCTCCAGCAAGAATGCCTCGTTGTTCTCCCTGATGGTGTGGACGTCCTTGGCCAGCTCTTCCAGATCTGCTATACTTACTTCGCAGTCGTAGTGTCCGGTATTGCATACTATGGCTCCGTCCTTCATCGAATTGAAGTGCCTTCCAACTATTACGTCCTTCATCCCAGTGGCGGTGCAGAAAATGTCGCCTATTGTTGCGGCTTCGTCCATCTTCATGACCCTGAAGCCATCCATAACGGCCTTCAATGCGGATATTGGGTCGATTTCGGTAACCACCACATTGGCGCCCATCCCCCTTGCCCTGGATGCGAGCCCCCTTCCGCAGTGCCCATAGCCCGCCACGACGAACGTCTTTCCCGCCAGAAGGACGCTGGTAGCCCTGATGATTCCATCAAGGGTTGACTGCCCCGTCCCATGGACGTTGTCGAAGTCCCACTTGGTCTCAGCGTCATTGACTGCGATTACCGGATACATGAGTTCCCCCGCATCTGCCATGGCCCGAAGCCGATGCACCCCCGTGGTCGTTTCCTCGGTTCCCCCGAGGATTCCCTCAGCGAGGTGTCGGAACTCCGAGTGAACCCTGTAGATCAGGTCGGCCCCATCGTCCAGAGTCAGGGTTGGTTCCATCTCAAGGGTCCTGTCTATGCAGTTGTAGAATCCTTCGTTGTCTTGTCCGTGCCATGCGTGTATGGAGTAGCCCTCGGAGGCTAGCCATGCTGCGACGTCGTCTTGTGTCGACAGAGGGTTGCATCCCGACCATGAAATCTCGGCTCCCGCAGCTGCGAGTGTCTCTATCAGGACGGCTGTCTCCTTGGTGACGTGCAGGCATCCGGCAATCCTTTGCCCCTCCAGGGGCCTTTCCTCGATTGCCTTGGACCTCAGTTCGGCCAGTGCGGGCATCCTGCTCCTGGCCCACTCAACCTTGAGCCCCCCCGCCTCAGCGAGGCCTATGTTGGCCACTGTGTAGGGGCCTGAGGTGTCCATGGCCCCCGGGGGGGACTACCTGTTTTCAAGTTCGTTACGCGCCGCCTTTGCGTTGCTGCTCGTAGTAGTTGGCATAGTACTGCTCTGCATACTCACGTGCTTGCTGTTCATTGTACCCGGATGCGACCATCTGCTGGACGTATGCCTCGACTGGATCCATTGTCTCGACCCCTCCGAACTGCTCCACAGTGTCACTCTCGACACGGCTTCCGCCACGCCCCCTGGCAACCATGGTCACTACGACCACCACTATCAGGAGGACGGTGCCGCCCAATGCGGCCAATACAGTTGTACTGAGGCCACCGGATTCTCCAGCGTCGCCTGGTCCGTCTTCCGTACGTGGGACTAGACTGATGTCGATTGACTCCTCCAAGACGTACCTTGAGCCGTCGCCTTCAGTAATTCGTAGGTAAATTGTCGCAGCAACACCAGTGTCCAGTTGGTAAAGATCGGATATGTCCAGGGTCAGTGAGAAGCTGTCTCCGTCACCTAGTGTAGTTGTGGTGTTGTACTTCCCGATCGTCCTCTGAGTGATCTTCTGTGATGTCGAGTAGTCCAGGACCGATTGATCGAGTGCGGCCTCTATCAAGACATCACTGTTCTCAGCTCCGGATAGGAGGTTTCCTGTGATTACCACCAGATCATCCCTCTGCGAGTCTGTGGGCCTTGGTGCTGTGAACTGGGTCACAGGAGGTTCGTCCCCGAAGTCCTCGCCAACTACGATGAAGTACATCCTGTGCTTCTCGCTCTGCTTGCCCGCCTTGTCGTAAACAATCAACTCGACCCTGATCTCGTTCTCTAGGGATGCGTCAGGGCTGCTGGTCAGATTGCGGAAGGTGTATGTCCACTCGTCTGTTACAGCGGCTGGTATCTGGAACTCATGGCCCTCGAGAGTGGGGCTTGAGCTGTCCCATGGGTAGTCGAAGAACACCTTCCACTCAAAGAGCTCTATTCCGGATTCACCTTCGGGTGCGTCTGGATCTGAGCTGTTCTCTGCGGTGAAAGAAAGACTGATGTCACCAGTATCAGTTAGCCTGACCCTGTAAATCGGCCAGTCCACTCCTGCGACAGTCTTCGAGCCATCCAACTCCAGATTCTCGGACAGGGCCGAGTTGGAGATGATGCTCGCGGATGCCAGAGGCCTGAACTCGTCAGCCAGTGTGTCATCGGTAACCAGTCTGATGTAAGTTATCCTGGTGTGTCCCTCGTCATCGTGAAGGTACAGGGTCAGAACCCACTCAGCCCCAATCCTGCATCCCGTGGATGAGGTCGTGTTTCCGACGCAGAAGGACCCCAGGGTTGGAATCTCGGGCATCAGCTGCTGGGTGTGACTAACCTCGCCAGAGTCAATGACAGCGCCATCCCATCCAGTGACGGAGTCGTTGTTCCCGGAGGAGAGGGTCCAGTCTGCCATGACCCCCTCCACAGTTGTGACATAGTCGAACTCCATGTCAGAATTACTCTTGATGTACATGGTTGCGTATGCGCCGGTTATCGTGTCGATAGCCGGTGCCTCGCCGTTGACGGTGAGGTCATACCCTTCGCCAGCGATTCCGAAGTCGGCCGGGTAAGGCGTTAGGTGGTAGTCAAGGAGGTTGGAGAGGAGCGGTATTTGCTCTCCCCCGAATGCCTGCGAGACACTGGGGTTCTCGACGTCGATCGTGGTGACAATCATTCCACCAGCCCCGCGATTACAGATTGATAGCAAGGATTGGCTATCGTAGGTGTTGTCGCGTATCAGGGTGTGGAAAGTTCCAACTGGATCGCTTATCCTCCCTCCACAAACCTGTGGTATCTGAGTCCCCTGGACCTGTGCGGTATCCAATCCCGAGAGTGCCACGTGAGAGCCACCGTTGATTGCGCTGAAGGCAGTCGGGTCGACGTTGCTCAGTATTGGGTGGTACTGGTCCACTATCGTGATGCTGTCACTGTGAATCCTGTTGTCCACGGTGAAGTTTACCTGGTTCCTCATGGCGATGTCCATTCCGAATGGCAGGTTGCTTGGCTGGTACGCATCCCTGTACGGGCCGAGGTGGATTTGGGTTGTTCCTCCATTAACCATGTAGTTCTCTAGGGTCTCGGAAACTGACAAGCCGTCCGACTCGCGTGTCTCGGAGAGCTTCTCGTAGTAGTCCCCGTAGTACACGTTGTAGTCGGTCTGCCATGGGAGCAGGACCTTGTCATAGTGCTCTAGCCAGTCTGGGGTGGCATAGGTGTCCCAGTTCTCTAGTTTCATCTGGGTGTATGTCATCCCCATTGACTCGAGATCTGCCTTGACCCTCTGCAGACGATTCTGGTCTGTCGGGTTCGAGAGGACTGCCACGTCTATCTGGTCGTGGAAGGTTATGATGAAGAAACGGACGTTTCCAGATGGCTCTATTGCCCCATCCTCCTTAGTCACCTCTGCGGAGAAGCTGATGTTGTACGTGTGTCCGTCCACCCATGAGTTGTATGGCTGGCTCCAGTTCGCATAAGCCCTATCATGAGGCTGCAAATTGAAAGGTCCGTTGTCGGCCACGTCTGTGAAGACCTCCTGATTGGTATCTAGATCCACGATAGACATGGTTAGCCCGTACTCACCCTCGATAACCCCATTCAATAGGGGGACCGAGAAGCTGTGTGCTCTAGCGTCGTCTATTGGATACACGCACTTGTAGGTGATATCCGTAACGCATTCCATCACGTCCGGCTGCATCAATGTGATATCTGCACTCGCTATACTGAACATGATCGTGGAGATGTTGTTTGCGGTATTCACCTCATTCTTCTCGTACCATGAGTCCCCAACAGTCGTGTTGTCGAATATCGTGGTAGCGTCAATGCGATAGATTCCACTCTGGAAATCGTGATTGGCAAGGGTGAAGCGCGACCACTCAGAAGCATCGAGGCCGTTCACTTCCTCGGTGTACTCACCGTCGAACTCGAACGTGAACTCCTCGACCCTGATGTTGTCGATCGCGAATCCTGCAAGTCCGGCATTGCCGTTAATTCCATCCCCGTTCGACTGGAATCTCCATGTCAGGGATAGTTCGGAGCCGGCTAGAGTTGTGCATTCATCGCGCCACTCGGTTGTGTCCTCACTGGTTCTGTTCTGCAGGACTATGTGCGTGAGGTCCAGGGTGACTGACTTGACTATGTTCTCTGTGTCGAACCAGACCACTGAGTTTAGGTTGTCCGAGTGGTCTCCGAAGTACTCGACCTCGTCATACCCGTTCAGATCGAAATCCTCGCACCTGTGGAAGTTGGGGTCGTCCGGGTTCGTGTTCTGGATACCGTTCTCATTGAGATCTGTCCAACTGCCGTAGGCCACCCCCTGGTAGAGTTCCCCGCCCTTCGACCAGGAAAGTTCCAGATTGGCAGCATCTCTGATAGCCAATATGTTCCCTTGGGAGTCCTTCAAGAAGTCCCCCTCTGCATAGTAGTCGAAAGTCAGGTACGTGAAGTCGGCACCTGATGCCGCGATTGGAATGGACTCTATTGTCATGGTCTCACTCCAATTGTCCCCATACCCGTCATCCGGATGGCCGAGCCAGTATGAGTGGCTCTTGAAGACGCCCACATTCTGAGGGAGCATCGAATTCTGGCCGGTTGAGTCATCTAGTCTGCTTCCGTTCTCATTACCGTCGTCAGTCCATATCGGATTAACTCCCGAGAAGTCCTCTATTGCGACAAGATCGGGCTCAGCATTGTATATCATCGCCTGGACTGAGAAGTCAGTTACGGTATTTCCATAATTCCTAGCCACTAGTTCTACGTCCCTATTCCCTGATGCGTATCTAACACCATTCTCCAGAGAAGGCCATGGCTCCTCGGCTAATCCGGGATCGAACAGGTTGTTGACAGTGGTTTGGAACTTAACCTCGTCATTCAGACTGTCCATATCAGTGAAGCCGGTTGGGTTAGTGAGCTCGGTGCTGATGTAATATGTGGTGTTGTCGAGGAAGTCAGCAGTAAGTGAAACGTCCTCGGAGGCACCTGCAGCTAGGTTGTTGAAGTTCAATGTCTGGCTAACGACCTCGCTTGCTCCGAAAGAGACATCTCTCTTCCTGATGGTTATGTTGTCGAAGGCGAAACCATCGAATCCTGAGTCATAGGACGAGCCGGTTGGGCCCACAGAGCCCACAAGTCCGCTTCGGAACCTGAATCTGATATCCACTACTTGACCTGCATATCGAGTTAGATCGATGGACTCGGCCTCATAGTCGGCTTCGGACGTTCCCCCTCCCTCGGTGTAATTCAACCACCCAGTTGCAAAGTAATCCTGGACGTTGAAGTTATTCGTATTGAACTCTGGATCCACCCCTTGAGCTAGAATCCGGTAGTACCTGTTCATATCCCATCCCCCAGTAAAGAAAACTGACTCCCAGCCATTACCGTCTGACCATACCTCAATACCACACGAGTCCTCGTAGAGCCATCTTTCTACGACAGAGTACTGCTCTGCTAGGAACAGCTCAAAGAAAGCAACAGTGCACATCAGCGAGATGTCCATGAATGCTGCATCTGCACCAGTTAGATCCACGTTCTCCAGTATCAATGCCTCATCCATGTTGTTGTAGTATCCGGAGTCCGACTCATTGTTTCCATTGTAGTCGAGACCCACCCAGTAGTATCCAGTGGGGTTATTGTCTGCCTCGTACCATGAAACGTTCTCTGTTTCAGCTGTTGAGCCAGTCTCAATATGCCACGATGAGTCACCTGAATCATAGTCACCTGTGTATGAGACCTTGGAGAACGAGCAGGCCGGACAATTCGTATTATCCGTGCTTCCATCGAAGTCTGAAGAGTAGACTACAGTATCCGTCCCCCCGAGTACCTCCTTGACCTCCAGATCGACGTCGACTGAACCCGAGAGTGGATTGAGTCCCGTGTTCTTCACGGTAACATTGACCCATCTATTGCCTTCACCAAGCTGGGCTTCCCCGGTAGATGGATTGTATGATGCAGGTGCGGCTGTAACGCTCGTTATGCCCATGTCTTCGTTATCGAGGGTCAACACCGAGAGGAAGTCTCCAGCACCAGCCCATCCCTGGGTGTCCAGCCACATCGCATTGTCTGCGAATCTGTATGAGTAATCTCTCTGTCCAATCACTATCTCGAAAGCACTGTTCTCTCCTCCTTGGAGCTGTCCTGGCATTGCCATCGTTGGCCTTCTACCGACTTCAAAGGACAGTGATGAAAGGTATCCAGGGCCATTGGGGTTTGCTAGGATAATCTCTACTGAATTGATCTCCCTGAGATTTTCTAGCAGCAGGTATGTCTGATTCTGTGCACTAGAGTCTTGTAGTCTTGTGAGAGTTAGTTCTGTGGGGACGAAGAAGTCAACCTCTCCATCCCTGTTGACGTCCTCGATAGTTATCGATGCACCCTTGAAGTCACCCAAAGTCACGTAATTCTGGGTGTTCCATCCGCTTCCACTCTTCTCGGCGTAGGAAATGTTTCCTGTGATTCCGTCCACCACAGCGATCATGTCGACCTCGTTATCGTCGTTCGTGTCCGAGATGTCCATCCCGTACATTGGATAGTTGTGCTCTGCATCGAGTTTGAACTCGTTGATGCCCTGAGCGGTCGGGGTCATTGGGTTGGGGTACTGGTCCTGGAGACAATCATACTCCAAGACCGTCATGTTGTCATAGTGCCCGACTGAGTAGCCCACTCCCGTATTGTATGGTGGAGTCCTGAGGAGCCAGAGATCTAGGTCCTCGCAGTCACCGATACTCCCGGGCAGTCCGCCACCCTGGACGGTCTCTCCCCAGTGGCCCAATTCCATATGGTCATAGAGTCCGTTGGTCAGTGGGACAGGGAGTTGCTGCTGATTAGTAATCAGGCTTGGGTCGGGTCCCCTGTATACCTGAATGTACTGATTGGTGAATGTTGCGTCTATGGTGAGTAGAACGATGTCGTCGTTGCCGTCATCATTGATATCACCAACTGCCATATCCACGTGATACGGATTGGAGATTGTGATCTCTGTGTCGGACCACTCATGGACTAGATTGTCGCAGTCACCCCATAGAATGGTTAGGTTTCCTGGTCTGACGAAAGTCTCGCCCACGAATCTGATGTTCTCTTGGTAGTAGATGACGTCGTTATTTCCATCTCCATCAACATCTCCTATCTCAACGTCAACGCCGTTGGCTGTGTCCACGAAGCCCGCCCTCTGGGAGTCGTTGTTCGAAATGAAGACGTCCTGTCTGTCTGCGAACCCGCCTGAGCCGTCGTTATACAGGGCGGTGATGTAGTGGCCCATTGCACTAGCGGAGACGATGTCATTGTCCCCGTCGCAGTCGATATCCCCAACCGCAGCATCCTGAGGGTCCCTCTGGACGGCGTACTGCGTGATGTGTGACGCACTAGCACCGGGCGCAACGGCGGCCAGTGGTGAGGCTAGGAGCAATAACACCAGAAGTACGGCCCTTCGGGCCTCTCTGTTTCGGTTTTGGGCGGTCTTCGAACTAAACGACATACCCGTCGGGACATTCGACCCTCTCTTATGCCTTCTCTAGGGATGAGCATAGCAACCCCATAGGGGTTGTAGTGTAAAATATCCAAAATTAGTGTGATTCCAGCCAACTAGGATTGGGTGCATAATGATCCTCTGCACCGCCATGTATTCTCTCGAGTTTGCCAATCCTCCAGAGTCGGTCTAAGAAAATCTTGATCTCTGCGGTGGTCTTGTTTACCTTCTCGCCGATGAGTTTCTCGATGTCGCTGAGGGACATTGAGGTGTGTCCGTGTTCTCTGACGACCATGGTCAGTACCAATTGTAGCCATGCCTCGGCCTGGGGGTCGCTGGAGAGGATATTCGAAACGGGCTCCGGGGTCTCGACTTCGTCGATGAACTCGGCTAGGGCTGCCATATCTGTATCAGTCTGGCTGGACATTCCCAATTCCGCGGCCTTTGCTGAAAGATCCAAGTCCCCAACGGTCCGTACCACGGAAGGTATCCGCGATGGATCGGGAGGTGGGCCAGGGAGGGTTTGTTGCATGACTGATTGGCCAGAAGATTCGTCTGATGACTGGGATTGTGATGACGAGTGTGATGATGCCGGCCCCAATGGTCTCGTGAATCCGAGAGCAGCATTGAGCCCTATCTGTGAGCGGATTGAGTTCACCCAATCAGTGTCACCCTGGAGTACGACCTCGATTGACTCTTGATGGGATCTGTAGCTGAACCTAACATTCTCGCCCGAACTCATGTTCTCCCTCCTGCCCTAGCACAGACGCTACCCATTAACTAATTCACGCCTCGGCGAGACTCCTCAAAACCGTCTGCAATATTCCGCCGTTTCTGTAATATTCCACGTCAACCGGGGTATCTAACCTGACTATTGCATTGAATTCCACCTTCTGTCCGTCCCCCTTAGTGGCAACTACGCGGATGCTGGAGAGAGGTTCGAGGTCGCCCCTAGAGGGAATGTCAAATGACTCAGTTCCATCGAGCCCCAAACTGTCTGCATCTTCGCCCTCGGTGAATGTTAGTGGCAATACCCCCATGCCTACCAAGTTGGACCTGTGGATTCTCTCAAATGAGGTTGCTATGACTGCCTTGACGCCTAGCAATAGTGTGCCCTTGGCGGCCCAATCCCTGCTGCTTCCAGTACCGTATTGTGAGCCGGCCAGAACCACTAATGGAGTCCCTTCTCCGATGTACCTCCTACTGGCCTCGTATACAGAGGTCACATCACCGGTTGGGAAATGTGTGGTATAACCCCCTTCTGTGCCCGGGGCAAGTTGATTTCTGATTCGAATATTTGCGAAAGTTCCCCTCATCATTACCTCATGGTTCCCCCTCCTGCTTCCAAACGAGTTGAAATCACGGGGAGATACTCCCTCACCAACGAGGTACTCTCCCGCAGGGCCATGGTGAGGAAATGCGCCAGCGGGGCTAATGTGGTCGGTTGTGACTGAGTCACCGAGCTTCAACAGGACCCTGGCTGAGGAAATTGGCTCTATCTCACTGGGCTCCGGGGTTATCCCCTCAAGGAAGCTTGGGAGTCTGACGTATGTTGAGTCTTCGTCCCAGGGATACAGGTCAGAGTCTTCACTGGGAATTGCATCCCACTTGGGCTCCTCGAGTACGTCTGAATATCTCTTCCTGAACATTTCGGGACTGATGCATGACTCCACAGTGCTCCTGATCTCCTCGTCACTGGGCCATATTTCGGAAAGGAACACTGGTTGACCTTCCTTGTCAGTGCCAATCGGGTCCACGGAGAAGTCGATATCCAGAGTTCCTGCTAGGGCGTATGCGACTACGAGAGGCGGGCTCGCGAGGTAGTTGGCCAGAACCTTCTGGTGAATCCTTCCTTCGAAGTTCCTATTTCCTGAAAGAACGCTTCCGACTACGAGTCCCCCCTCGTCTATCGCAGCCTCAATCTCCTGATCGAGAGGTCCAGAGTTTCCTATACACGTGGTGCACCCGTACCCGACAACACTGAATCCCAATTCGGAAAGGTGCGATGTTAGGTCGCTTGCGTCCAAGTACTCCGTAACAACTCTGCTCCCTGGGGCAAGGCTAGGCTTCACCCATGGCTTGATCGACATTCCCTTGGACCTAGCCTTCTTCGCCATAAGCCCTGCAGACACCATCACACTGGGGTTGCTGGTGTTCGTGCAACTGGTTATTGCGGCGATTACGATGTCACCATGAGATAGGCTGCAACCTCTGCCGGAAATCTCGGATGAGTCCCCGTTCCTTGACACATCCACTCCGTGCCCCTGATGCCCGACGGGGGCATTCAGGCTCTCTCTCCAGTGTTTCTTCATTTCAGATAGGCTGACTCGGTCCTGTGGCCTCTTTGGGCCTGCCATGGACGGCACAACAGATCCTAGATCAAGCGACAGGTGAGAGGTGAAGGCAGGAGAGGGGGTCGAATCCGTGTGGAACATTCCCTGTGCGGAAAGGTACCTTCTGACGTTCTCGACGTGCGAGTCTTCCCTGCCCGAAAGAAGCATGTAATCTAGCGTAACTTGGTCCACGGGGAAGAATCCGCATGTGGCGCCATATTCCGGTGCCATGTTGGCAATCGTGGCCCTGTCAGGGAGGCTGAGGCTGGAGAGCCCTGGGCCATGGAACTCCACGAAACGCCCGACGCACCCATGCTCCCTCAGCATCTCAACTATCCTGAGCGTGAGGTCGGTTGCAGTGACTCCCGGTGCTGCCTTCCCCTTGAGTTCGAAACCCACCACCTCGGGGAGGAGCATGTAGATCGGCTGGCCCAGCATGACGGCCTCCGCCTCAATTCCGCCGACCCCCCATCCGAGGACACCGAGTCCGTTGATCATGGTGGTATGGGAATCGGTTCCCACGAGGGTATCTGGCATCCAGATGCCTCCCTCCTCTCTGGCTACCGAGGCTATCCATTCTAGGTTGATCTGATGCACTATCCCACGCCCGGGAGGGACGGCGCGGAAGCTGTCGAGGCTCTGCTGGCCCCACTTCAGGAACTTGTAACGCTCCAAGTTCCTCTTGTATTCCATCTCAAGGTTCCTCTCACGGGCATCCGGGAAGAGTCCGGAGTAGTCGACTTGCACCGAGTGGTCGACGACTAGATCGACCGGGACCTGTGGGTTGACTGCCTTCGGATCTCCTCCCAAGCCGACCATGGCATCCCTGAGGGCCGCTATATCCACCACTGCTGGGACTCCCGTGAAATCCTGCAATATCACCCTACTGGGGCTGAATGGAATCTCGGCGGGAACCATGTCAGGGGACCATCCTGCTATTCTCTTCACATCGTCCTCGGTTACTAGGAATCCATCGCATTTCCTTAGCGCGGCCTCCAACAGACACCTGATTGTGAAGGGGAGGGACTCGAGATTGCAGATGCCCTGCCTCTCCAAAGCTCCGAGGTCGAAGAAGGCTCCATCTTTGCCCTCGACGGTCTCGAAAGAGGCGTTGGCATTGAATGGGTCTTTCGAAGACATGCGGTCACCGTCGCCCTAACCGGCGGAGGCGTAGCCAATCAACTTGACCCAGCCAGAGATGTTCAATAATCACTCGTTGACAGTTACATGGACCAGTCTGACGTCATCGATTGGCTTGTCTCCATTGGTAGATGAGTCGTTGTCGCTATTTCCTGTGACCACCATGCTGATTGCATCTACGTGATCCTGTCCGCTTAGCACCTTTCCGAATACCGTGTGGACGCCGTCGAGGTGGCTCGGGTTGCTGTCTGATGGGACGATGTAGAACTGGCTGCCTCCGGTGTTCGCTGCCGATGTCTTTGCCATTGCTAGCATTCCGGGCGAATGGAGAAGCCCGTTGTCAGCCTCATCCGGGATGGTCCACTGCTCGTAGTCACAAGTTGTAGACTCGTATCGATTACCGTTGTTGTCGTACTCCTCACCGTTGCAGTATCCATACCAATTAGCGGCGTATCCGCCCATTCCATCCTGACGATCTATGTCTCCTCCCTGTATCATGAAGCCCTCAATCACCCTGTGGAAGGTGGTGAAGTCGTATCGGAAATTCTGGGTGTGGGTCATGAAATTCTCAACGTGCACGGGAGCGAGGTCCTGGTAAAGCTCGATCTCGATAATGCCCTCAATCCTCTCGCCGGAGTCGTCGACGTAGGACACCTCAAGTGAGACGATTGGGTTTGCAACGTCCTCCTGTAGGGCATCTGAGATCAGCTTGATGGTTGTTAGCAGTAGCATTCCCGCTATCACCATGGCAACTAGTCCCATTGGCGTTGGGTTGCCCTCGTCGAAGAACTGCATGCCCGCTCCCACGGATATTGCCTTCTCGTCCATCATCGAAAGCAGGGAGTTCATGCTTCGCCTGGTCTCCTTGTTCTTGGGGTCTATCTTGAGTGCCCTCTTGTAGCTCTTCAGGGCCTTCTGCCAGTGCCTCTTCTGCGAGTCCTCTTCCTCCAAGCCATGCGCAGTTCCTACGTCCCCGGCCTGACGGAGAGTTCGTACCTTCTGGCCGTCATTCTCGCAGAGGGGCCATGCCTCACGTAGCTCAGCAAGAGCCTCGTTGAACTTGTTTTCGGACAACATAGTATCCGCTGAATCCCAAGATTTCTGCAGTTCTGCTGGTACAGGCATGGGGTTCGCGAACATGCTCACATACAAAACGGCAGCGGAAATTATCGGTAACCGCCAAGGGGAGTGAATCGGGGGAACGGCTAAGACCACTTGCATAGCGCGGAAGGCTGCGAGGCCTAGGCGTGACGGGCCGATGGGAGAAATGAGTGATGAGTCGAATCATCAATGACTTCACAATAAATGTCGCTACGGCCAATGGCACCGGTTCGCAGTCTTCCAATCTGATTATCCTGCACTCGATGTTCGAGATGGGGGTCCCCGTCAGTGGAAAGAACCTGTTTCCCAGCAATATTTCCGGCCTTCCCACATGGTTCATCATCAGGGCCAGTGACAAGGGATATCAGGCGCCAGGCGACGAGACCAATATCCAGATAATGATGAACAAGGACACATGGAGTAAGGACTTAGATTCATTGAAGCCAGGGACGATCATTGTCTACAATGAGGATGCGAAGCTTCCAGTGGAGCGCGATGACTGCGTGTGCCTAGGCATGCCGATGACCAAAATGGCAAGGGGCATTAACCCGAAATTGGCAAGGCTGATGGCAAACATGTACTATGTCGGAGCGTTGGCACATCTTCTGGGAATAGACGAGAAAGCGATTGAGAAGGCTGTCGAGCAGCAATTCAGGGGCAAGGAGAAGGCCATCGAGCTCAACAACCGGGCAATATCAGAGGGCAGGTCATACGCTGAGGAGAATTGGGACTTTGAATGCCAGTTTGCAGTCGAGGCTCGTGACAAGCCATCGGAGACATTCCTGATTGAGGGTAACGAGGCCGTTGCTCTTGGGTCGATATACGGGGGAATTAACATGCTCTCTTGGTACCCAATAACACCCTCCTCGTCCCTCGCCGAGTCGATAATCTCCTGGATTCCCAAACTGAAGGAGGGGGAAGACGGGGGATTGACCTGCGCAGTCGTTCAGGCCGAGGATGAGCTCGCTGCAGCAGGCATGGTACTCGGTGCTGGTTGGGCAGGCGGCAGGGGGATGACATGCACAAGCGGACCCGGAATTTCGCTAATGTCCGAATTCATCGGACTGTTCTACTTCTCCGAAGTCCCGGGAGTCATCTGGGACATCAATCGAACTGGCCCGTCCACGGGGCTCCCAACAAGGACCCAGCAGGGCGACCTGTCGATGTGCTACGAGGCGAGTCACGGGGATACGCAACACATAGTGCTAATTCCTGGAACCGTCGATGAGTGCTTCGAGTTCGGATGGAGGGCCTTCGACTATGCCGAGAGGTTCCAAACACTGGTCTTTGGTTTCGGAGACCTCGATCTCGGAATGAACAGGTGGTCCACGAGTGGTTTTGATTACCCCAGTGAGAAAATGGACAGGGGGAAGGTGATTCGGACCCAGGAGGAGCTTGACGCTATAGCGGACTTTGGCAGGTATCGGGATGTTGATGGTGACGGGATTGCATACAGGACCTTACCTGGAAGTGGACTTGCACCCATACTGTATCGCGGTACCGGGCATGACGAGGATGGCATTTACTCTGAGGATCCTCAGGTCTACCATGCTACCATGGAGAGGCTCCGCAGGAAGATAGACGGAGCCAGAGACGTTCTGCCAGCCCCTATTCTAAGGGAGGAGGAGGAGGGAGAAATCGGAATAATATTCTATGGATCAATGGAAAACACCATTGTGGAGATAGATGACATCCTCGAGGAGTCTGGACTCTCTGTGAGCACTTGCAGAGTAAGGGCGCTTCCATATCACTCGGAAGTCGAGGATTTCATTGATAGGCATGACAGGGTGATAGTTCTGGAGATTAACCGTGACGGACAACTTTACGGAATCCTGAGGAAGGAGCTCCCCGCTAACATGATTCTCAAGATGCACTCAGTGGCCTACAGCGACGGGATGCCGCCCCGGGCTAGGGAGTATGCAGAGAGAATCATCCAAGTTCTGGAGGCGTCGGAATGAAACCCGTGAAGCTGAATGTCATCAACTTGGAGAAGTCCGAATACACTGGTGGGAAGTCGTCCCTATGCCCCGGGTGCGGGCACGATCAGATATCCAACGTAATCATCCAAGCTGCTTGGGAGAATGGGATTAAGCCAGAGGGAATCGCAAAGATGAGTGGAATAGGATGCTCATCAAAGACTCCTGCATACTTCCTATCGAAGAGCCATGGATTCAACACCGTACATGGAAGGATGCCTTCGGTCACGACCGGAGCCAACATGGTGAACAAGAGTCTCTCCTTCCTAGCGGTATCCGGGGATGGAGACACGGCTAGCATAGGAATCGGCCAGTTCATCCACGCCATCAGGAGGAACCTGGACATGGTCTACATCATCGAGAACAACGGTGTTTACGGGCTGACTAAGGGACAGTACAGCGCTACTGTCGAAAAGGGGTCCAAGAAAAAGAAGGGGACCACAAACGAGCAGGCTCCGATAGACCTCTGTGCAATGGCGATCAATCTCGGCTGCACGTTCGTTGCTAGGTCATTCTCTGGAAGCAAGAAGCAGCTAACGGCGTTGGTTAGGGCGGCGATGAGTCATAGGGGCATGGCTGTTATCGACGTCATTTCCCCCTGTGTCACATTCGCCAACAATGACGAGTCGTACCGTTCATACAACTACGTCAAGGCGAATGACGAAGTCCTTCACATACTCGACTACATACCTCACTTCTCCCCTCTGGAGGAGGTGGACGTCCCCGAGGGTGAGTTCAGCGAGATATCACTTTTCGACGGTTCCACGCTTCGTTTGGAGACGGTTGGTGACGAGCATGACCCCACGAATGCAGTGGCTGCGCTGGCGGCAATTCACGAGGGAGCTGCTGAAGGTCGGCATGTGACTGGCCTACTGCACTACAACCCTAACCAACCAACAGCGACAGACACCCTGGGACTAACGGAAGCCCCCCTTATGGGACTATCAGAGGAACAGAATAGGCCTAGCAAGGAGAGCCTGGATAAGGTCAATGCTGGATTCCGTGCCAAGTAAGCGCCTGAGTTTGCGGATTCGTTGAAATATCGGGCCTACGTCCCAAAGACACCAGTCCCTTGGTGTAGTGGTCCATCATATGGCACTCTGGATGCCATGACCCTGGTTCGAATCCGGGAGGGACTACCAAACTATAGTGACCTGTAGAGGAACTGAGAGACCCAACTAACCATGATGATGATCATGAACCATCCTAGGCTCAGTCTGACTATCCCTGATGACTCCTTCTTAGGTGGGAAGGGATCGATGCCCGCATCGAGCGCCTCGGCGATAATCGCGAGCTCTTCCTCTATCGTCTCCGGCTCCCTCATCTAACTACCTCAGGGCTCGACCGTTGGGTCCCATCCCGAAACGTAGTCACCGTCCATGGCAGCGAAGTCTCCCCCGAATCCGGATAAGTCGACATCAATGGAGCCCAGGTTCTCCAGTATCCTCCCCGGATTGCTGGACTTGGGGATGGTGACCGCTCCCACGTCAATGCACCACTTGATCGCGGCTTGGGCCGGTGTGCACCCTATCCTCCCAGATACCTCCCCTAGCTTCGGGTCGCTCACCTTGTGGCCCCTGGCCAATGGGGAGTAGGCCATGGGAGTAGCACCGATTGACTCGGTGAACGCACGGAGTTCTGTCCTCTGCAGCCATGGGTGTATCTCTATCTGGTTAACTGAGGGCAGAATGGAAGCATAGGACCTCATCGCCTCGAGGTGGTGAGTCCCATAGTTGCTTACCCCGATGGCGCGCGTCCATCCATTCTCGAGGCACTTCTCCATGCCCTCCCAGACGGAGGCCCTGGCTTCTATGTCCTCGGGGGGAGCGTGTACTAGGTAGAGGTCCATCTGATCGAGGCGCATGTTCTCCAAGCTCTCCTTGCACCTCTGAATGACCTCGTCATAGCCGGTAGCGTGGGGCCTCCTCAACTTGGTAACTAT
>PVBE010155647.1_pt1 | contig 21272 bp, 22 predicted proteins | sample 1631181 | NCBI WGS metagenome assembly PVBE01 (sample SAMN08397723, study PRJNA350692) | Marine metagenome, whole genome shotgun sequencing project. | isolation source: water | place: Pacific Ocean | collected 2012-04 | reverse complement strand
TGCCAACCGATGGGCCGCCGTCACCCCGCCACCGCGTCCGGATCGCCGGCGCTTTCCCTGACCGCGCCCGCGGCCTAATACCAACGGCCCTTGATATCGACCTGTTTCATGGCCGTGGGCGATCGACCCGTTAGGAGCGCCGCGCGGCGCGATGCGGTGCCATCGGGCAAGCGGCGCGACGCGGCGGGTCGATCGCCCACGGCCACCTTCGGCCGGGATAAATTCGCCACCGGGTGCGTCGCGATCCGCTTGTGGTGTGAGGCACCACGGCGCGAACCGCTCCTGCCCGGTGGAGAATTTCTCTCCGGTGAAACAGGTCGATATCAAGGGCCGTTGGTATTAGGCCGCGGGCGCGGTCAGGGAAAGCGCCGGCGATCCGGACGCGGTGGCGGGGTGACGGCGGCCCATCGGTTGGCATAGGATTTCTTCCAGGAGGCAACCATGTCGTATTCCAGCTATCGCGGCACCGTCGGGCTGATCCGCCCGACCATGCGCCCCGGCGTCCTCGAGGATCTGGTGCGCGCGCTGCCCGAGGGGATCTGCCTGATTCCGGTGTTCAACGACGTGCGCGGCGCCCAAGAGGAATTCCAATCGGCGATCCCGATCTACCGCGCCAGCGCCGAGGAGATCGCCAAGCACGACGTCGACCTGATCTTCCTGTCCGGCGCGCCGCCGTTCATGGTCATCGGCCACGAGCGTGAGCGCGAGCTGATGGCGACCTGGGAGAAGGAGCTCGGCGTTCCCGTCGTCACCTCCGCCGTCAACCAGATCGAGGCGCTCGCGGCGCTCGGCGTCACGCGGTTCTATGGCGCGACCTATTTCCCGGACACGCTGAACGAAATTTTCGCGACCTATTTCGAGGGTGCCGGGTTCGAGCCTTTGGCCATGGAGGGGCTGACCGACGTGCCGTTCACGCGCGTCCAGGAGATCTCGTCACACGTGGTCTACGCCGCGATCAAGAAGGGCATCGCGCGTTGCCCAGCCGCCGAGGCGATCTACATGCTGGGGCCGGCGTGGCGGACGCTCGATATCATCGAGCCCCTCGAACAGGACCTCGGAATCCCGGTCGTCCACGCCATCCCGGCACAGAGCTGGCTGATCCAGAAGCGGCTTCGCGTGCGCCAGCCGATGACCGGCCTCGGCCGGCTGCTCGCCGAGATGCCATAGCGGCGCCGGTCGAGAAAACGTCAGGGCGCGAGCGTGTCGTCGAGGAACGGATCACCGGGCAGGGCGATCTCGGTGTCCAAGAGGGCGCCGCAGCCTGGGCAGGCGAACTCGCGCAGCATCAGGTTCTCGTGGCTGGTATAGACCGTGGCGGCGTCGCGAAGCGGCTGTTCGCGAAGGGCGGCGGCGGGTTTCCAGGGCCGCGAAGCCAGGCCGAGGTCGTGGCCGCAGGGGCGACAATGAAAGCGCGCGCCCCGATCGCCGTCTCGAACCTCGATGCGCTGGGACAGGAGCCGGCTCATCCGGCGGCCTCGGCGGCGCGGCGCAGCGCCCGTATCTCGTCACGGCGCTGCTTGGTCGCCGCGGCATCGACGGCGCCGGCCTCGTCGAGCTTGACGCCATAGATATCGCGCGCGGCAGCCGGCGATACCGTGGCTTGCAAGACGTCGTCACGCACCCGCTCGGGCTCGCGTTCGAGCGGATCGCCGTATCCGCCGCCGCCGTTCCATCGGATATAGAGCGTCTCGCCGTGGCGGATATGAAAGACGCCCCACGAGATGGGTCGCTCGGCGCCGGCGATCCCGTCCAGCGTCGCCGCGGCGCTGCCGCCCTCGATCAGCAACGCGCGTGCCGGCGAGCCCGGATAGCCGCCATTGATCCCCTGGCCCATGGGATATTCGATCCCCTTGCCCGACAGCACGAAGCCGATCTCGCCCTCGGGCGCGTCGTGCAGGACATAGGCGTACTCGCCGCCGGTGCCGCCGCGCCACCGTCCAGGCCCGCCCGAATCGGGCATGCGCCGGCGGAACAGGTAACGGATCGGATAGCGCGCCTCGTTGGTCTCGACGTTGGCGATGCGCGAGATCGGATTGGGAATCTCGCCGCCGACATCGACGCCGTCGGCGAATTGCCGCGCGCCGCCGGCGCCGCCGAACGCCTCGGTGGTCGAGCCGATGAACGACCGGCCGTGCTGGTTGGTGCCGAACAGATAGTTCGTCAGGTGGCTGCCGTGCCACACCGCGGTCGATTCCTCGGCATAGGCCTCGCTCGCCGACAGGAGCTTCGAGATGCAGGCGAGCGAGACGTTGTTGACCGCCTCGACCGCGCCGACGGTCGCGATCGAGATCGGTGCGGGGCGGGTGCAGTTCACGATCGTGCCCTCGGGCGCGATCATCTCGACCGGGCGAATAATGCCCTCGTTCCAGGTGATGTCGTGGCACAGCAGCGGATAGAGCGGCGCCATCAAGGCGCCCCAGGCGGCCCAGTAGGTGCAATTGACGCCGTATTCCGATTGCTCCGACGATCCGGTGAAGTCGAGCGCCAGGCTGTCGCCGCGCTTGGTCATGGCCAGGACGACGCGGTAGGTCGCGCCGTTGACGTCGAGGTATTGCCGCGCCTGCCAGGTGCCGTCGGGAAGCTCCGCGAGGCGGGCGCGGAACAGCTCCTCGGAGCGGTCGATAAGGGTGCGGCCCACGTCGTCGACCGGACCCGCGCCGTAGCGCTCGATCAGCGCCAGCATGCGCTCGCGCGCGACGTTGGTGCAGGCGATCAGCGAGCGGATGTCGAGCGCCACCATGTCGGGCGCGCGCACCATGTTGAGGAGCGTGTCGAGCACGTCGCGCCGTATCTCGCCGCGCCGCACCAGCTTGAGGCCGGGCGACGAGAACCCTTCGGTGTAGATGTCGCGCGAATCGGGGCTGAAGCCGCCCGGGTTCATGGCGCCGATGTCGTTGACGTGGACGAAACACGCGCACCACGCGACCAGCACATCGGCGTGGTGGATCGGCGCGATCAGGTAGACGTCCGAGGTGTGAAGCGCCGCCGTGTAGGGATCGTTGAGCAGGAACACGTCGCCCGGATCGATCGCGCCCGCGAAGCGCCGGATGATCGCCTTGCACGCCTCGGCCGCGCTGGTGATGTGGTGCAGGAACCCGACGCCGCCCATCAACAGCCCGCCGTCGGCGCGATACAGCGAGACCATCAGGTCGTGACCCTCGTTGGTGGTCGCCGAGCCCGAGACCTGCTTAAGCGTGATCACCGCCTCCTCGACGATGCGGAACAGGCGGTGCCGGATGATCTGGAAGGTGAATGGATCCAACGTGTCCCTCGCCTACAGCCCGGTCATAATGCCGCAAACGGAACCGATTGTCGCGCAGGCCCTAGTCGCTGGGGGTGACAACCGCCCGTACACACTCTAAAGTTTTGGCAAGGCGCCGCGCCGGATGGAACCGGATGTCGGCATGAAGGGGCAATGGGTTCAAAAAAGGGAGACGAAGATGCGATTCCGGACATTGATTTGGGCGGCGGGCGTGGCGGCCACCGCGAGTCTCACGACGCCAATGGCCAAGGCCGAGACGGAGCTGACGCTGGTCTATCCGTTTCCCGATTTTCTGATCTACACCAAGATGTGCAAACAGCTTGTCGACAAGATCAACGATGCCGGCAAGGGCGTGGTCAAGATCAATATCCTGCCGTTCAATTCGATCGGCATGTTCAAGCAGCCGCCGGCGATCAAGGCCGGCCGGGTCGATATTGCCTGCACGCCGGCCGCGTTCTACGCGCGCGCCCTGCCCGAGGCCGAGGCGGTCGCCGTCTCGAACTCCTCGCCCGCGGCGGTGCGCGCCAATGGCGGCTTCAAGCTGCTCGACGATCTTCATCAGAAGCATCTCAACATGAAGTATCTGGGCTGGACCGATTCCGGTGCGCGATTCCGCATCTATATGAAGAATGCGCCCAAGTTCACGTCCGGCGGCCTCGTCGATTTCACCGGCGTCAAGCTGCGCGACAATCCGATCTACGGCGCCTTTTTCCGCGCCATGAAGGCGACCACCCACTCGTTAAGGGCGACAGACGCCTACGCGGCGCTGGAGAAGGGTGTCGTCGACGCCGCGGCGTGGGCGACGGTCGGGCTCCAGGGCCTCAAATGGGACAAATTCCTGCGCCACGCGGTCGAGCCCGAGTTCTTCCAGACCGACATCGGCTGGATCATGAACCTCGACAAGTGGAAGTCGCTCGATGGGAAATCGCGGAGCCTGATCCAGAAGGCCGTGATCGCGCATGAAGGCGTCGGCCGCGGGACTCTCACCGGCATGGCGAATGCGGAGCGCAAGAAGCTTATGGCGGAGGGCATGAAGTTCCATACGGTGCCGAATCCAAAGGCCTATTTCAAATTGGCCGTGGATTCCGCCTATCAGCGCATGACCGACCGTCTCAAGAAGACCAAACGCGGCACCGGCACCGTTAGCCGGCTGCGCGCGACATGGCAGGAATAGACGCGCCGGTCTGAAACGTGAGCCCCTCGGGGGCCTTGCCTCCGGGGGGCGGTCCGGCCGGTAGAGCGATGACCTTGCTCCGAGCCCTCGACCGGCTCTGGTCGCGCCTGCTTTGGTTGCTCATGGCGGCGGCGGCGGTCTATGTCGGCATGATCATGGTACTGATCGTCTACACGACGGTGTTTCGTACCGCCGGTTGGGTCTATACGCCCTACGCCAATATCTCGATCGAATACGGGTTCGTCTACATTCTGTTCCTGGGCTCGCCCTGGCTGATCCGCAATCGCGGGCACATCTACATCGAGATCCTGACCGCGTTGATCCCGGAAGCGACGCGCCGCGTCTTGTCGCGGGCCATCGTGATCGTCTGCGCCGCGATCTGTTTCGTGTGGGCCTGGTATACTTGGCCGCTGTTCGCCGAACGTTGGGCCGACGAGATGGCGTTCGATGAGCTGCGCGCCCAGTTCGACCTCCGCATGTGGATCGGCACCCTACCATTCCCGCTCGGGTTCTTTCTGATGGGGGTGGAATTCCTGCGCTTCGCGTTTACCGCCCAGCCGATGCATTCCGGACTCGCCGGCGTCGCCAGTGACCGCATCGAGCTGGAGGAGCATCAGCGCGACCTCGCCCGGGAGCAGTAAATGGCCGGGAAGCGTTAAATGGAATGGTACTGGATCCTGCTGCTGCTGCTCGGCTCGATCCTCGTGCTGATGTTCGTCGGCCTGCCGGTCGGCATCGCCTTCGTGATCGTATGCACGGTCACCGCCTATCTGATCTACGGACGCTTCGGCAGCTTCGACGCCAATCTCGAGGCCAGCGTCTTCCAGCTCACCGACAACGCGTTCGCCAATCTCTCGATCTTCGCCATCGTGCCGATTCCCATGTTCCTGCTCATGGGCGAGCTGTTCTTCCACACCGGGCTCGCCAAGCGCATGTTCAACGCGATCGAGAAGCTGATGGGCCGGGTGCCGGCGCGGCTGTCATACGTGACCGTGGCCGGCGGCACGGCACTGGCGACGCTATCGGGCTCCTCGATGGGCGCGACCGCGCTGTTGGGCACGCTGATGGTGCCCGAGATGACCGAGCGCGGCTACAAGAAGAGCATGTCGATCGGCCCGATCCTCGGGACCGGCGGTCTGGCGATGCTGATTCCGCCGTCGGCGCTGGCGGTGCTGCTCGGCACCATCGCTGAGATCGACATCGGCCGGCTGCTGATCGCGGGCATCGTCCCGGGGCTGATGCTGGCATCCTTTTACACCGTGCTGATCTTCGTCCGCGCCATGTTGGATCCCGCCGCCGCGCCGGCCTACGACGTCGAGAATGTGTCGCCGATGGAGCGCATCAATCTGCTGGTGCGCGACGTCGTGCCGATGGTCTCGATCATCGGCATGGTGGTCCTACTCATCATGGGGGGGATCGCCACGCCGTCGGAGGCGGCGGCGTGGGGCTCGGTCGGGGTTATCGTGCTGGCCATCGGCTACCTGTTTATCGTGCCGTTGATCCAGGCGTTGTTCGCCGGCCCGAAAGGGGCGCCGGGCGTTGCCGAGAGGCGCCGCGCCGCCTTGATCGCGGCGGCCCGGTTCTGGCCCGAATTCGGCCACGCGTTGTGGAAATCCCTGTGGGGCGCCGGGCGCGTGACGGTGATCGCGTTGTTCATTCTCCTCGGGTCGTCGCTGTTCAGCAATGTGCTGGCGGCCACCGGCGCCAGCGTCGCGCTGATCGAATGGGTCACGAGCTTCGACGTCTCGGGTTACGTCATGCTGCTGATGATGTTCGGCATACTCCTGCTGCTCGGCATGTTCATGGACCAGCTGGCGATGATGTTGCTGACGGTGCCGATCTTCTACCCGGTGGTCGCGACCCTGGAGTTCGGCCCCGAGCTCGCGTCGCTGTCGGTCAAGCAGGTCTGGTTCGGCGTGATCATGCTATTGGCCATGGAGATCAGCTTCACCACGCCGCCGTTTGGCCTGCTGCTCTTCGTCATGCAGGGCGTGGCGCCGCCGGGGACCAAATTCAGCGAGATATGCTTCGCCGCCATCCCGTTTATGATGTGCGCCATGGCGCTGGTGGCGTTGATCATAATCTTCCCGGGGATCGCGGTGTGGCTGCCTTGGGTAGGAGGATGAGGGACTGATGACGATATCATGCTTCTTGACGTATTGGGGCGAGGCGCAGGACGCCGACGCGGTGTTCGAATCCTACCGCGCGGGTCCGGCGCCGTACCTGGCCGAGGCGCCCGGGGCGCTCTCATTCGAGCTCTACGTGGCGGATGGCGCGACCGATCCGTTCCTCGCCGGCGACACGCCGCCGCTGCTGGTCGCCCAGCTCCGCTTCGCCACGCTGGTCGAGGCGGAACGCGCCCTGGCGTCGGCCGCCGTGGCGCGCGCGCTCGACGAGTTTCAGGACATGCCGGTGTCCAACTGGCAGGCCACCATCGAGATCATGCGCGGCCAGGTCCACCCCGAAGCCGGTGAAGCGTCGGGCGACACGACCACGGTGCCGATTATCTATCTGGTCGAGTACCAGCGGCCGGCGGACGACGAGGCGGCGTTCATCGACTACTACTGCGCCAACCACCCGCCGATCCTGGCCGAGTTACCGGAAATCCGCCGGCTCGAGATCTATACGCCCGTCGAATGGAGCAATCCGCTGGCGCTCGACCGCGCCGACACCATGCTGATATGCGACGTCTCGTTCGACAGCGCCGAGGCGTTGACCGCGGCGCTCCATTCCGAGGTCCGCCAACGCCTTCGCGACGACTACAATCTGTTCCCGCCGTTCTCCGGCCGCGTCGGCCATTACCCGATGCGGCGGTTCCGCATCACGCCGTAAGGGTCGCCGCCGAGCGACCGGCTATGCGGCCGAGCGTCACCGCCGTGAGCAGCCCGTTGCCCGAGAGATAGCCGTCGACGTCGGGTCCGGAGAGCCCGCATGCCGCGCCTCCCGCAGCGAACAGGTTTGGAAACGGCACGCCATCGCGCAGTACTCGCGCGGTGGCGTCGACCACCAGCCCACCCTGGGTATGGAACAGCGCGCCGGTCACCTTGACCGCATGGAACGGCGGGCCGAGGACCGAGCGCTCGTCGAACTCGCGCCCCAGGGGATCAGCCGCCGCGCCCCGCGCCATCCGCGCGACGCCGTCGAGCGTCGCCGCGAGGCGTCCCGGCGGCACCTCGATGGCGCGCTCGAGCTCCGAGACGCTGTCCGCGGTTTTGAGCGCGCCCATCGCCTCGGCGTCCCGGTAGTCCTCGAACTGGCGCGCGACCTCATGTTGCGGGGCGGCGTAGACGCTCCAAGCGATGCCGCCCGGCTGGGCCAGCACCGGCACCGCTTGCTCCGAGTATCCCGTGGTCTCGTTGGCGAAGCGCTGACCGTCCGCGTTGATCTGGATGCCGCCCTCGGTAAGCACCGCCCAGGTGATCAGCACGCCATGCGGATGGGCGACCGAGCCGTGGCCCTGATAGGCGGTCATGTGGCGGATGTCGGCGCCAAGCGCCTCGCCCCACCTGACCGCGTCGCCCCGATTGCCCGGGTGGCCGAAGTAGAGCGCGTCGGCCATCTCCGGGATGTGGCGGCGGACCAGGTCGGGATCACCGCCAAAGCCGTTGCAGGCGAGGATCAGCGCGCGGCAGCCGATGCGCTCGGTGGCGCCGTCGGGTCGGGCGACCTCGACCCCGGTGATGCGGCCGTCGTTATCGGCGAACAAGCGGGTCACGCCGGCGTCGGTCATCAGATCGATGCCCACTTTTTCGGCCGCTTGCGTCAGCGCCCCCATCAGCTCGGCGCCGGTGCGCGTCGGCGTGCCGTGCATGCGAAGCACCGAATGGCCGGGATAGACGAAGCCCTCGACGAGCTCGAACGGTACGGCGTGGGTGTCGGCGAGCCATTCGATCGCCGGCCCCGACTGCTCCGCCACCGCCGCCGCGACCGCCGTGTCGGCGCGCCCCTTGGCCTTCGCCTGGATGTCGGAGACCAGTAGCTCGGGGCCGTCCTCGATACCTTTCTCGGCTTGGAAGCGCGTGCCCGCGGCCGGGATCAGCCCGGCCGACAGCGCCGTCGAGCCCGACGGCAAGGGGTCGCGCTCGAGCACCAGCGCCTCGATGCCGGCCTCGCGTGCGGCGAGCGCGGCGATCAGGCCGCAGGCGCCGGCGCCGACGATGGCGACCGGCACCTCGATCTCGAACGCGACATTTGCGGCCGGTGAGACGGACATGGGGCGATCATAGCGCAAACCCCGCCGTCATGGCTCGACGTGGCTATTTGGTGCGCAAACTCTTCAGGTACGAGATCACGTTTTCGATTTCGTTCCGCGACAGCCCCGGGTTGGGCATCGGTGGATGGGGATTGACCAGCCAAGTACGAAGCCGGTCGTCGGTGCGATTGGGATCGTTGGCGATCGTGGCGAAGGTCGGGCCGATATCGCGCGCCGCGGCCGAGTTCCCGGTCGCGTGGCAGGAAATGCACCAGCGCTTGACGATCTCCGCGCCGACCATGGCATCGCCGGCCATGGCGGGTCCGCCCGCCAGGCATATCGCCGCGGCGAGCGCCACACTCGGAATTCTCGAAACGCGTCGGTTCAGCATGCTCGTTGCTCCGGTGGGTCGCATTCGTTGAACTTGAAATCCGCGAACTCCTCGTCGCGGAACGCATCGAAGGTGCGTTTGTCTTCGCAATGGACCTTGGCCATGACGATGCGCTTGCCCCCGACCGTCCGCTCGACGACCTGGCTGATCAGAGAGACCTCGCAGCCCACCTCGTCCTTGATCTGAAACGTCAGCTCTTCCGCCCATTCCGAGCTCGCTGCCAGCACGGGTGTGATGACCGCCAGCAACACCCCCGCCGCGCAGGCCCCTGGCCAAATCTTTGCCATTACCGGATGCTCCCACGCTGAAGGATCACGACAATAAATATGGTGATTCTGAATGATTTTGCCATGACGTGGATCAAGGTTGGAGGATCAGAAGTCGAGCAAGACCTTGCCCGCGCGGAGGCGAACGGCGACCGCGTCGAGGGATTTTCCAACGCACGGCCCGGCGACGCATTCGCCATCCTCGATGCGAAACCGCGCCCAATGGGTCGAGCACTGGATCAGCGATTTGTCATGGCTGAGGAACGTGTCGGGCTTCCAGTCGAGCGGCGTTCCCTGGTGGGGACAGGTGTTGAGATATCCGCGAACCTCCTGCCCCGTCCGGATCACGAAGAACGGCGCGCGGCCGGCGATCTCGAATCCCTTGCCGCCGGGATCGGGAATGTCGTCGAGCGCGCACAGCACCCGGCCAGCCCGGGCCGGCGACGGATCGCTCACCGGATCCGACTCACGGCTTGATGCCGGCCATCTTGCACAGGAGCTTCCATTCGGCCGGCTCCACCGGCACCACCGAAAGCCGCGACTGGCGCACCAGCGCGAGATTGGCCAGCGCCGGGTCGGCCTTGATGTCGGCCAGCGTCACCGGCGACGTCACCGGCATCACCGCCGTGACGTCGACCATGCCGAAGCGGCCCTTGGGGTCGGACGGATCAGGATAGTGCTCGCGCGCGACCTCGACCACGCCGACGATGCGGCGCTCGTCGACCGAGTGGTAGAAGAACGCGCGGTCGCCCACCTTCATCGCCTTCATGTTGTTGTCGGCCTGGTAGTTGCGGATGCCATCCCATTCCGCCGTTCCCGCCTTGACCTGGTCATCCCACGACCAGGCGCCCGGCTCCGACTTGAACAGCCAATACGCCATCGATGCGCTCCTCCCTGTTGCGCCGGGACATTAACACGACTCGGCCTCGGTAAGCGCGGGGTTGTCTTGGCTCCATCAACGCACCATCATCACGTTGACTGGTACCGGGGAAAGGGCAACTCATGCGGGCACAATCGGGCGCGATCAGCCACGTCGTTCTCTACGTTTACGACTTTCCGATGATGAAGGACTTCTACACCGGCGTGATGGGATTCCATCTCAGCGACATCGGCCAGGCACGCGGTAACGACATCTGCTTCCTGACCCTCGATCCCGAACTCGATCACCACCAGCTCGCGCTCGCCAGCGGGCGCACCGGGCCGCGCGATGCCGGCAGCTTCAACCATGTCGCCTTCAGGCTCGGCGCGCTCGTCGATCTGCGCTGGCGCTACGAGCGGCTGATGGCCGCTGACGCGGTCACCGCCGTCGAGCCGATCACCCACGGCTCGTGGCTCTCGGTCTACTACCGCGATCCCGAGAACAACCGGATGGAGTTCTTCGTCGACACGCCGTGGTACATGAAGCAGCCGATCGTCGCGCCGCTTGACTTCTCGCTGTCGGACGACGAGATCCTGCGCGTCACCGAAGAGACCTATCGCGACACCGAGGGGTTTCGCCCCATGAGCGAGTGGCGCGCCGAGGCCGCGCGCGATCTCGCCGCCGAGGACGCCTGATTCGTCTTGATCGCACCGGCCCGCTCCCCCACCCGGCCACCCCAATCGTACGATCCCGTGGGTGGCCGGATGGGGGAGCGGGCCGGTGCGATTCCACGCCAGTGGATCAAGCTTCAGCGCTCGGCGCGGAACGGCCGGGCGAGCAGGCCTTCGATCACCTCGTCGATATCGGCGCCCCGGTTGAGGATCGCGTCGACCGCGGCGGCGATCGGCATCTCGATGCCGAGGCGCCCGGCCAGCGCGGTCGCAGCGGGGGCCGAGAACACGCCCTCGGCGACGGTGAGCCGTCCGCTCATCAGCGCGTCCAGCTTCTCGCCACGGCCGAGGGCCTGGCCGAGGGCGTAGTTGCGCGATTTGGCCGACGCGCAGGTCAGCACCAAATCGCCGATGCCGCCGAGCCCCATCATGGTCTCGGCGCGACCACCCTTGGCGAGGCAGAGCCGCGTCATCTCGGCGAGGCCGCGGGTGATCAACGCCGCGCGCGCGTTCTCGCCGAGCCCGCGGCCGTCGGTGATGCCGCAGGCGATCGCCATGACGTTCTTTATCGCGCCGCCGATCTCGGTGCCGATCACGTCGTCAGAGCGGTAGGGCCGGAAATGTGGCCCGCCGAGCCCGTCACTCAGTGCCGCGGCCGTCGCGTCGTCGGCACAGGCCAGCGTCACCGCCGTCGGCAGGCCGGTCGCGACCTCGATGGCGAAGGTCGGGCCCGACAGCACGGCGACCGGCCGGCCGGGCAATACGTCCCCGGCGACCTCGCTCATCAGGGCGCCGGTGTTCTGCTCGATGCCCTTTGAGCAGATCACCACCGGCGTGTCCGGGCGCAGCGCCGGCGCCAGCGCGGCGCCGATCTCGCGCAATACCTGCGCCGGAACGACCAGCAGCACCGCGTCGCCATCGGCCGCCTCCGCAAGATCCGACGTCGCCCGCACCGCCGCTTCGACGTCTATGCCGGGGAGATAATCGGGATTGGCGTGGCGCCGGTTGATCGTCTCGGCGGTCTCGGCCTGGTGGGCCCACAGCACGACGTCGCTTCCGGCGCGGCGCGCGACCCAGCTTAGCGCCGTGCCCCAGGCGCCCGCGCCGACGATGCCGATGCGCCTCACGCCCCGGCCTCAGACGCTGAGGTTCATTGCGATCGAGATCCGCACGGAGGCGTCGATCTCGATGGTGGCGTTGGCCATGGTGTCAGCCCGTCTTCACGCGTGTTCGAGCAGGAACTCGAGGACGGCGTCATTATACGCGTCGGGCAGGATCGCCGGCACGTAGTGGCCGCCGCGCTTCAGCGTCACGTATTCGGCGCCCGGAACGGCGCTCGCCAGCTCGTCGGACAGGTGGATCGGCGTCACCGCATCGTCGCGCGCGCAGATCACCAGCGTAGGCGCGGAAATTTCGCCGAGCCGCGCCCGCCGGTCGAACGCCATGATCGCCTCGATGCGGCTGGCGATGATCTCGATCGGCACGTTGTCCCGCGCCCGCGCCCGCGCCTGCTCCTCGACCTCCGCGTCGTTCTCGCTGACCCACCACGGCGGCAGCAGCAACAGCATCGAGGCGCGGGTGTAGCTCTCGATGCCGACGCGTTCCAGGATCTCCTTGCGCATTACGAAGCTGCGGCGGAAATAGGCGTCGGGTCCGGCCCAGGTCGCGCTCAGCACCAGGCTGAGGAGTCGGTCCGGGTGATCCTGGGCGATGGTCTGGCCCATGGCGCCGCCGGTCGAATGGCCGGCGAAATGCGCCGCCTCGATACCGAGCCCGTCCATCAGCTTGATCGCGTCGGACGCCATCTGGTCGACCGAGTACTGGATTAGCGAATGGGTGCTCTGTCCGGCGCCGCGGTGATCGTGGATGATCACCCGGAAGTGGGGCGAGAACGCCTCGACCTGGTGATGCCACCAGGCGCCGCCGCCGCCGAGCCCCGGCACCAGCAGCAGCGGCGGGCCGGAGCCCTGCTCCTCGTAATAGATTTCCGCGTCGCCGATGTCGATCTTGGGCACGCCTGCCTCCCGGTTATTGCGCGGTGGTGTCGTTCATGCCCATGTCGCGCTCGATGGCGACGACGCTTTCGGGCCGCGGGAACGGCTCGGGCGCCGCGTCGCCCCGCGTGCGCGGCCGTCCGATGGTGGCGAAGAAATCCTCCAGCCCGGCCGGCGCGATGACCCACATCAGCACGAGATCCTCGCTCGGCGATTCGTTGATGATCTCGTGCGTGAGGTCGTAACCGGCAAAGCACACGGTGCCGGGGACGAAATCGTGGCTCTCGCCGTCGAGGACGACCCGGCCACGGCCGCCGAAGCACACCAGCAGCTCGATCTGCTCTTCGTGCGAGTGCTTGCGCACCTGGCTCGCGGGCGCGATGGTCTGATAGCCCATCGACAGCCCGTCGAAATGCGTGTTGGACGGATACAGCTTGGGCTCGACATGGCCATTGGCCGGCACCGGTTGCCAATACGTCGGCCCGTCTTCGGGCTGCATCACGACCCCGTGGCCCCGGATGCTCGATTGATCGTTCATCATGTGCTCCCTGGCGTTTGATCTCGGCGGCGAGTGTAGCGCGGGACGGCTCGATTCGGAATGGCTGGTTGAGATAGCATCGCGCCATGATGCTGAAGAGCCTTTTGGCGATGCTGGCCATAACCGGATCGGTTTCGGTTTTGGCGGCGGACATGATCGACATCCCCGGCGGCCGGTTCGTGATGGGCGACGCGGCGGGCGACGCGAACGAGGCGCCGCGACCGGTCACGGTCGCGCCGTTCCGCATCATGCGCCACGAGGTGACCAACGCCGAGTTTCGGGCCTTCGTCGCCGCGACCGGACATCGAAGCGATGCCGAGCGCTCGGGCGCGGGATACGTCTGGACCGATCGTTGGCGCCTGGTTGCGGGTGCCGATTGGCGCCATCCGCATAGTCCCGATACCGCCATCGACGATCGTGCCACGCATCCCGTCGTTCAGATCTCACAGCGCGACGCCGCGGCCTATTGCCGCTGGCGCGGGCTGCGGCTGCCGAGCGAAGCCGAATGGGAGTTCGCCGCCCGTGGCCGCGATGGGCGGCGCTATCCGTGGGGCAACGACCCGCCGCGCCAGGGACAGGCCGCGCGGGCCAATTTCGGTGCCGTTGCGTGCTGTGCGCCCGATGGGGCGGACGGATATCTCGGCATCGCCCCGGTCGGCCGGTTCGCCGCCGGCGCGTCTCCGTTCGGCGTCCTCGACATGGCGGGCAACGTCTGGGAGTGGACGTCGTCCGGCTTCCCCGGCCGGACCGGTTTCGTATCGTTGCGCGGCGGCGGCTGGGGCAACAACCCCTATTGTCTGCGCGTCAGCTACCGCCACGCCAACCCGCCCGACATCGGCCTCGACATGGTCGGGTTCCGATGTGCCGGCGGAGGCGGATAAATCGGCGCGCTCAGGCCTTGACGCCGGCGCCCGGGGCGGGCGGGGCGTCCGGGTCGAGCGGCCAGCGCGGCCGGGGCGCGAAATCGAGGCCGTCAACGTCGCCCATGGCCAGCCGCTCGAGCCCGGCCCAGGCGATCATCGCCGCGTTGTCGGTACACAGCCTCTGCGGCGGTGCGATGAATTTCATCTCCAAACCCACGCAAAGCTCCTCCAGCCGTCGCCGCACTTCCTGATTGGCGGCCACCCCGCCGGCGACCACGAGCGTGCCGCCGCCGGGCCAGCCGGCGCGGAACGCCGCCACCGCGCGGGCGCAACGGTCGGCGAGCACGTCGCCGACGGCTTCCTGGAACGAGGCACAGAGTCCCGCCACGTCGTCCTCGGCGAGGGGTCCGGCGGGCAGCCCCTCTATGGCGTGGCGCACCGCGGTCTTGAGCCCGGAGAACGAAAAATCGCAGCCTTTCCGTCCCATCATCGGCCTCGGCAGATCGAAGCGCGCGGGCCCGGTAAGCGCCGCCATGCGTTCGACCGCGGGTCCTCCGGGATAGCCCAGCCCCAGCATCTTCGCGACCTTGTCGAATGCCTCGCCGACGGCATCGTCCAGCGTGGTTCCGAGCCGGCGGTAGCGCCCGACCGCCTCGACGGCGAGCAGCTGGCAATGGCCGCCCGAGACCAGCAGCACGAGATAGGGGAAGGCTGCGCGATCGGTCAGCCGCGCGGTCAGGGCGTGGCCCTCGAGGTGGTTGACCGCGATGAACGGCAGGTCCCGCGCGGCCGCGATCCCCTTCGCCGCCATGATTCCGACGATGAGGCCGCCGATCAGCCCGGGCCCGGCGGTGGCGGCGATCCCGTCGAGTGCTGCGAAATCCAGCCCCGCCTCGGCCAGGGCCCGGCGGATCACGTCGTCGAGGCAATCGAGATGGGCGCGGGCGGCGATCTCGGGGACGATCCCGCCAAACGGGCGATGCTCGTCGATCTGCGACAGCACCACGTCGGCGAGCACGTTTCCGCCATCGTCGACCACCGCGGCGGCGGTCTCGTCACAGCTCGTCTCGATGCCGAGGACGATCATGTCCCGGTCTCCTCGAACCCGGCGCCGCGCCGCGTTGGCTCATATCGTCGGAATCGGCACGGTTTCTTTGACATTATTCAATTAATCGCCACATTTGGCGTCAACAATCGTAGAAACGGCCCATGACCGCCCGCCTTAGGATCGGAACGAGAGGCAGCCCCCTGGCACTCGCCCAAGCGCACGAGACGCGGGACCGTCTCGCCGCCGCCAACAGCGAGCTCGCCGGGCCCGATGACATCGAGATCGAGGTCATTCGGACCTCGGGCGACAAGTTCCAGTCGGGGCCGCTTACCGAGCTCGGTGGCAAGGGCCTGTTCACCAAAGAGATCGAAGATGCCCTGCTGTCCGGATCCATCGACATCGCGGTGCATTCCATGAAGGACGTTCCGAGCATACTGCCCGACGGGCTCGACATTGCCTGCGTGCCGCCGCGCGAGGATCCGCGCGATGCGTTCCTGTCGGCCACCGCCCCGAGCCTGGCCGAGCTGCCCGCCGGCGCGGTGGTCGGGACCGCCTCGCTCAGGCGCAAGGCGATCCTGTTGAACCGGCGGCCCGACCTCAAAGTGGTGCCGTTTCGCGGCAACGTCAACACGCGGATGAGGAAGCTCGCCGAGCGCGAGGTCAATGCGACGCTGCTCGCCGTGGCCGGTCTCAAGCGGCTCGGCAAGGCCGCCGCCGCGACCGAGATCCTGGCGCCCGAGGACATGCTGCCCGCCGTCTGCCAGGGCGCGATCGGCATCGAGTGCCGGATTTCGGACGATGCCACCCGCCGCCTGCTGGAGCCGATCCACGACACCGCGAGCGGCCGGCGCGTTGCCGCCGAGCGCGAGCTGCTCGCCGGGCTCGACGGATCGTGCCGCACGCCGATCGCGGCGCTCGCCGAATTCACCGATGACGGCATCCGGCTGCGGGCGCTGATCGCGCGCACGGACGGAGACGGCATGCTGGAAACCGAGCGTTTCGGCGCCGACGCCGACGCCGAGGCCATGGGCCGGGACGCCGCCGACGAGCTGCGGCGCCGCGCCGGGCCCGAATATTTTACGGATTGAGCCCAACATGCGTGCCCTGATCACACGCCCCAAAGAGGATTCCGCGGCCATCGCCGAGCGGCTCGAGGAGCTTGGCATCGAGCCGGTGATCGAGCCCCTGATGACGGTCGAGCCGGTGGCCGACCCCGAGATCGACCTCGACGGCGTCCAGGCGATCCTGCTGACCAGCCGAAACGGCGTCCGCGCGCTCGCCGGTGCGATCGAGCGGCGCGACATCGCGGTCTACGCGGTCGGCGACTCGACCGCCGAGCTCGCGCGCGATTCGGGGTTCGAAACCGTCGACAGCGCCGGCGGCGACAGCGATTCGCTGGCCGATCTGGTGCGCCGGCGCCTCAAGCCCGAGGACGGGGCGCTGCTGCACGCGGCCGGCGCCGCGGTTGCCGGCGACCTTGCCGGGGTACTCACCGCCGACGGGTACGACGTCCGGCGGCGCGAGGTCTACGCCACGCGGCAGGTGGCGGCGTTGTCGGTCGCGGCCTGCGGCCTGTTGTCGGAGGGCGGGATCGACCTGGTGCTGTTCTTCTCGCCCCGGACGGCCCAGATCTTCGTCGGCCTGGTCAACCAGGCGGGCCTCGCCGAGAGCTGCGCGGATATCACGGCGGTCTGCCTGTCGCGCGCCGTTGCGCATTCGGTCCGCCCGCTCGGCTGGCGGGAAATTTTTGTCGCGGAGCAACCCAATTTGAGTTCCATGATCGAAGTGGCGGCGAGCGCCGGCGCCGATGCCGCGCCCGCACCGGGCCAGGCACAAGCCGGCACCAAGAAAGCCGCGCCCGAGCCCCCGCCATTGTCCGCGCCGAGCGGCTCGGCGGCGCAGGGAAACCAGCAGCCGTGGGGCGCAGGTGCGGAACAGGTCCGTACCAAGCGTCCGGTCGGCCTCTGGGCGGCGGGCGTCGTGGCGATCGTCGTCATCGCCGGCGGGATCTATTTCTGGCCGCAGCTTTCGGCACGGTTCGGCCAGCAGACCGGCGCCCCGGTGGTGGCCGACGGTGCCGCGACCGGCGCGCTGCGCGACATGCGGGGCCGCATCGACCGGCTCGATGAGGCCGTGGCATCGTTGCGCTCGGGCCCGCTCGCCCGGCTCGAAGCCGCTTCCGGCAAGACCGCGGCGGAGCTGCCGCGCATCGCCACCCGCCTCGATGCCGCCGAGCGCGCGCGCGCCGAAGCCGGCAACGCGGCCGCGACCACGGCGGCGCTCACTGCCCGGATCGATTCGCTGGAGAAGACCGTCAGCCAGTTCAGCGCCGTGTTGACGGCGCGCCTCGACGGGCTCGATACCCGGCTCTCGGGCCTCGTCTCGGGCGCAGCCGACGGCATGACCGGCAACGCCGAGCTGCGCACCGAGAACGACCGGCTCAAGGCCGCCCTAACTGCCGTGTCGCGCCGCATCGAGACGCTGGAAGAGGCCGCCGCCCAGCCCGCGCCGACGCCCGCGCCGGCGCGGGGAAGCGCGCTCGTGCTCGCCGTCGGCCAGCTGCGTGATGCGCTCGGCAAGGCCGGCCCGTTCACCGCGACGGTCGAATCGCTCCGCGCGGTCGGTGGCGACGATCCGGTGGTTTCGAGCGCGATCGAAGTGCTTGGCCCGCTCGCCGCGACCGGCGTGCCGACCAAGGACCGCCTCGTCGCGACCTTCGATGCCGCCGCCGGCGGCGCCGCCCGCGCCACGCTCGCGCCCGAGGGAAGCGGCTGGATCAACCGCACCGTCCAGCGCCTCGCAAGCGTCGTCACCATCCGCCGCGAGGGCGCCGAGGTCGAAGGCGATTCGGCTCACGCCATGCTCGCCCGGGCCGAGGCGCGGCTCGCCGCCGGCGATCTCGAAGGCGCCGACAAGGCGCTGTCCGGCCTCGCCAAGGAGCCGGCGGCGGCGATGGCCGCGTGGCGCCAGGACGCCGCCGCCCGCATCGCCGCCGACGGCGCGCTCGACCGGCTCAGCCGCCACGCCGTCCAGCTTCTCGCTGGCGGGTGAGAAGGACGGTCGCCCCGCCATGACACGTGCCATCCGCTGGATCATCGCGCTTTGCGTCATCGTCGCCGTCTCGTTCGAGCTTGCCGACGCGCCCGGCTCGGTGAGCCTGCACTGGCGCGGCTGGCGGATCGACACCACGGTCGCGTTCCTTGTGCTGTGCGCCGCGGCGCTCGCCGTCGCGGCGGCGCTGGTCTACCGGGTGTGGATCGCGACGTGGCACGTGCCCCGGCGCTGGCTCGCGTTTCGCCGCACCCAGCGGCGCGAGCGCGGCTACCGGGCGCTGACCGAGGGCATGGTCGCGGTCGCCGCCGGCGACGCCGAGGGCGCGCTGCGCCAGGCCAAGCGCGCCAACGACCTGTTGGGCGATCCACCGCTGACCATGCTGCTGTCGGCCCAGGCGGCCCAGCTCAGCGGCGACGACGCCGCCGCGCGCGCCTATTTCAACCACATGCTGGAGCGCCCGGAGACGGCGTTCCTCGGGCTCCGCGGGCTGTTGATGCAGGCCCAGCGCGACGGCGACGAGGCGGCGGCGCTCGACTACGCGCGGCGCGCCTACGAGCTCAGGCCCAAGACGCCGTGGGTGCTGACGACGCTGTTCGACCTCCAGGTCCGCCACGGCGACTGGAGCAACGCGCGCAACACGCTGGACGAGGCGATCCGCCAGCACGCGGTGACCGCCGATGACGGCCGCGACAAGCGGGTGGTGGTGCTGCTCGGCTGCAGCGGCGAGGCCGGCGAGGCGGGCGCGGGGCGCGACGCGCTGGCGCATGCCCGCAAGGCGCACGCTCAGGCGCCGGAATTCCTGCCGGCGACGCTCAGGCTGGTCGGGCTCATGATCGGCCAGGGCAAGAACCGGCCGGCGTCGCGCATCATCCACAATGCGTGGTCGCGCGAGCCCCATCCCGAGATCGCCCGGCTCTATCTCTCCATGTTCGAGGCCGACGAGCCGCTCAAGCGCGTCCACCGGGTCGAGCGCCTGGCGTCGTTCAACCCGGACCACGCCGAGACCCACATCGTGCTCGCTGAGGCGTCGCTGGAGGCCGAGCTGTGGGGCAACGCGCGGGCCCATCTGGAGCGTGCCGCGAGCGAGCCGCCGCAGGCCCGGGTATGCCGTCTGATGGCGGATCTGGAAGAGGCCGAGAACAGCGATATTGAGGCCGCGCGCGAATGGCTCTTGAAGGCCGCCTCGGCCGAGCCCGACCCGTCCTGGATGTGCACCTCGTGCGGCGCGGCGTGGCTCCATTGGAGCCCGATCTGCGGCAAGTGCGAGGGGCTCGGAACGCTCGACTGGCGCACCCCCGAGCGCGCCCGCGACGCGCTGCACACGACCATCATCGCACCCGATCCGGCGATCACCGATCAAGCGGACGGGGGAGGGGGCGGCCAAGCGGATGGCGGAGACGGCGAGGATGGCGCGGAGGCGGACGAGACCTTCGCCACCGAGGCCGAGCCCGCGCCGGAGGCCGAAGCGAGTCCGCCCAAGCCTCGCCTGCCGGTATTCGGCGGCCGTCGTTTAACCCTGTCGTAACTATTTTTTTTCGTTATAGTGCCCGCCCCATGCCCAAACGGGCAGGGTGATCATATGCCGGGGCCGCCTTAGCTCAGTTGGTAGAGCATCGCATTCGTAATGCGGGGGTCGGGTGTTCGAGTCACCCAGGCGGCACCATTAAAATCAAGGGCTTAGCCGTATTTCGCTAAGTCCTTGATTTTTTTTGGTACCACCCCGGGACCACAATTCAGAAATTCAGCCGCAAACAATCCAAGCCGGGTCCATATTACTTATTTACATGACGATATTCGTTCGGGCCTTCGTAATTCGGGCCTTCGTAATAAAGCGGACGTTCTGGGGTCTGCTATCAGGGGTATAGCGGACGTGAATTATACGAACGCTGAGGTCCGTTAAGTGCCATACCCGGACATTAGGAACCTGAGCAAATTACTTTTTTACAATTGCAGAACTATAGAAACCAAATCACGCCCGATCCTCCCTCCCACGCGCCATAATCAGGCGGGCGGCGACGGCCATAGCGGCAAAGCAGAACACTAGCACCGGCCCCGCCGGCAAATCCTGAAATGTCGAGAGCGAAATTCCAACTGCGACAGCGGCAACGCCCGTGAACAAGGCTATAGCGGTGTTTCGCCGGGCAGCCTGGTTTGCCGCAAGCGCGGGCAGGATCAGGCTGGCAAAAACCACATAAACGCCGACGAGCTGCACCGAAGCCGTTACCACAATTGCGAACAGCAAAAAGAATGCGAATCCCTGTCGAAAGGCCGGCCGCAGAAACCAGAGCGCGAAGGCGGCAACATAGACGGGGGAGAATATCGCGACCTCCGTCCATCGGACAAACAGGATTTGACCTGCGAGAATATGCTGCATTTCTTCGCCTCCTCGCGGATGGTCGGCCAGCGCCAGAAGCGCGCCCGAGGCGGCAAGGATGAATATGCTGCCGATGATGGCTTCCTGCTCGCGCGGAAAGGTCTTTTCCACCCATCGGAAGAAAACCGCGGCGACGACGGCTGATATCGCGGCCGCCATCTGGATCAGCAGCCATGACGGTTCGTGCCACCACAACTTGACGAGGACCACATAAAGCCCCGCGATCTGCGCGATGGCGAGGTCGATAAACACGATACCCCGGCGTAGTACCTCAATGCCCATTGGCGCATGCATAAGGGCCACCATGAGACCTACGGCAAGGGCCGGCCCCATGATCTCGATATATTCAGCGCTCGGCACGAGCCGCCTCAAGAAGCACAAGCGTTCGTTCGAACATTCGGGCAAGGGCGCCCGGTCCGGCATCCCGCGCGACAGTGTAGGGCAAGACGATTGCGGGAATGCCGGTTTTCGTCGCAAGCCATTCCGAACCGTTAGCAGGATCGTAAGGTGTCCGCAGAATTGCTTTCACCGACTGCCCGCGCGAAACTTTTAGGAGCTTTGTTAGATGGGACGGTGTCGGCGGCAG
>PVBE012824570.1_pt1 | contig 21278 bp, 18 predicted proteins | sample 1631181 | NCBI WGS metagenome assembly PVBE01 (sample SAMN08397723, study PRJNA350692) | Marine metagenome, whole genome shotgun sequencing project. | isolation source: water | place: Pacific Ocean | collected 2012-04 | reverse complement strand
TGTCCTTGCAATTCTTGGAATTTGGGATATCATAGATATTGACCGTGTGTCACAAAGAATCATCACTACACTAGTTGTTATCTTTTGTTCCTCTGCTGTTGTTCTCTTTATTTTTTCTGTTTTGTTAAAAGAAAAAAACGATTAATAAAAGTATACTTGATCTCTGTTGCTTTTTTTAGTATGCTAAAATCTCTTTCCTGTTTTCTGTGAAATTACTCCATCCTTCTTTCTCTATTTCCACCATTTGATCAAATGAGTTATTCTTTTCTACCCACAACCTGAGTTTATCAGTTCCATTTAGGATATCAATTGGCATGAGCTTATATTCGTACTCATAAGGGGGGGGGGTCCATTGAAAATCTTCCCCCATATAATGAAATAGTTTTTGACATAGCAACTGTCCTACTTTCCAAGGTTGAAATTTTTCTAAATCAGTGGGGTGTACCTGAAACCCCTGACAAACCTTTCCTTCATGTTTATTAAAGGTGGGAATAAAAGTTAAAGGTCTTAATACAAACCCTTCCAATCCTACCCTCTTTAAGCTGTTATTTAAATCCTTTAATAAGGAAAAACTGTTTAACTTGGGACTCCCGATGATTTCTAAGCTTCTTGTTGTTCCTCTTCCTTCAGATAGATTAGTACCCTCAAAAAGTACAGACCCAGGAAAAACAAAAGTGCCAGCAATAGTGGGTAAATTAGGTGAAGGTAGAACCCATGGCAGTCCGGTATCATAAAAGTTCATAGCCCTCTTCCATCCTTTCATATTTATAACCCTTAGCCTACAATCTACTTTCCAGAATTTGTGAGCCATCAACGCCACTTCTCCTATAGTTAAGCCATGCCTCATGGGCATTGGGTACAAACCAATGAAGGATCTAAAGTTTGGATCAAGGATATTACCCTCCATATCCTTTCCATTGATAGGGTTAGGGCGATCTAATATGATTACTTCAATCCCTTTTTCACCACAGGCCTGCATCATTAAGCACATGGTATATATAAAGGTATATATTCTAGTCCCTACATCCTGTAGGTCGATTAAAACACAATCCAATCCTTCCAACATTTCATCTGTTGGTTTTCTAGTTTCTGAATATAAACTATAAACAGGTAGCTGATAAAAAGAATGAAAAAAGTGATCAGATTCTAACATGTTATCCTGCTCTTCTGCATATAAACCATGTTGAGGGGAAAATAGTTTTTTTAACCTTGAACCAAAACACTTCTTAAGTCCTTCTATACCATGTTCATATTTTGAATTAACAGAGGCTGCATGACATAAATAACCTATATTTCCTTGTATTGAGTTCTGAGTATTTTTGTCACTTAACAACACCTCTAATCCTGTCAATACTTTAATCTTTTGAACTAAGCCACTCATTTGCTTTTAATTGATTTAGAACGAATATAAGAAATAGGGATAAATAAGGATTTATTACTTTAGTATAAAGCAATATGTTGCATGATCATAAAACTAAGTGTTCTAATTATTTATTTTGCAATCCTGTTTTTTATTGGCATTTATGCCTCTAGAAAAATTCAAGGGATTAGCGATTATTATGTGGGCGGGAAAAAGCTAGGCTATTGGGCTGTTGCTTTTTCTGCAAGAGCAACTGGTGAATCTGGATGGTTATTATTAGGACTAACAGGAATGGGAGCCATTGCTGGAGTATCTGCCTTTTGGATAGTATTAGGTGAAGTGCTTGGGGTTGGGGTCTCCTGGTTTTTGATGGCTAAAAAATTTAAGGCTGCAACTGATAAGTATCAGTCATTAACAGTGCCTGATTATTTAGAAAGTCGTTTTAATTCTACCAAGCAGACCCTTAGGATAATTGCAGCTTCTGCCCTAACTCTTTTTGTAATCATTTATGTAAGTGCTCAAATTGATGCAACAGGTAAAGCCTTTGAATCCTTACTAGATATGAATTATTACGGAGGTGCCTTATTAGGGTTCATTATTGTAATGGCATATATTTTTACAGGGGGGTTTGTAGCTGTAGTTTGGTCTGATTTTTTTCAAGGAATACTTATGTTGCTTGGATTAATCACTTTACCTATAGTTGGCTGGTGGACACTTGAAAATGGCGTAGAGGTTATGAGTGGCCTTAATGCCATAGACCCAAGTCTAACCAATATTTGGGGTGGAGGTGATGATGTATGGATGACTACCTTTACCCTGCTAGGATTCACCATGATAGGTTTAGGCTTCTTGGGGTCTCCACAGATCTATGTGCGATTTATTTCCATTAAAAACACCAAAGAAATAGATCACGGAAAATGGGTGGCTGTTCTGTTTACGTTAATTACAGATGCTGCTGCTGTAAGCATTGGTTTATTAGGTAGATATCTCTTTACAGAATACGGACAAGACCCAGAGGTTGTTCTAGGAGAAGGGGGGGAAGGTGTTCTCATAAAAATGATAGAAAACCTATTGCCCTTAACTCTAGTTGCTATCTACATTGCTATTGTACTTTCTGCAATTATGTCAACCATAGATTCTTTGATTATTGTTGCCTCCAGCGCCATTACAAGAGACTTTTACCAACAAATTGTTGCTCCAAAAATTAACGATAAAAAGCTTACTAAAATATCCAAATATGTTACCCTCTGTATTGCGCTTCTTTCCTTAATAATAGCAATGATTGTAGCTGTCAATTCCCCAGATAGAACAATATTCTGGTTCGTTATATTTGGGTTTTCTGGAATTGCTGCCACCTTTTGTCCTGTGATTATTTTATCACTTTTCTGGAAATCCTATTCAGAAGCAGGCGCCATTGCCTCTATGGTTTCTGGGTTTTTATGTGTGCCTTTATTTAAATTTGTAGTACAAGAATTAGATGGTATTGGTATTTATTTTGAAAAGCTGGATGTGCTGGCCCCTTCTTTTGCTATCTCAATGATGTTTGGTTGGCTATTTACCAAACTATATCCTATTAAAAATAGATGTCAATAGGAGAATTATAAATGTTCTTTTTTTAACTCCTTAACTCTTTGTTTTGTTAACCTAGTTTGAAGAATAATAGATTTTATCTTATATCCACTTTTAAGCATTTTTATTGCATATTTCTCATTACTTGTTAATTCCTTTTGCTCTTTTTGTAAACTTATCTCTTTATTATTATTTTCTGGGACTTCGTTTTCCTTATTGATCTCCTGTGAAAAAGAAAATTGGAAAAAGAAAATTGAACTAATAAATAGAATTGTTTTTTTCATCTATGTAAATTTATTTTATCCATACTATCTTTAAGTCATACTTGCCTATTTTCTTTTCAACTATAGAATCAGCTATGGCTATAATATTAATCTTATCGTTAATAAGAACGTTTTCTTCAATCTCTTCAAAAATAATGACTTTTGGATGAAACTGCTTCAAAATGTTTTGATGATTAATGTAATTCTCAAAAAAAGGAAGAGTAACAACTTCAGCATCTCTAGCTAATGATGATGCCCAGGTTCCCATTATGGGTCTATCGTTAAATTGATAGTGACTGAAATATTCATTTGCCAGCAGAATGTCAAATGTCCTTGTATCATATGATCTTTTTAATTCTCTAAAATTATTACCTATTAAAACCACCAAACAAAATAAGAAGAAACCAAGTGCTAATTTATATTTTTTTTCTCCTTTTTTAAATCTTCTAATTGCTTCACAAATCACAATTACAATTAATAATCCCATTGAAAAATATACACTTAATAAATACCTAGTAGGCAAGTAATTCATAGAAAATTTATGCATCTCTAATAAAACCCATGAAAACGCAATCAAAAAATTAATCTGGAAAAACTTAGACGACTTTACTGCAAATAAAAAGAAAAATCCTACTACAGAAAATAATAAAAACATCATCACAAGTGGGCTTGACTGAATTGATGAAGTGAAAAAGTTTTTTAGATTTAGTAAATAATCAATACCAACGCCAAAAGCATTTAATTCCTCTGTATCAATGGTTCTACTTTCAGCCATATGCCCTAAAACATGATCAATCATATCCTTATTCGGGAAATACCATAAGGCTAAATAAAAGCCAATTGATACAGATATTGATACAGCAAATTTGAAAGCAATTTTCTTTAACGAACTTCTGCTTTGTTTCTTTAGTCTATATTGAAATACAAACCAAAGAAAAAGAAAAACAGGTATTATTAGAATTCCATATACATATTGGATTTTAAACATGTAGCTACAAGTAAAAAACAAAATGCTATACAGTATGTTTTTATTCTGTTGATTAACTAAGGATCTATATAAAAAATAACAACCTATAAAAATGCTGAAGATCGCCAGCATTTCAGCAAGACTATAATGCATAAAATGAAAAATATGTTCTTCAAAAAAAAGCAATGGGATTAAAAATAAAATTAGCTTCTTTATCTCATTATATTTAAAAAAAAGAAAACTTACAATTAGCAAACACCCTAATAAAACTATTAACCTACTCACCCTAGATGACCACCCAAAAAACTTATAAGGAAAATAATTAAGTGCAGAAAAAAGCGGACTTATCACAAAACAAGGTGACTCCTTTACATCAACCTCATCATTAATTATTGCATTTTTAATCTGTGAGGTATACATGCCTTCATCAGTCCATGCGCCCCTAGAAAATGACACCTCTTTGTCGGGGTCAGCATCAAGAAATAATAAGTGGGCAGAAAAAAGACCAATTATGCTAACTATAAATAGCAGCTCTTTGTATTTTGCTTTAATAATATCTATTAATTAAATTTTTAAATCGTTTTACTCTTTGAAAACTTGTATCTCTTCGACCTTATCAGCATAAACTATTTTCAAAAGATAATTTCCAGAAGCAAATAAAGAAAGGTTTATAACCCTGTTCTTAGTTGCTTTTAATAGACCTCCGTAAATGTCATAAACTTCAATATCAATTGGTCCATTATATCCCTGTATTTCTATATTTATTTTGTCATTAGCTGGATTAGGATAAACCATGATTTCCCGTGATTGATCTTCAAAAATGCTAGTATTTCCTAAGACTGTAACATCCATAAATAAAGTATCAACGCAGCCATTTAACCAAGTTTCAATAAGTGTGATGATTCCATTTCCCTGAGCACCCCATTGGACCTGAACACTGCCAGAGCCTTGCCCTGAAAGAACATTTCCTCCTGTTATTACCCAATAATAACTAGAGCCTGCTGTGTCAGTTACTGAATAATTTTGTGTTGAATTCGCATATACAACACTATCTCCAGAAATAGTAATTGGCGGTAATCCACAATATTCAACACATGGATCCCATCCGCTTCCACTCCAATAATAAAAAGAAATACCATCATCTGAGTACCAACCAGAATCTGCAAAAGTAAGTGTGTTATAATCCATCAAAAACAACCCATCATTAACTGCATCTAAAACTCCACTATGCTGCATTATGGTAAAACAAATACTAGTATCAATTTGCTGACAATAAGGCATTCCATTAGTATCTAATGTGCTATATGCAATAAATGGAGAAACCTGTGACCAAATACATATTGAAGCAAGATTGAAAGAAAATATTAATAGAATTAATTTTATTTTTTTCATGCTTTATTTTTATTCTAATATAAGTAATTGATAAGTAGTTTGTTAAAAAAGTAATGTTTCTTTTTTTTAACACTTATTTAAGAAATAATAATAATTCTATCATTTATAATTAAATCTCTTGTTTACATTTATATAATATTTTATTATACCTTAAGTTTTTTAAATGTCCATTCAAAAAAAATATTCTTTAATTACAGGCGCTAGTCAAGGAATGGGCAAGCAAATGGCACATGAATGTGCTTCAATGGGAAGGAATCTACTGCTAGTTTCTCTACCAAATGAAGGATTAAAAACTCTTGCTGAAGATCTAGCTAAAGAATTTAAAGTAGAAGTTGACTATTTTGAATGCGACCTAACATCAAAAGAATCCTCTGAAGAGATTTTCAAATGGTCTCAGGAAAAAAAATATGCTGTAGATTTTTTAATCAACAATGCTGGATTTGGAGGGGTTGGTCCCTTTGAAGATTATTCATTTGAATATATAAACAGAATGCTTGACCTTAATATAAGGGCTACAACTAATTTAACTCACTTTTTTGTTCCTGAATTAAAAAAGAATGCTCCCTCATATATACTAAATAGTGCTAGCATGATTGCCAACTTTCCATGCCCATATAAAACAATTTATGCAGCTACAAAGGTCTATGTTAAAAGTTTCACAAGAGCATTAAGAGAAGAGCTGAAGCCTTATAATGTTAGCGTTAGTGTACTTCAGCCTGGTGCTACTCCTACTAATAAAGTTGTGAAGGATCAAATAGAATCTGGTGGTTTCTTTTTTAAGATCTCTGTAACTAATGTAGAACAGGTGGCTAAAAAAGCAATTAAACGAACTCTTAAAGGTCAAGCTATAATAGTTCCGGGATTTAAAAACAGAATATCCTTAAGAGCTATAAAATTATTTCCAATGCCATTGCTTCAAAAAATGATAGCTAGTACTGCAAAAAATCTAAGAGAGCGTTAATCTACCTTATTGTACAACAATTGCTCCTTGCATACCCATTGTAAAATGTGGCTCACACCTATATTCATAGGTGCCAATAATAGTAAACGTATGTGTAAATGTCCAATTTTGTGAAATGGAATTCTCAAATCCTTCAGGATTATTTGGATAAAGAGCTAAGCTAGCATTAATATTATGAAAACCTGAGTTATTGGTCCACTTAACTGTGTCTCCTAAATTTATATTTAAAGTGTCAGGACTAAACTCATTAGATAACACCTGAATATCATGAAATGTTGGTGTTGAAATATACTGTTCAGCTTTATCTTTTGTGCAGCTTATTAAAAAAATAACATGAAAAAATAATATCCATTTAACCTCCCTCATTACATAGTTTTTTTATTTAAATTTAGGTTTTTCTATTTAAAAAATTTCAATGAAATTAAATTCATTTATTTTTTTATTCTGTTTTTGTAACTGCTTTTTTGCTCAGAATGATTGGGGTTTTGATCATAGTGATGATGAATCTAAAGCCTTAGGGCCTGCTTTTAATGATACGCGTGTCGTTAATGGACATTCAGTAGAAGTCCTTAAAAGCAAAACCCTAGATCTGAGAATCTCTCATAGATTTGGTAATATAGGAACTCCATCATCTGGTAGAACACTTTATGGATTAGACAACTCTTCTGATATAAGAATTGGATTTGAATATGGAATAAATGACCAATTAATGATTGGACTGGGAAGAAGCAAAGGAGCTGGACCTTTATTAGAATTATGGGATGGTGTTTTAAAGTACAAAATCTTAACTCAATCAAAAAAAAATCCTTTATCTATTTGTGTTAGCTCATCTGCATTTACAACTTCTATGCTTGCTTCTTTAGATTCTACTGACATCACTTCTTTTAATAAACTTTCTCATAGATTCTCATTTTATTCGCAGCTTATCTTGGCATACAATTTGAATGATCTCTTTTCAGTACAATTATCACCAGGTCTTTTACATCGTAATTATGTTTCTTATGAGGATCAGAACACAAACTTTGTACTTGGGTTTATGGGGAAAATAAAATTATATAAAAAGATAAGTCTCGTTGGTGAATACTATTACATTATGAGAAATAAAACAACAATTAATAATACCGAATACCTCAATCCTTTAGCAATGAGTGTTGAAATTAAAACATATGCTCATGTTTTTCAGCTAAATTTCATGAACTCTAAAGGAATTGGGGAAGGTCAATTCATCCCATATACCCAAAGTAACTGGTTAAAGGGCGAATTTAGACTAGGCTTTACCATATCAAGACATTTTTAACCCTTAATATTTAAATCATGAAAAAACATTTTATTTTATTTGGAATAACATTTATTATGGCTTTCAATTCTATCGGCCAAACCCTCAAGATCAATAATGAAAAAGCACTTGTTAATTTTGATTTTATTTCAGAAGAAACTACTGGAACAGTAACCGGAATCAAAGCAACTATTGTCTTTGATGCTAAAAATCTTAGCGTCTCATCTTTTAATGGAACTGCAGATGTTTCAACCCTAAGTACAAATAACACAAAACGCGACAATCATCTACAGCAAGAAGAAATGTTCCATGTAGAAAAGTATCCAACTATGGATTTTAATAGCTCTTCAATTGAAAAAAATGAAAAAGGCTTTTCAATGAAAGGGAGCCTGTCAATAAAAGGAACAAAAAAAGACGTAATTATTGATTTCACTTTCCAAGACAATGTCTTTATTGGAAAAACTGTAATTTATTCCAATGATTTTGATGTATTACCTCAAAAAACTAGAGAAGCTAGTAAAGTTTTAGTGAAGATCACTATTCCTATTATCTAGATATTCCATTTGGATTTCTTGAATTTATTGAATAGCTTTAGTATTAGATTAATAGCTAAAATTCTATGAAAAAAACTATACTATTAACTATACTGTTATATATAATTTGTACTCCTACCAAAGCGCAATCTGAATTATCTTTTGGTAATATTCTATCTATTAATGGCGATACCGTAGAAGTTGAAATTGTATTGAATAATAAAAGTGGTCTTGCGCTAGGTGGATTTCAATTTGACCTTGAAAATGGACAAGTGGATACTGCATATGGTGGTGATATTGCAGCTTTTGGCTGGGAGCATCAAGTCTATTTCAACCCAAACCTTACTGCTACTTCTAGCAGGGTACTTTGCTTTAATTTTGGATCTGCCAATATCCCTGCAGACTCGTCAGTTTTGATGATTCTAAAATTTAAAACAATAAATATTTTGAATGATATTTGCTTAACTGGGGTAATTATATCTGACCAAGGAGGATCCGCCATTCCTACAACAAGTGGCCCTTGTATATCAATTAACAATTCATCTGTTACTAAAAATACATTTACAGAACTATTGTCTTATTTCCCCAATCCAACTAATGAAAATATATCTATTGACTTAGGTGAGTCCCGTGAAGACATTAAAATAATCTTAAGAAACATGTGTGGTCAGGTTCTTTCGATAGACCACTATTTTTCTACTAATCTCATAAATTATAAAATTATGGAACCTTATGGGTTTTATTTAATTGAGATTTATGGTGATGTAGGTGAAAAAGCTTCCTTTAAAATTATAAAGCAATAATTTATTTTCGGTTAAAATCCTGAATTCAAAACAAAAAACACTACTACTTGTTAAGACTTTTTAAGATATTTTTACTCTTATTATTATGTCAAGTATAGGAATCTTTATCTTTTATTTCGTTTTGTTGTGTTTGGTTATCAAGCACATGACCTTTTTTAAAAAGTCGGGGATAAAAGTGCAGTTTTTATGGTTTTTTCTAAGCTTTAAGTTTTTAATTAGTCTGTGTTTGTTTAGTATTTACACCTATTATTATCCAAATAGGTTAGAAGCAGATATTTTTAAATTTTTTGATGATAGTCATGTCGTATACAATTCTTTATATAATTCACCTACAGATTTTAAAAATTTAATTTTTGAAACAAACCTAGATGATCCTTATTATGTTAATGGTTATTTACAAAAGATGAATAATTGGGATAGAATTTATGAAACAGGGGTATATAATGACAGTAGAACAATTATTAAGCTAAATGCAATTTTTCGTTTTATTTCATTTGGTGAGTTCCATGTACACTCTCTTTTCTTTTGTTTTTTGTCATTAACTGGTCTTGTTGCTTTTTTTAGAGTAGCAAAGAAAATTTTTAACAATAGCCAAAGTATCTTGGTAATTATGCTGTTTTTTCTTCCTTCATTAATGTTTTGGACCTCAGGAATACTCAAAGAAAGTGTTCATCTGTTCGCTTTAGGGTTGTTGCTTTTTTCATTGGATAAAGTTTTACGTTTTAAAAAAATAAGCCTCTCTATTGTTGGCTTATTTGTTAGTTTATTATTACTAGTTTATATTAAAATATATGTGCTTTTGGCGCTTATTCCCTCATTTACCTGTTATATTATCTCTCGTTTTTCTAAACTAAAAAAATGGAAAATTTACGTCCCAGTTCTTTTATTATTTTCTGTTGTTGTATTGTTTTCAAAGCAGTTTTCTCCTAATCTAAATTTTGTGGAAATTATAGAAACAAAGCAAGAGAATTTTATTCGTTTTGCTGAGCATCAAGATGCAGGGAGCAGATTCCCATTAACAAATATGGATCAATCTATAGGAGGGCTTCTTAAAGTTGTTCCTGAGGGTGTTGTAAACTGTTTTATAAGACCTCTTCCTTGGGAAAGCAAAAACATAATAGAATTACCGGCTATTTTAGAAAACATTTTAGTTTTTATTGGTCTTCTTTTGTTATTGAAGTTAGTTATTGAAATGAAGGTAGTTATTGTTGAAGAGCATAAAAACTTTATATGGTTTAGTATTGTGTCGGTTTTTATACTCTATGCAATGATTGGAGTTGTCACTCCTGTTTCTGGCTCATTAATTAGATATAAAGTTACAGCGCTACCTTTTCTTGTTATTATATTTATTTACTTTTTTCAAAACTTGAAACTATTTTTAAATCTTGATGCTAAATTGAGCCCTTATGTTTTAAGTAAAGATCGCTTACTGCATAGCTAAGTATGTGGTTAGAGAATTCATTACACTCTTAAAAATAAAATCACATAAACTTAGGCTTTAACGAAGCAGAGGCTCCCTTCATAAATAACTCAGGATTCCGATATCTTAAAGTAAATTCAAGGCCTCCTTTTGCTTGAGTTGATATCGATAATTTAGAAATATTTAAATCATAACTTATTAAAAGCATGTAGTCTCCTAAATCTACACCAAATGAAGGGATTACAGCATCATTCCATCTGTAGTGACCTCCAAATAATAAAGAGGCTTCACTGATAGTTCCAGTATGTCTAGATTCCTCTCTTAAGTTTAATCTAATTAACGATCCTATTGTTATCTCTTTCAAAGGACCTTGCATCATAAATAAATAAGACGGCATCACAGATATTTTAAAATATCTAATACCAATGTTCATATTACCATGAGCTACTATTTTAGGAAATAACCTATCAGGAGCACTGAAATTCAAGTTTGGTCTATTTAAATGAAAAAAAGCAACGCCAAGATTAATGATAAACATATCATTAGCAGCTATATTAGATTCTCCTGATGCATAATTCCAAGTTGCGCCAGTGCTTACGTCAAAAAATGAAAATGGCTGAAAGGCGCCTGGTTCACCAGTTGATGCATTGGGGTCATAGCCAGCACCTATAAATTGAGATCCGGTCATAGCATTACCATAATCCATGTTGTATTGGTTGAATGTTGTTTGTATCCCAACAGACATAGTAATCTCATTACTTAAAGACAATACATTAGAAACAGTAATGTCAGTTTGAGTTGACCCAAAATTCAAATCTCCAGCTCGATCATTGTAAACATCTAAACCTACACCTAAAAAGCTATTTTTCCATTTATATTTAAATACGGGTACATCTACAGAAAATCCATAAGTCCTGAATGGAGAATCTATGCTTGACCATTGGTTTCTATAATTACTGATCACCCGAAGGTCTCCCCTAAAGGCACCAGCGTTTCCAGGATTAAGCTTTAATGGCGCATTATAAAATTGAGAAAAATGAATATCTTGTGCATTAAGCCCTACAGCAAACATCAAACCTAATATAATTACGCACTTTTTCATTATCTAACTAAAGTGATATTTCCATGCTGCACCTGTTCTCTTCCGTCCATATAAGTAACTTCTACAGTATAAACAAATACTGCTGAATTCAGCTCAACCCCCTTAAATGTTCCATCCCAATACCATGATGATAAATTCGGATCATTGTTTTGATAAATTAAATCTCCCCAACGATCATATATTTTAAAATCAACTTCTTTTATACTCCAACCATAAATCTGCAGAACCTCATTAGGGCCATCGCCATTAGGTGAAAATAAATTTGGAACAAATACATCTCCTGAAACCTCAACTGTTATCGTAATTTCATCAATGCTTAAACACCCTGCTGAATCTGCAATTACAGTATATGTAGTTGTTTCAATTGGACTAGCAATTGGATTAGGACAATTAGTACAACTCAACCCTTCAGGAGGTGTCCAGGAGTAAGAGGAGCCTCCAGTTCCATTTAGCGCAATGGATTCCCCAGCAAAAATAGTGGTGTCACTGCCTAGCTCGAGTAGTGATGTGGGTATGACAACTAAAGATACTGAATCATCAAAAACACCACAATGATTACTTGTTTCTACACTTGCCATTGTATCTCCAAGGGTGAAAATACCCAATAGCTGACTTGAGTTTTCGCCATTATTCCATGTAAAGTTACCTTCTCCGTCAGCATATAGAAAAAGAGAATCTCCTTCACATCCAATAGTATCTCCTAGTATACTTACACCAAACTGATCTACAACACTAACATCCATTGTGCTTGAGCTATTTCCACATTTATTTAATGCCTCAATCTCTATAGTGAAAATACCTAAGGTATCCCACAGCAAACTGATCTGATTATTTCCTGTGTCAACTAATGTTCCGCCAATAGATGGATCCCAATCATAATAAGTTCCATTGTAGAATTGTACAAGATAATCAAGGGTGTCTCCAATGCAGGCAATATCTAGACCAATTATCATGGTTTGAGGAGCCTCTATAATATCAATTTCAAATGGATCAGAAATTGGACCAGAACATCCAAAACTTGTTTCTTCTAAAGTTATAGTTGCATTACCTGTTTGTGTCCAATAAACACCAAGCATAACAGGAGGGTTGTTGGGTGCTGTTGGATTGCCATTTATATAATACATAAAATCAGAAGAGGGATTATAGGGAGATACGTTCACAAAAATTGGATTATTTACACATAGTAAAGTATCGTCATAGGTAGACCATGGAAATGCTGGTTGTATGGTATATGGGATTTGCTGTGGGCACCCTATTGATAGATGAGAAACACAGCTAAGCGACTGTTCTGTATCTGAGGCGCTGTCAGCTATTACTCTCATATAAAATGCCCCTCCTGGAAACCCCATTGTTGTTAACCCAAACAAAGGCAAACTATCACAAGGCGGGATATTCACAATAAGTGAAGAAGAAGCGCTATCAACTACAGTTCCTAAACCTCCTAGATTAATTTGAGAAAAAGTCATCATGTCTAAAACTTCAATACTAAAAGTATTGCCTGGAGCATAGGAAGTAAGTGTATCCCAAGTATTAATATCTACAGGAATAGTAAATGATACTCCAGAATCTCCGGGACAAGCAGTTAAACCAGTGCAATTATTTGAAGTAATGTCACATTCCTGAATACAAAATGGCCCCCACATCTGTCCAATTGTTCCTGGACTTGAGGATAGTACTCTTATATAATAACCGCACCCTTCTGGAACCACAGGAATTGCCCCACTTACCATACCTGGAGAAGGAACAAGGGCTGGGTCATATGTTGTGTTGTCTACAGAAGTTCCAATTATAGACGGATTAGAAAAGCTACCTGTAGAGTCAGATAATTGAGCAATATATACGTTATTACTATTATACACTCCTGTTGACCAAAATGGGACATCAATGGCACTGTAAATACAAACGGCATTTGAATCCAATGTTACAGCGGGTGGATCTGTAGTACTAATTACATTGGGGCAATTGTCCACCTCAACACAGCCACTTACATTCCCGGTTATAAAGGGAGGGGGTGACATCCTTCTAACCCTAAAAAGATAACATGGACTAGGAGGGGTTGAAAAAGGGATACTCAATGCTACTGTAGATGTAGTAGCGGGGTAATTTAAGTTTACTATCCATGAAGAATATGGAGGATTAAAGTTTCCTGCAGCATCTGACATTTCTATATGATAGGCACCATCACATAATGTGTCAGTTATTTCAAATGAAAGCAATAAATTGTCGCCAGGACAAACTATAGGGTCAACATAAGTAATGTTTATATCGACAGGACTTGTTATGCTATCATATGTTCCTACTATTTGAATGTCATCTATACCAAAAGCAATTGAGTCTGCACCACCAGAAGCATCGTTGATCCACCTAAATCCAAATCTTAAATTTTCAACATTATCAAAAGCAGGATTGCTTACTACCTCAAATTTCCACTTACTTTTTCCTTTATATTGACTAGTTCCAGTTTGGATCCAATTCCCTGTTCCGGTATGATAATATAATTCTCCATAATCTCCAGGATCACCTTCTCCGATATAAAAAAAAGAAAGTTCTACATCTGATATTCCCTTAGTACATATGCCGTCTGACATTTCCATAAATCTATCGGAATCAATTGAATTGTCATAATTAGAATTACTGATTGATGAAAAAATAACAGTGTCATGAATGTGGGCATACCCACTATAAGGAGCAAAGCTGATTGTTCCTCCATATGTGCTGTCCTGACTAGTTGTGTTAGGTCGAATTCCTAGACCGTCATATTCACTATTTATAATCCATTTATTAGACCCCGTATTTGTTCCTATAGACCCTGAATTTAAAGTAACTGTTGAGTTAAAACCATTGAAATCCTCAATGAAAAGCTGAACTGTAGACTGTGAAAAACATCCTTCAAAATAGAAAGCAAGTAGAAGAAATAATATTATTTTGTGTACTTTAATCACCCTTAAATTTAACCAAAAAAATGTACATTCAATGCTTTATTAAATAGCTACTTCAATCAATTGCTATTTTGCATTTATTTTCCTTAGTCAACTATAGCTATTATGAGAAAAATATATCCTATACTTGACTTTACATTATCTTTTCAAAGACTCTCTTATGCTTAAGAAGGATTTTCATCAATCCTTCTAAGCTGTCTTTGAAATTTAGTACATTTACTTAGTATGAAAATTATATATTATAAATTACTTTTTTTTCTGTTTTTTTTCATCCTGTCAACTTTATGTTTTTCTCAAAAAACATTAAAAATAAACTCGCTTGAAGAAAAATTAAAAACTGAAAAATCAAACTCAGGAATTGTTTTTCTTTCATTAGAGCTTTCGAAGCTATATTCAAATGAAGATATTGAGAAATCAATGAGCTATGCGCAAAAAGCATTGGCTATTAGTATTGATTCTAAGTCGGATAAAGATCAAATTAACTCTCTAAATCAGGTTGGCAAAATAAACATGCTGAACAACGATTATGACCTTGCGTTAGAGGCCTTCATTAATGCTCTGAATATAAATAAACGAATCTCTGACTTGAAAGAAACTGCAATCAGTAATCTTTTGATAGGTGATGTTTATAGAGAAATTGGAGATGTAAAAAGATCGCGAAATCAATATGAGCAAGCACTTCAAATAGGCATGAAAACAAAAAACCTTATTGTGCAGTCTCTTTCTAATTTATCATTAGGTAAACTTGAAGGTAAAATAGGAAATGAAAACATTTCTTTACAATATTTTATATTATCCAACGAGCAAATAGAGCTAACAAATAATACTGGCTTAAAAGGAGAGGTTTCATACAATTTAGGTAAAGCGTATATTAAATCCAATAACTTGAGTGCTGCCAATCAAGTTTTAATTCAATCACTTAAATACTATGAGAAAGCCAATGATCTGGAAAATCAAACTATGCTTTGTTTTGAAGTTGGAAATCTATATGAAAAACTTGAAGACCATGACAATTCACTTTTGTACTTAAAAAACAGCCTTGGGCTTGCTGAAAAAATAGGGTATAAAAAGTATATTAAAAAAGGATATGAAAACATTTCAAAAGTATATGAGTCTAAAGGTGATTTTCGAAGAGCATATGAGTTTTTACAATACTACTCTGCTATTAAGGATGTTAGAGAAATAAATGCACTGGAAACTCAATTAGAATTAGCTAAAAAGAATCAAAAACTATTATTGCTTGAAGAAGAAGAAAAAAGAAAAAAGGAGCTCAGCAACATTAGGTTTCTTTTTGCTTTAGTTGTATTAATTATACTTCTTCTGTTTTCTATCTTTATGATCTATGCATACCGTCAAAAATCAGCTATAAATATTGATCTAAAAGCTGCTACTGAACAAGCAAATAAGTCACGGCAAGAAAAGGAGGACTTTTTTGCTTATACCAGCCATGAAATTCGCACTCCATTAAATGCTGTAGTTGGAATGACACAATTATTATCAGGTACTAATCTCAATGAAAAACAACAGCACTACTTAAAAACGATAAACTCAAGTGCAAATAATATTCTTTTCTTAGTAAATGACATTCTTGATCTTGCTAAAATTGAAAAAGGAGCCATTCAGTTAGAGGTCATTCCTTTTTCTTTAATAGAGCTGATAAATGATATAAGTGATTCATTAGCATTTAAAACCAGAATGAAAAATATTGAGCTAAAATCAAGTATAGATCTTGAAATTCCTGACCTAATCCTTGGTGACCCTGTTAGAATAAATCAAATAATTTTAAACCTTGCTGATAATGCTGTGAAATTCACTGACAAAGGTCACGTTCATATTAAATTATCATTAAAAGAAAAATTAAATGATTCTGTCGTGATTTTATTTACGGTTAAGGATTCTGGAGTTGGTATTAAAAAAGCAAAGCTTGAAACCATCTTTGATAGCTTTAAGCAAGAGTCATCTGAAACAACGCGCCAATATGGTGGAACTGGATTAGGTTTAGCAATTACTAAAGAGCTTGTTCAATTGATGGGTAGTGAAATTAAAGTTGAATCAGAAACAGGCAAAGGAAGCTCTTTTTATTTTTCACTAAAAATGAAAACTGCTAAAAACAATTCAAAAGAAAATATAGCAACAAAAATAACCCCAGACACCTCTCTTTCAAATGTTTCAATTCTTCTAGTTGACGACAATCAGCTAAATAGAGATGTTTTTATTGACCTAATGGGTGACTCTAAAAACAAGGTTAAAATAGACATTGCACAAGACGGGGCTATCGCTATTAATAAACTTAAAAAAAATAATTATGATATTATTTTAATGGATTTGCAAATGCCTAACATGGATGGGTATGAAGCAACACAATACATTAGAAAAAAATTTCCTGAAAATAAAAATCAAATACCTATTGTTGCTATGACAGCTCATGTTATAGATGGTGTAGCTGAAAAATGCATGGCCTTAGGCATGAATGATTGTGTTTCAAAGCCAATCAATACTGTGCATTTAAGTAATATAATAAATAAACTATTGAAAAGAACTTCTAAATCAATTATAGAGGATTTGTCTGATGAAGAAACTGATGAAAATAAATATAATATCATAGATCTATCAATGATAAAAAAAATAAGTAAAGGCGATAATAAAAAGATAATAAAGTACATAGATATCTATTTAAAAAATATTCCTGTAGATGTCAAAAAAATGAAATTAGCATTAAAAGATTTGAATTACCCTGAGATTAGCAATGTAGCCCATAAATTAAAAGGAAATATAGGATATATGGGTCTAAATGACCTTGTTTTAGACCTAGACAAACTTGAAAATCTTATAAAAAATGATGGTAATTCAAATGAAATCGCTATTATTGTTAGTGAAGTTGAGTCTATAATTGCTTTATCAATTGATGAGCTTAAGTCTTATAAAAACAATGCCTAACCTAATTTTAAACTGTCTTGTTGTTGATGATGATGATCTATCAAGGGGTATCCTGGAAGATTTGATAAATGATACTTCCTCATTGGAATTAATTGCTTCTTGTGCTGATTCAATACAAGCATTTAATTTTTTAAAAGAACAAAATATAGACCTTCTTTTTCTAGATATAGAAATGCCAAAAATGGACGGCATGGAGATGTTAAGAAACTTAAATCCTCTTCCTCAAGTTATATTAGTCACATCACATCCTGAATATGCTGTAGAATCTTATGAACATGATGTAACGGATTTTATAAAAAAACCCATTACACCAGCGCGTTTTTTAAAAGCCATAGATAAGGCCAATAAGAGATTGAATGCTCAAGAAACTAATATTACAAAAAAAGGAGATACTATTTTTATTAAATCTGATTCTAGGCTAGTTCAGGTCAATACACATAAAATATTTTGGATTGAAGCTCTTGGAAATTATATGCGTGTAATTACTGAAGATGGAAAGTTCACAATTCTTAGCACAATGAAAGATGTAGCTTCAAAATTACCTTCAGATGAATTTGTGAGAGTCCATAGATCTTTCATTGTTAGAGTAGATAAAATAAAGTCTATTGAGGATAATTATATTATTATTGATAATAAGCAAATCAATATTGGTAAAGCGTATAAAGATGGGCTTAATAAATCCCTAAATCTCCTTTAAAATTATTTGCTAAAAATATTGTATTTCAATATGCAATATATTGCCCTAAAACCATCTCTCCATCCTATCTTCTTTCCTTCATCATATGTTCTTCCATAATAAGAAATTCCAACTTCATAAATTCTAATGTTTGGAATTCTTGATAGCTTAGCAGTTAACTCAGGCTCAAAACCAAACCTTTTTTCTTTTAAATGAAGACTTTGAGCAATTTCAGTTTTAATCATTTTATAACACGTTTCCATATCTGTTAAATTTAGATTAGTAAACATATTAGATAATCTTGTTAAAAATCTGTTTCCAATAGAGTGCCAAAAAAATAAAATTCGATGTGGTTTACCTCCCATAAATCTTGAGCCATAAACAACATCTGCATCTCCTTGAATTACAGGTTTTAAAAGAATATTGTATTCTTCTGGATCGTATTCAAGGTCAGCATCCTGTATAATCAAAAAATCTCCTGATGCAAGCTCTATTGCTTTATGTATGGCTGCTCCTTTTCCCATATTTACTTCTTGGTGATGTACTCTAATGTTTAAATCAGAGTTTTGATTAATATATTTTTCTAATACAGCTTTTGTGTTATCTGTGGAGCAATCATTAACGATAATAATCTCTTTCTTTATGTCTTTAATCAGGTTAACCGACTTCACTTTATCCAATATCTCATGAATGGTCTTTGCTTCATTATAAGCAGGAATTAATATAGATAAAGTTGAAATCATAAATGGTATTTTTAAAGTTAAGTATTCAGTGTGGATATATTATAAATTCTTTAATTTATTCTGTAAACTCTAATTTCAAAATACCTGCCGCCTAAAACTTTAAATGGAGTATCTGGATAAAAAGTTTTTAAAAGCTCAAGTCTCTTGTCATTAAGTAGCTCCTCTTCTAAAACTCCACCTTCATTGGGTCCTAAGTGGGAATCCCAAATAAAGATTGAACCTTCGTTAAATTTTTTACTTGGTAGATCTCGGTCATAAACCCACTCTTTTGAGGTTTCAGAACTAAAAGGGTCTAGGTCCATTTTAAAGGTTATATAAGCGTTAGGATAAATTATAAACTTTTCACTTAATCCACTTTCGTTTAAATAATTAATCATTTTATCATAAACTTTTTCTTCCTGCCCAGCATCAAATTTATAAACTTCCGTGTTTATAATCTGAAGCATCAAAATAAAACCCAAACACATAACTACAATATTTTCCTTTTGTTTCGATTTAAAAAAAGATAATATAAAATCCATGAGGAAAATAGTGTAAATTGCCATAATTGGTGTAATGACTACTATAACTCGAAACAGCCCTAAAGCTCCACCTTTCCCTAACCACCAAGCAATACTGTGACCCATAAAATATAAAACTGCACATGAGCTAAATAGAAAAAACAAAGTCCACTTAATTTTCTTTTTGATGGCATAATAGAAACTAACGATAAAACCCAACAGACTCATACATGTTAAAACAGGACCAAAGATGCGAGTGCTATTAGTTATGTAGTGATGCCATGTCCCGTGATTGTAAATGTCTTTTGCCCCTTGATAAGGATTTTGATTAATAACCCAAAGAAAATCATCAAAGTAAAACCAACCTATTACACTATAAATAAAAAATCCTGTTAATAAAAATGGCAATACTTTAAATTGTTTTAAAAACAAAAAACAACAGGCAAACCCACCTATAAAAATAAATCCTTCAGTTCTTGCAAAAAGGATAAACGAAATAACAATAGCCGACCAAAAATATCGCTTACATACAAAAAGATAAATTGCAAAAACAACAACAAATGCGCAAAACACTTCTGTTAAAGCTGTTGTTGATACTAAAAAGAAATATGGAGCAGACATCAAAGAAAACACAGCAATATGAGCTCCTTTTAAGCTTAGTTTTTTACCTATTAAATAAACAAATACTGCAGAAGATAGTGCACAAAAAATATTAAAAAGCTGAATTCCTTTATAACCGCCTAGATAAGAAAAAGGAGCACTAAAAGCGGTAAATAAAGGCTTTCCCCAATGATTTAAAAATAAATGAGGGTACTTAAACGCATATCGTGAAACACGATAATGTACAAAATTATCTCCCCCTCCAAAAGTGTTTGTGTATTTAAAAATCAGGAAAATAAAGAAAATAAAAAATGCGCCTAGTATCCCAATAAAAAGCAATTTATCATTACTTGCTTTTTTTAGATTTAAAAAACTAAATAATGTTTTTAACTTCTGTTTGTCTATCATCCTATAATTTCTTCACTTAAGGAATATTACATTTAGTCTAATAATCCAGAAATCTAAATCTTCATTTCAGGAATCTCACCACCAACTATTAATTCGCCTTGTGTCGCTAATTTTATTTCCTCTACTGTTACTCCAGGAGCTCTTTCAATAAGTTTGAATCCTCCATCGGGAAGAATGTCCATAACAGCAAGGTCAGTTACAACTTTTTTTACACATCCAACTCCAGTTAGCGGAAGTGAACATTCTTTAAGCATTTTACTCTCTCCTCTTTTATTGGCATGCATCATAGCAACAATAATATTATCTGCACTAGCAACTAGATCCATTGCGCCTCCCATCCCTTTAACCATTTTGCCAGGTATTTTCCAGTTTGCTATATCCCCGTTTTCAGATACTTCCATGGCTCCTAAAACTGTTAACTGAACATGCTGACCTCGAATCATTGCAAAACTAGTCGATGAATCAAAATATACAGCTCCGCTTAAAGCGGTAATAGTCTGTTTCCCTGCATTTATTAAATCTGCATCTTCCTCTCCTTCAAAAGGAAAAGGACCCATTCCTAAGATCCCATTCTCAGATTGAAAGTCTACTGAAATTCCTTCAGGAATATGGTTTGCTACCAAGGTAGGAATTCCTATGCCTAAATTAACATACCATCCATCTCTTAATTCTTGTGCAATACGTTTTGCAATACCGTTTTTATCTAATGCCATTTTAAATTTAATTATTAACCTCTAGCCCTAACCGTTCTTTGCTCAATTCTCTTTTCATAATTAGCCCCTTGAAAAATTCTTTGAATAAATATCCCTGGAGTGTGAATACTGTTAGG
>PVBE012390491.1_pt1 | contig 21281 bp, 14 predicted proteins | sample 1631181 | NCBI WGS metagenome assembly PVBE01 (sample SAMN08397723, study PRJNA350692) | Marine metagenome, whole genome shotgun sequencing project. | isolation source: water | place: Pacific Ocean | collected 2012-04 | reverse complement strand
CCTCCTGGCTTCCTTCTTCCGCAAGAAACTGTTGGCTTAGCCAAATTCAATCACGAAAATCCAAATGGCAACTGGACATTAAAAGTATATGATGATGCAGCCGCTGATGTTGGGACAGTCAACAACTGGACTTTGATCTTCAGCACGGGTGCTCTTTGTCAAACACCTGCCACTACATGGACCGAAAACCTCTCCCCCACTTCGGCAAGGCTAAGATGGGATGATATCCCGGAAGCAGATCATTACAGAATCCAGGGAAGAAGAATCGGTGCCGCGAACTGGACCAACATTTTTATTCCCGGTGGAACGGTATTCTTTAATGCGCTCAACCTCACACCAAATCAACAATACGAATGGCAGATACAATCCTTTTGCAGCCAGGATGAAAGCACTGCTTCGGGGTGGTCTATGTTGGATACTTTCCAAACGGCATGCTACAGCCCTGCCTCCATTTTCACTGACAATATTTCCGCAAATGGTGCCCGTCTGAATTGGTCGAACGCTGCCAGTGCATTGGGTTATCGAATTATAGGGCGAAGATTGGGTGTACCTACCTGGACGGATATCACAATTGGTAGCTCTGCCAACCATAAAGATGTGTTTGGTTTACAAGCCGGCACTTCTTATGAATGGAAAGTCAAAACGATTTGCGATACTACGTCAGCTTCAGGATCGAGTGATTTTTCTGAGACGGATACGTTTACTACTGCAACGGTCAACAGATTTGGTTCTGCTGATCTTGAAAAAACTGAAACTGGAATTACTGTTTATCCCAACCCTACCAAGGCGAGGCTTTTCGTGAGAATTGAAAATGGGGATTCAGAAGGATCTGAAATACGGTTGAGTGGTTTGACTGGGCAAGTAGTACGATCGGCATATTCCTCAGACGAATTGATAGAGTTTGATCTTCAAGGTCTTGCGCCTGGCTTATACTTTTTGGAGGTCTTAGGCCATGAAGTTGAGCGGATTAAGGTAGTCTTGAGACGATAAGCTATCACTTTATATTGAACCGTGAAACATTCTTCGCCTTATCAATATCAGAGATTATACATTTCATCTTTGATCAGAATGGATTAACTTGCCTACCACAATAAACACTTGCAATTTGAAACTACAATGCTTTTCATCGTTCGAAGAACTAAAAAAAGTTGATCCGATCAGATCTGAAAGATTAGACCGCAATGAGACAGTTTCATCTTTAATCCTGTTCATCGAAAAGCTGAAATTGGTTTCGTCTTCGCCTAAGAAGCCCGTTAAACCAAACAATTCTTCAACGCAATAAAGTAAGACATGCAAGACCAGTTCTTCCAGGACATTCTCAGAGTCTGCAAAGCTTTAAATGACAACCAAGTTGAATATCTGATTATCGGTGGAACCGTTGTTGCATTTCATGGTTACTACCGCATGTCAAAATTTGAAGATGAATCGATTTCCGACAAACATGATTTTGATTTTTGGTACAACCCGAACTACTAGAACTATTTCAATTTGCTAAGAGCTCTTGAGGTATTGGGAGTTGAGGTTCAAACCATTCGAAGCGAAAAATCACCCAATCCTAAAAAGTCATTTCTCAGGTACGAATTCGACTTGTTCAAGATTGATTTTCTGCCCACGGTTCCGGGATTAGATAGTTTTTCTAAGGCTCATAGAAATAGAGTGGTCTCTATAATTGACGAAAACGAGATTCACATTATGTCGAAATCTGATTTGATTCGAAGCAAGGAAAACATTGCCAGGAGCAAAGACCTTGATGATTTGAAGAATCTGACTTAAAATCACTCAACTTAGCCCACTGGCGCAAGAATCAAAGTGACACACTGATTTCCATCACTTTTCCTTCTCGTCTTAATTAATACCTTTACGAGCGTTTTTTTCGGGACTCTAACTCATCTGAATGACTATAGGAATTCTCAAAGAACCTGATTTCGAAAATCGGGTTGCCACTCTCCCAGAAGCCGTGAAAGCGCTTGTCGGTTTAGGTGCAAAAGTAATTGTAGAACAAGGTGCTGGCGCAACTGCCATGGCCAATGATTCTGACTATCGCGATGTTGAAGCCTCGGTGGTTTCACGTGCTGAAGTACTATCTGATTCCGACATGGTTGTGGGTGTCAATCCTCCTACTGATCAGGAAATCTCACAGTTAGGCGGAAAGGTATTGTTAGCGGTATTAAATCCGTTGGGTGATCGCGAATTGGTTGACAAGCTTTTGGCTGCAAACGTCACTTCACTTTCTCTTGATAACATTCCAAGAACCACCCGTGCCCAGGCAATGGATGTGCTTTCTTCCATGGCTACGGTTTCAGGCTATAAGGCGGTTTTGACAGCCGCCACTACCCTGCCAAAATTCTTCCCGATGTTCATGACGGCTGCTGGAACAATTACTCCTGCCAAAGTGCTGATACTCGGTGCAGGCGTGGCTGGTTTGCAAGCTATTGCCACGGCTAAACGATTGGGTGGGGTTGTTCACGCTTTTGATGTAAGAGCAGCCGCCAAAGAGGAAGTTTTGAGTTTGGGTGCCAAGTTTGTTGAAGTGGAAGGTGCCAAAGATGATGTGGCTGCAGGAGGTTATGCTGTTGAGCAAACCGAGGAATTCAAACAAAAGCAACGACAACTCATTCATGATCATTCGGCCAAATCGGATGTAATCATATCAACTGCACAAATTCCAGGGAGAAAGGCACCAATCCTAGTGACTCGCGAAACCGTGGAAGCCATGCAGCCCGGTTCAGTGATTATTGACTTGGCGGCTTCAACCGGTGGGAATTGTGAAGTAACCGAAAACAACAAAACCGTTGTTCACAATGGTGTTTATGTGATTGGCGAATCAAATTTTCCTTCTACTATGCCGGCAGCGGCCAGTAAAATGTTTGGCAAAAACATTAACAACCTTCTGAAGATCATGATCAAGGATGGCGAACTCAATCTCGATTTTGAGGACGACATCATCAAAGGAACCACCGTTACACACGAAGGCAACATCATCAGCGAGCGGGTTCAATCCATTCTTCAACCACAAGCATAATTTACTATGGAAAGTTTAGTCCAGTTTTTCAGCGAGAATTTAGAGATGATCTACTTCCTGCTGCTCAGCATCTTTTTGGGTGTTGAAGTGATCAGTAATGTCCCGGCCATTCTGCACACGCCACTAATGTCGGGCGCAAATGCCATTCACGGGGTTGTGATTGTTGGATCCATCATCATCATGCTACAAGCTTCGCCCGATGATTATTATGCACTCATTTTGGGTTTCATCGCTGTGATTTTGGGAACGCTAAATGTGGTTGGTGGTTTCGTGGTGACCAACCGAATGCTTGAAATGTTCAAGAAGAAAAAATAACCTGACCGAAATCGATTCTGCCATCTATAATCTGCTATTGAAATGATCTCTATTCTCGAACTCTCTTATCTCATCGCCTCGGTAACATTTATCCTGGGATTAAAAATGTTAAGTAATCCCGATTCTGCCCGAAAAGGAAACTTGTGGGCGGCCTTCGGAATGGGTCTCGCCATTGTTGCAACCCTTGCATTTAAAGAAGAGTTATCGGCCGACAAATGGCTGAATTATACACTTATTGCTGCGGGTCTGCTGTTCGGAACACTTGTAGGCACAAGAATGGCACTAAAGATTAAAATGACGGAGATGCCGCAAATGGTGTCTTTTTTCAACGGAATGGGTGGAGCATGTGCGGCAGTAATTTCTTTGGTAGAATTCAACCATGTTGCCCATCTTGGCGTAAATGAAGTAGGATCGTCCATGGCTATGGCAGCGGGGTTAATTATTGGAAGTGTTTCTTTCAGTGGAAGTATTATCGCCTACGGAAAACTGGAAGGCAAAATTGGAGACAAAGCTTTACCTGCCGGTCAAATCATCAATATCGGTTTATTAGCAGGTATCCTCATTTTAGGCGGATATCTTGCAATTGTCAGCGGCCCAACATTGCCGTTGATTTATGCCATTCTTGCTCTATCCTTACTCTATGGTGTACTTTTCGTATTGCCAATTGGTGGAGCAGACATGCCGGTTGTAATTTCATTATTGAACTCTTTTACAGGAATGGCTGCCGCTTTTGGCGGTTTCCTTTATGGCAACAAAGCCATGCTTACAGGAGGGATTCTTGTTGGTTCAGCAGGAACGATACTTACGGTTCTCATGTGTACTGCCATGAATCGGTCCTTGTTAAATGTGGTGATCGGCTCATTTGGAGGCTCAACAGCCGCAGCTAAAGGAAAAGATGGCGATAAAGTTGCCAAGGAAATCAATATCACCGATACTGCAATTTTGCTGAGTTATGCACAAAAGGTCTCTATTGTACCCGGTTATGGTTTGGCCGTTGCTCAAGCCCAACACACTTGCCACGAATTGGAAAAAGTATTGGAAGATAAAGGCGTGGATGTAAGCTTTGCTATTCATCCGGTTGCTGGAAGAATGCCTGGGCACATGAATGTCTTATTGGCGGAAGCTGATGTTCCGTATCCAAAACTCCTTGAAATGGAAGAAGCCAACCCAACCATGGGAAGCACCGATGTGGTTTTAGTGATTGGAGCAAATGATGTGGTTAATCCAGCAGCTGAAGATGATCCTGCCTCCCCTATTTATGGCATGCCCATTATTGATGTAGCTTCTGCGAACACTACAATCGTACTGAAGAGAAGTTTAAGTTTCGGCTATGCCGGAATAGACAATGATCTTTTCTATTCCGACAAAACCCGAATGCTCTTTGGTGATGCGAAAGACTCGTTGCAAAGCCTGGTTAGTGAGGTGAAATCTGTGTAGGCACTACCTCGTTCATACTTTTTCAAATATATAGATCGAAGTTTCCGGGGCTTCCTTCTTTTGTGAAGCCCTTGCTAAACCCTATCTTTACCCCTCAATTTTCACCCAAAGAAATATGGATAACAACGTACTACTGGAAGTCAAAAATCTTCAAACATTTTTCGCTACCGAAGAAGGAACCGTAAGGGCTGTTGATGATGTGAGTTTTACGCTCAATAAGGGTGAAACCATTGGTATTGTTGGAGAATCCGGTTCTGGAAAATCCGTCACTTCCCTCTCAGTGATGCGCTTGATTCCAAATCCTCCAGGAAAAATTGTAGGCGGTGAAATTATATATCACCACAAAGAACGTGGTCCGATTGATTTGGTAAATGTTCCAGAAAACGAGATGAGGACATATCGTGGAAATGAAATTTCCATGATTTTTCAGGAACCTATGACTTCCTTGAATCCTGTTTTTACCTGCGGCAGCCAAGTGGTGGAGGCTATAATGCTTCATCAAAAACTGGATAAGAAGCAGGCAGAGGCTATGACAATTGAGTTGTTCGATAAAGTGAAGTTGCCCGATCCTATGCGGATTTTAAAGGCTTATCCTCACCAACTTTCTGGCGGCCAAAAGCAACGTGTTATGATCGCAATGGCCATGTCGTGCAACCCTGGCATCCTGATAGCAGATGAACCTACAACAGCTCTTGATGTTACCGTACAAGACACCATTCTTGACCTGATGCGCCAACTCAGGGACGAGATACACATGTCCATGATGTTCATAACACACGATTTGGGCGTCATAGCAGAAATCGCAGACCGGGTGATTGTCATGTATAAGGGGAAAATTGTTGAGCAAGGGTCCATCCTGGATGTGTTCACCAAACCAAAACACCCTTACACTAAGGGTTTATTGGCATGTCGGCCACCTTTGAACAGAAGGCTGAGCAAATTGCCCGTCATCAGCGATTTTATGCGTGAAGATGATAATGGACAGATGATAGAACTGGAAACCTCCGTAGAAAAAGTAGTGGAGAGTTTTGTGGTAAGTTCTGATGACACTAAAAACCGAATGAAAAGTTTGGAGGCGCAAGAGCCGGTTTTGAAAGTGCGAAATCTGAGGACCTGGTTTCCATCTCAAAAGAACTTCTTCGGTAAAATCAAGTCTTATGTGAAAGCGGTAGACGATGTGTCTTTTGATGTTTATCCTGGAGAAACCCTTGGACTTGTAGGAGAGTCAGGCTGCGGTAAAACAACATTGGGAAGAACCATTCTCAGATTAGTAGAACCAATGGCGGGTGAAGTCATTTACCAGGGCACCGATGTTTTGGCTCTTCCGAAGAAAGAAATGATGAACCTTCGTAAGGAAATGCAGATCATTTTCCAGGATCCTTATTCTTCATTGAACCCTCGAATTACAATTGGAGGAGCCATTCAGGAACCAATGGAGGTACATAAAATTCATGCAAACAGCCAAGAAAGAAAGGATCGTGTGATTCATCTTTTGGAGACTGTGAACCTGAAAGCAGAACATTACAACCGATATCCACACGAATTTTCAGGTGGTCAGCGACAACGAATTTGCATTGCCCGCGCCCTGGCCTTAAACCCCAAGTTCATCATTTGTGATGAGTCTGTTTCTGCGCTCGATGTCTCTGTTCAAGCCCAGGTTTTAAATCTGCTCATTCAACTTCGTGAGGAATTCAAATTCACCTACATATTCATCTCCCACGATTTGTCTGTTGTGAAATTCATGTCTGACAGAATGATAGTGATGAACCAGGGTGTGATAGAAGAATTGGGCGAAGCAGACGAGATTTATCACAATCCACAAAAGGAATATACCCGTAAACTAATCGATGCGATTCCAAAAGGAGACGTTGAAGACATCAAACGTCAAATGAATCGGCACAGGGTTGAAATCAAATAAGCCAGGCAGCTAGATGAAACCCTTCCTCTTTTGCCTTTAATTAGGGATTGATGTTGTAGAAAATAATAATACCAATGAGGGCAAGTAAGAAGATCGCACCCATGGTTGAAGCAATGTAAAGTCCTTTTCGGTAATCCTGCAATATCTGCTCCTTGATGTAACTGCGAATAACATTCTTTATCACAATTTCTGATTTCAAAAATGCAGATTCATTTTTTATGATATAGTCTGTAGCACCATTATCAAAACAATCGATGGCAACTTCGAGCTTATCCTGATTCGACATCATTATTACAGGCAACTCGGGGCTCAATCGCTTCATTTGGCTAAGGATTTCAACACCGGTTTTGGCCTTTGGATTGATACCATCGAGGTAAAAATCCAGAATTATCAAATCCGGATTTTCGTCCAATTTCTGAATAGCATTCTCGCCACTCGAAAAAATCTGAATATTTAAATCGTAGCTTATTTTTTTTGTGAGATGATCTTTGAGCAACAACAGGTGCTTTGTATCATCATCAACAAGAAAAACTTTGAAAGTGCGGTCTTTAGACATAGCGAATGCGTTGAATAAGCAACAAAAATAGGTTTAAAACGCAAGATTTCTGCAACTCAGAAACTTGGTTCTCTTCTAAAAATCTTTTTGATCTTTTCGATACCATTTGTCACCTGTTGAAGCACGGGTGGAATCAACAAAGGCAATTGGTCAAGGTTTTCCTCTTTGCCTGCATATTCCTGGATGGTTTTTAAATCTATTTCTAACGGTTTCAACCCCATTAGCGCCATCGACCCCTTCATTTTGTGAGCAACCGCCCGCAGGGAGTTCCAGTTTTGTGTTTCCAGGTGTTCGTAAATCAAAGCCACTTCCTCCGGAGTTTCTTTCAGAAGTAAATCAACAATCTGCTTTTTCAATTCAGGATTATCGGCTGTCAGGCTTTCCAGGTAACTAAGGTCTAATTCCAAATCGGCCACCGAAACAGACGTTTGTTCCTGAACAACCAACGATTCAGCCGGTTTCATGCCTAATGTAGTCATTACTTTTGAATACAATACTTCTGGCTTAAAAGGTTTGGGAACATAATCATTCATTCCGGCAGAAATACAATTTTGCGCTTCCTCAGTAGTGGCATAAGCGGTAAAGGCGACAATTGGCACCAGGCTTTTCGGTGGCATCATTTTGTCCCTGATGTGTGCAGTCGCCTCATACCCATCCATTTCGGGCATCTGAATATCCATTAACACCAAATCATAATCTGTTGCTTCTATTTTCTCCACTCCTATTCTGCCATTCTCAGCAATATCGATTTGGGCTGAAGGCCACCAATTCTGCAAAGTTTCCTTCAAAACAACCTGATTCAATTGCTTGTCTTCAACAATGAGAAATTTCTTAGTTCCAATATCTACAATGTTTGCGGCATCAAACACAGGTGTTGCTTTTGGTGAACCGGCCATAATTGCTTCAGGTTTCTTAAAACGAAGTACAAAACTAAAGGTAGATCCCTCGTCAGGCTTACTTTTAACGGCAATGCTTCCACCTTGCATTTCAACCAGGCTTTTGGTAATGGTTAGCCCAAGACCTGATCCCTCTTCCTTCACTTTATGTTCGAAGTTGGCTGCCTGGTTAAAGCTGCCAAAAATCTCATCTATTTTGTCCTCTGCAATGCCAATCCCAGTATCAGAAATGGCAAATGCAATTGTGTAACCTGTAGCTGTTTCATTGAGCAGTTGGACGGTTGTAGTTACATTTCCTTCAGACGTAAATTTTAAAGCGTTGCTCAAAAGGTTTAGTAAAATCTGGTTAAGGCGAAGCGAATCACCAGTCACAATCGTATCCAATTCATCAGGCACGTTCACCTTTATTTCAACACCTTTTTCTTCGGCTTTGTAGGTGAACGTCTGCACTACATTTGTCACCAAAGAATTCATATTGAACTCCACAGAACTGAATTCAATTTTACCAGCTTCTATCTTGGAGAAATCAAGCACATCGCTGATCAACACAAGGAGGTGTTCTGATGAATTTCTGATTCCATCAATGTATTCACGTTGTTTTGGGGTAGGGTCGGTTTGAAGCATCAGGTTTGCCATGCCGCTGATCACATTCATTGGTGTTCTGATCTCGTGACTCATATTGGCCAGGAATTGCTGTTTTACCTTGGCCGATTGTTCAGCCACCTGTTTTCCCCTTATTAATTCCTGGGTTCGTTTGCGTTCAGTCACATCGCGGATTATGCCCTGGTAACCAAGAATAAGTCCGTCATTCGATCTCCAACTGTTGGCCGTTAGCATACTTTCTATAACACTTCCGTCTTTTCGTTTCAACTGCATTTCAAAATCACGCACAAATCCTTGGTTTTCGATCAGTTTTCTGAACTCATCTCTTTGGTTCTGATCGGCATACAAACTGCGAACATCAATCCTGCCCATTTCCTCACGGGTGTAACCAAACATAGAAAGAGTTGCCTTATTGAAATCGATGAATCGCCCATCTTCAGTAGAAATGTAGATGGCATCATGCGATTCATCGAACAAACGATGATACTTTTCCTCTAATTCTTTCCTCTGGGAAATGTCCTGAATAGTGCCTAAAATGATATTGCCCTGGCTCCGTGTGCCCCTTACCTGGAGGTTTACATGTTTGGTCACATTTTTCAATGACCTTATGCTTACATCAACGTTGAAGTCTGCTTGTTTTTCAATAGCATTCAAAAAAATCTCCTTTACCAATTCACGGTCCTGGTGTTCCAATCTGTCAATAATAAAGTTGTAGCTGGGTTTTTGCTCTTTCGGATCTGCATCATATATCTTAAATATTTGCTCAGACCAAATCATTTCATTTTTAAAAGGATCGAATTCCCAATTTCCAATTGAAGCAATCTTCTGTGCTTCGAGTAATTTATTCTGGCTGCTTTTTAATTCATCGGCCGTTTTATTTAGTTGTCGCTGAATCATATGGCGATTCATCGAGTATTTTACTGAACGCCACAGTAGGCGCGGATCAATATGGTCTTTCTGAAGATAATCCTGAGCCCCTGCTTTCAAGGCATCAAGACCCAACTGCTCGTCCTCAATGCCGGTTAGCACAATCACGGGAGCTTTACGGGCAATGTTTTCAATTTCATCGAGAGTTGAACGAAAATCGCTGTCGGGAAGAAACAAGTCGAGAAAAACCAGGTCAACAGCATTTGCCGAAAGGAAACCCAATCCTTCGCGAATTGTGCCGTAAACCTTTGTGTGGTACGTGTTCTTCTCAGCAGCACGGAAGAATTTTTCCATCATCTTCTGATCGGTGATGTTGTCTTCGATAATAAGAACGTTGATTTCCGATTTCATCATTTCAGGATAGATCCGCAAAGTTCAGCATGATCAAGCAATTTTTTAGGTTTTACTGAACCTCATTTCTGGCAAACGATGCCTCAGCCATGCAAGACGAATTTAGCAAAATCCTGAAATGGACACTATCCATGAAGTGAGGTGTGCAACAATGGAAGGCTATTCCAACTTGTGCAGGATTTCAAGCGATTCCTGGAGTTTGAAGCGGTTTTCCTGGTCAACGACTTTCTGGAATTGTATCCTGGCAGCTTCCTCATCACCAGATTCAAGATAAGCCAAAGCCAGATACCAGGATGCTTGCTGATGGTAGTCGTTGGCTGATTCGAAGACTTTTTGCAGATGGGGTATGGCCAATTCAGAATCATGGATGGTGCTATTAAGTATGCTCATACCAAGATAATAATGGAGTAAATAGTGATCGTTTTCTTCCTCTTGCAACATCAATTCGTAGGTGATAATGGCCTTTTCATATTCGCCCTCGCGGTAATGATGGGCTGCCTGCTGCCAGTCAGCACTAAAAAGACCTTGCTGGCTTCTGGTATTAATGGGTGCTCGGTAAGTTTCAAAGTATTCGGCATACAATTCTTGCGGATCAGAAGGTTGAAGAATATCAAAGACAACAACAGATAACATCAAAATAACCAGCACTGCAGCTACTCTGAGAAAAAGTTGTTTTGAAGAAAACCGTGATTCTGAATTTTCAATGGTGGGAATATTGGATTTTCCGATTTCCTGCAGTTTTTCTTTCAATTCTCTATCTGCACCGATGGTGATTACCTCATATGCCATTTTGTGGAGCTCAAATTCCACCTGTAATTCGGCATTTGTTTCAAGATCACTTTCGAATTCCAATCTTTCTTCGCTGGTCATTCCATTGGCCAGGTAGGCTTCCATTTTGTCGTGTAATTGTTCAGCAGTCATTTGTGTAGGTTTTTTTTCGATTTGCGCTACCTGACTTGTTGAACAAGATTCATTATTGCCGGATCACCTGAAATCAACTCTTTTAATTTCTTCATGCATTTAAACTTTTTATTCCGGGCATTTTGCCCATCCTTGAAACCCAGTTTTTGTGCAATCAATTCCATGGATACTTTTTCATAAATGGACATCATCAAAACCTGTTTGCATTGTTCGCCAACCTTTTCAAATAGTTGGTGAATGACCTCTCGCTTTTCATCTGCCACCAAATTTATTGAAGGGTCTGCTTCATATTCTTTCATTTTTTCAACCTCGAACGAAGCGTATCGCTGTTCCTTCTTCAACTTTCTGAACCAAATGAATTTGCAAATACTGAAGAGATAAGTCTTAACAGCGCTTTCACCACGAAACTTTCCGAGTTTCACCTGTTTGTAAAATGCAATCAGACCTTCCTGGAAAACATCATTGGCCATTGCCTCGTCACCACTATTGTTTTGAACGAAAACCGAAATCTGTGGAAGCACATTTCGGTAGAGAAATTTAAAAGCCTCTGTTTCTGCAGAGCCGCCTTCAATTAAGGCTTCAATCAATTCGGTATCGGTATGTTTCAGCTTTCTGATCATTTTTTAAAAGGTCATCACTCCTTTCAAAAGTAGAACATCAGGTTTCGGTCATCAAACTGGTTTTGAACCAAATCTTGTCAACAAGCAAAGAACGTTAATCATTCATTCGCCTATTAGTGTCGGTGACTTCAGGAAATGTAACCAACGGTTTTAAAATTCAACTAAATGAAACGCATTGCCCTTTTGTACAAGTAATACATCTTCGGAATTCAGGTTGTTAATAGTCAGCTTATACGACTGTTTGCCTGGTGAGAAATCAACCAAATGAGAATTGTTGGAATAATCAGTAGCCCCATGGCCCCGATACCACCACCAACCACCCCATTGGTTCAACTTTATCTTGAAGTTTTCGGATTCGTCAATGGTAACAACAGCCTCATCTCCGGGCCTTTTCATATTGTACCAGGCCACAATTTCAAGACGTTCGTTTAAACGCCCTTTTAATTTTCTATTCACCGCCTGGGCAAAACCATTTCGCCATAAATAGACGCCCTGGATATTATCTGGAAGATTCAGCATAAAGATTCTACCTGTCTTTTGCTCAATTTGCTCATAATGTTCAGCAAAGCTGTCTAACAGTCCATTCCCAATCTTTCCTGCATCCTGATAAATCAAGGTGGTTTTCAACAATAACCCGGCACTGATCAGAATTATCATGCCGGAAGGAATTATCCAATGCCTGGTCAATTGATAGAGGGTATAGATCAACCCAATGCTAAAGGATGCAGAAGCCAGGTAACCATATCGATCTGTCGCAACATTATATAAGGAGGTTAATTCAATATTGATGACCGGCAATAATGACAGCGCAAAAAGTCCAGTTAAAATAGTGTGGATGATGAAACTCTTCTTGCGAGTTTTAAAATACATTCCAAACCTCACCACAACGCTGAGTACCATAAGAGAACCGGCAGTAATGACGACCCCCAATTTGTTGAAAGCTTTCAACCATGTTAAGTGATCTTCGAAAGGAAGATAGCGCCAGAAGTAAAGGAATTTCAGAAAGTATTGGGCATAAGCTCCTATGATTTTCTTAAGCGAAAAGTCAAGATGCGTTTCGGCACCATAATGCCCCACTGCCGAGCCAAACTGCATTTGATTAAGCAACAAATAAATGCCGATGAGAATGCCAGATGGTATCAAGAGGTGGGTCCACACCCGAAGATGCTTCACCCTTAATCCCGGATTTTCAAGCCGCAATGAAAAGAAAACGAGATATAGCAATCCTGGGGTTACCAGGGCAATTTCCAGCGACAATATCCCCACCACCATGAGGGCAAGCAACAACATCAGTTTTTTAGCAGCAGGTTCAACAAGATAGGAGGCCCAAACCAGGCACGAACATAAAACAGCCCCAGTTGCCAAAAGGTAATGAATGGTAGCGCTCCACACAACTGCTTCGGTCTGAAAAGGGGAAAGCAGGAAAAACAGAGCGGAGGCAATTGAAGCTCGCTTTAAGGTTTTTCCTTCCCTGAAGAAAAGTTTGTTGGCCACTTTATAAACCAGCCAGCCATTTAAGGCGTGTAGCAGAACCTGAAGTAAATGCCACGGTAAAGGTTGCAAGCCAAAAACCTTATACCACAAAAACGAAACTCCATGACCCACATGATGAAAAGCAGGATCGCCAAATGAGTGAACCAGCCCTGCCCAGCCAAATTCATCGTAGGTGTCTGCCCATCCCTGGAAATCGGAGAAAAAATGCGCATGATAAGTTGGCCAATAAAACAGATGCGATAAAAGTAAAAAGGCCCCGAACACCCATAAATCCGTTCGCCAGGTGCTCGGTTGGGCTGGGCCTTTCATGTCTTCAACATTATTTTGAAAAAGTTGATTAGCTCTGTAATCAACACAACAGGACTCATCCTCGAAAAAGTGACTCCGGTCTTGAGGTTTACCAAAACGGGTTTGATAGTAAGTACCCCTTGCCTCGATGCCATGGCCAGAAACTCCAAATCGAATAAATAACGATTTGTGGTGGTGGATATGAAAAGTGAAATCGCTTTTCTATTCATGCCTTTCAAACCACATTGTGTGTCGGTGATGTTCAGCTTAATCAGCCGTTTCAATAACCGCCTGTAAATTTTTGAAAGCGCTTTTCTAAACCAGGGAACGTGCGTATAATATTCCTGGTTGCGTACGCCAGCAACAATGTCGGCCTGTCCAGATTTAAGGCATGCTATCACCTCTAACATACTTTCCTCTTGGTACGGGAAATCGCAATCGGTTAACAAAACGGCATCTGCCTTCGAATGTGCAACACCTTTTCTCAGAGCGCTTCCCTTTCCGCTGTTTCGTTTTTCATCTATCAAGATCAGATTTGAAAGCCTTGATTTCAACAAGTCAAAATCGTCCTTCAAATCCATGGTAGATCCATCATTCACTATTACGATTCCAAGATTAAGCGATAACTCTTTTTCAAGTGCTTCGAAATTGAACACAGCGTTATCTGCCCAATTTTCAGGAGGATTATAGCAGGGAAGAATGATATCAAGACTTTCGATTTTCAAAGGGGAATTATTCTGTGGAGTCGATGCAAATTTGAACATTTTTACACTCGAAGCGCTTACAACAAGTATCGAAAGGTGGGTAATCAGAAATTCCATTCAGCTTGTTTCGTTACCATCCTATATTTCCTGACCTAAAACTGAAACCAATGGGTGTACGACAGATTTCCTATTTGAACGCTGATTACGCTGATTACGCTGATTACGCTGAAAACAGAGATTTTCGCTGATTTAATATTAATTTTTGGAATCGCTTTGTTAAAAAATGATCTGCGACCATCCGTATTTTCAGCGTAATCAGCGTTCTATTTAAAGCTGTGTGTGAGTTTTGTCGTACACCCAAACCAATTGGTTAACTCGGTTTTCGCTCATAACAGCTTACTTTCAGTATCTTTGAATCATCGAAGAATTGCTGCAACAATCTTCGCCCTCACGGGGCAACTATTCCGCTTTAACTTTTTGAATCGAGTGAAAACGCTTAAACTATACATACCAATAGTTACCATGTTATTGATGGTGCTTCCATGCATCATCAGCGATTTATATGCACAATCCTCTTATTCAAAAAGTGCAACCGTTAGCCTGACTAAAAACCTGACCAAACCCATTTTTATAGTAGCTGATGGTATTTGTGAAGCGGGCGACTGCCACAATGGAAGTGGAAGGATGAATTGGGGAGCCGGAAAAATCACTTATTCCGGTGCCTGGAAAGATGGCAAAGCCGAAGGTCGGGGAAGTTACAAGGAAAAGCGAGGGGTTGAATATAGTGGTGCATTTAAAGGTGGAAAGTTTCATGGCAAAGGAAACATCACCCTTTCTACCGGGTTTAAATACAGTGGTGATTTCGAAAACGGAATGAAACATGGAATCGGACAGGCCACCTACATCAACGGAGAAATTTACCTGGGCGACTGGAAGAACGACCTGGAAGATGGCAAGGGCACGGTTTTCCTGAAAAACGGGAAGAAATACACCAGTGAATTCCTTGAAGGTGAAGCCAATGGAACTGCCCACATCACCACACCCGAATACACCTACGATGGGGAGTTAAAGGCGGGTAAGCCGCATGGCGCAGGGAAAATGGACTATACCTCTGGTGCAGTTTACCAGGGCGATTTTGTTTCAGGAATGAGACATGGTTATGGCCAGATGTTATGGAAAGATAAAACCAGCTATGTAGGAGATTGGCAAAACGACAAACCCTGGGGAAATGGAAAACACTATGCTGCTGATTTCACATACGTTGGGCCTTATGTTGATGGCAAAAAGCACGGTTCGGGCACTATCTACAATGAAGATGGTGGAAAGGTTGAAGGTACCTGGAATATGGGGGTGATGTATGGAAAGGCCAAATGGACAGAACCAGGCGGTAATACCGATGTAATAAAAGTGAAGCCCGAAGACAACATCTCACTTATCAATGTGATGAAGGAAAAAAAGAAACAAAAAGAAGCCGCCAAAGGCAAGAAAAAGAAATAGCCTTGCACGGCTATTACTGAGGTTTATTGACCGGTTTTTTTCTATCCCTGTCATTTCAAGAAACCGATCTGTGTTTCACGCCAAGACCGCAAAGAAGAGGTGGATTTCGCAAGGAATGATTCTTCTTAATGGTGCAGATTTCAGAAGCTCAATTTCCCTTATTCATCGTAGATACCAATCTACCAACTACCCCGGTTCTTGAATAATGTCCCTAGAAATTCTCGAAAAACCACTGGCGCGCCTCTCACACCACAGATCCTTCCATTCGTCAGGATAAACCAAGCGGGCCTTACCGAAGAAGAATCGGGACAGGCGGCTGTACCTGGCGGTTCATTAGGCATACCAACACCGCTCTTTACCCGGTTGGAAGTTTTCCTACGGGCTTTACACCAGTGCTGGCTTTTCAATAGTTTTTGAAAGTCGCAGGGTTCTCCGCGAGCAACCCTGCGAGAAAGAAAAAGCACTAATCTTGCCTCGCCATTGTTGATGAAACCATCTTCGATTAAAATAAGCCTGTTTTTTCTTCTCTGTGTTGCACTGATAGGCACACTTTTGAGGGCTGTTGCTTTCATCAAACTCCCATTCGATTATCAACACCTGGTACACACCCATTCACACGTAGCCTTCCAGGGTTGGATTTATACCCTGGTGATGCTCTTCACCACTCATTTCTTTCTTGAGCCCAAACAAATAAATTCCGGTCGCTTCAACCTGCTTTTCAAATTGACAGTCATCATTATAATCTGTGTACTCATTTCATTTACGTTGCAGGGATATGGGCTCTATTCCATCATCTTTTCATCAATATTCCAACTGCTTAATTACTGGTTCATCTTCAGTTTTTTCAGTCATTGCAAGGCATCGGAAAAGAACAAAACAAGCCAGACATCGTTGCTCTTTGTGAAAACCGGTTTTTGGTTAGGATTGCTGTCAACACTGGCTCCCTGGGCTATCGGCATCCTTTCGGCCAAAGGACTTTCAGGCACAGAAGCCTATAGATCGGCAGTCTATTTCTTCCTTCACTTTCAGTATAACGGTTGGTTTCTTTTCACCGCTTTGGGGTTGGTTTTCAAATTATGGGAAAACGAACAAATTGGGTTTGATCCCATCCTTGCCAAAAGGTTCTACTGGCTATTCACCCTTGCGGCAATTCCGGCCTATGGGCTTTCTTTGCTTGGTATGAGTTTTCGCAATGTGGTAATGATACCGGCTGCTATTGCTGCCATCATGCAAACTGCAGCCCTGCTGATTTACGGGCAATTGTTGCAAAAAATTATAGGCGTTTGGTTTCAGGAAAAATCCATCTGGTTCAAGCTGTTTATGATATCAGCCTTGGTATCATTATTCCTGAAAGTCAGCTTGCAATTTGCCTCAATATTTCCAGCAGTTCAACATTTGGCTTTTGACAGTAAGAACTTGATTCTCGCCTATCTTCACCTGAGTCTCATAGGGGTAATTTCGTTCATTTTCATGAGTATATTGATTCGTCTGAAATGGCTTTCAAATCACATGCTATCGCGTGCCGGCTATTTATTGCTGATCACGGGCTTTGTGGTGAGCGAAATTATTTTGGCCATAAGCGGAATGGGTTGGTTTCACCTCAGCACTACATTGCTGGCCTTCAGTGCTTTAATGGCATTGGGTATTCTGCTTTTGCTCCTAAGTCCAAAAGCAGACTAATATGATTTCGTCAGTTGTGTCCTTAAACCCGGATTATGCATAATATGGGCTAAACAACCAATTTCCAGGAATGAGTTACGATATATACTTCATAAGAAAAAGAACCTCAGATCGGAGAATGTCTATGATATTGTGCCAACCCGTTTCGCGACAGCCATGGGATACACATGCCCAGTATGATTGAAAATACATTCATTAACTAAAGCGGTCAAAGATTTCCGAGCATATCAATTCTTTCCCATTTGTGCTTTACATCTTCTTCTGCCATTTGAAGTAGTTCTTTGGCCTTACTGGCGTCCTGTTTTATCAGGCGGGTGTATCGCGATTCGCTGTAGAGGTATTCTTCCAAAGGAATTTCCTGGGGTTTCGAGTCTAATTTAAACCGCTTTCCCTTTTGATCGGATGGGTTGAACCTAAACAGCGGCCAATAACCCGATTTCACTGCCATGGCCTGGTGTGTAGCGCCATGGCCCATATCCAAACCGTGTTCTATACAGTGCGAGTATGCAATAATGAGGGAGGTGCCCGGATAGTTATTAGCCTCGGAAATAGCTCGAACCGATTGCGTGTCTTTGGCTCCCATTGCAATTTGTGCCACATACACATTTCCATAGGTAATAGCTTGTAATGCTAGGTCCTTTTTCGGAGTTCTTTTGCCTGAGATTGAAAACTTGGCACTCGCCCCGATGGGTGTGGCCTTCGATGTTTGCCCACCTGTGTTTGAATAAACCTCGGTGTCCATCACCAAAATATTCACGTTTTCTCCTGTGGCCAGTACATGATCCACTCCTCCATAACCAATGTCGTAAGCCCAACCGTCACCCCCAACAATCCAGATTGATTTTTTCACCAGGTTGTCGGCCAGAAACTCAAGATCGCGTGCTTGCGGATGGTCAATTGATTTCAGTTTTTCGCGCAAGATTTCAACCCGATTCTGTTGGGCCATCAAATCTGATTCATTCTCCTGATCGGATTGGAGGAGATCGCGAGCCAGTTCATCTCCTACCTGCGGTTGTAGTGCAAGCAACAATTGAGCAGCTTTTTCCTGTTTCTTGTCCACCGCCAATCGCATGCCCAAACCGAACTCTGCATTATCTTCAAAAAGTGAATTGGCCCAAGCTGGTCCACGGCCCTGTTGGTTAACTGCCCAAGGGGTTGAAGGAAGATTTCCTCCATAAATTGAAGAACACCCGGTTGCATTGGCCACCAGCATTTGTTCCCCGTAAAGCTGTGTGAGCAGTTTGAGGTATGGTGTTTCACCACATCCGGCACAAGCCCCTGAGAATTCAAACAATGGTTGCATAAACTGCGACCCCTTCACATTGTTAATGCGAATACGGCTGCGATCCATTTCAGGAAGACTAAGGAAAAAGTCCCAGTTCATTTTCTCGCTTTCCTTCACTTCTTCCTGATCCACCATATTCAGTGCTTTATAATCTTCAATCTCCTTGCTAATTGCCGGACAAACTTCAACACAAAGGTTGCACCCTGTACAGTCTTCAACCGAAATCTGCAGCGTGTATGTCTCGCTTTCCTTGTCGAAGTCTTTCCCAACCGGCATAACGCGTTTAAAGGTGCCTGGGGCATCGGTCAGCAGAGTTTCATCATAAATTTTAGCACGAATAGCGGCATGTGGGCAGATAATCACACACTTGTTGCATTGGGTACAGAGTTCTTCGTCCCAAACTGGCACAACAGAGGCGATGTTTCTCTTCTCCCATTGTGTGGTTGCACTGGGAAATGTTCCGTCAACAGGAAAGGCACTCACTGGAAGTTCATCGCCTTTACCTGCCATGATTTTCCCAAGTACATTTCGCACAAAATCAGGGGCTTCAGTGGGCACAGCCTCCTGCAAATCTCTACCGCTGGTTACTGTTTTCGGATAATCCACCTCGTGCAAATCGTGTAACGCACGGTTCACCGCATTGAAATTCATTTCAACCACCTTATCGCCTTTGTGCGCATAACTCTTCCTGATGGCCATTTTAATTTTTTCGATGGCTTCATCGTGGGGTAAAACCCCGGAAATGGCGAAGAAACATGTTTGCAGAATGGTGTTGATCCGCGTTCCAAGTTTGGCCTCGCGTGCTACTCTTGTAGCATCGATGACATAAAATTTCAACTCCTTTTCAATAATCTCTTGCTGAATAGGTCTTGGTAATTGATCCCAGATTTCTTCAGGACCAAAAGGAGCATTCAACAAAAAGGTTGCGTTCAGTTTTGCTTTTTCCAGTACATCATAGCGGTTGAGAAAATTGAACTGGTGACAGGCTACAAAATCGGCCTGCGAGATGAGGTAAGTGGAATGTATGCGATGGCTGCCAAATCGCAGGTGCGAGATGGTCAACGCCCCGGCTTTTTTTGAGTCGTACACGAAATATCCCTGCACAAAGTTGGGGGTAGTTTCGCCAATAATCTTGATGGAGTTTTTATTTGCACTGACCGTTCCATCGGCACCCAGGCCAAAAAACATGCTGTTGAAGGTTTCATCTTTTTCTATTGAAAATGAAGAATCGAAATGGAGGCTTGTTTGCGTTACATCATCATCAATACCAATGGTGAAATGGTTTTTGGGGGTTTCCTTCTTCAACTCATTGAAAATGGCCATTACCATAGCCGGGGTAAATTCCTTGGAAGAAAGCCCATATCGCCCGCCAACGATTTTCGGGATTTCGCGGTTTTCGCGCGATTCTACAAAAGCGTTTACAACATCCTGGTACAACGGTTCGCCAATAGCACCGGGTTCCTTTGTACGATCGAGCACCGCAATTTTCTGAACAGACCGAGGCACGGCATTCACAAAATCTGCTACCTGAAATGGTCTGAAAAGCCGAACATTGATAACCCCGGTTTTTTCGCCATGAGATTCAAGGTAATGAACCGTTTCCTCAACAGCGCCTGCTCCGGAGCCCATTATCACAATAACACGTTCGGCTTCCGGGTGGCCGTAGTAATCATATAAAGCGTATTTCCGACCGGTCAAAACAGCCAGTTGATCCATTGCCTCGGTTACTTTACCAGGTAGCTCATCATAAAACCTGTTTGCAGCCTCACGTGCCTGGAAAAATACATCAGGGTTCTGGGCAGTTCCCCGAATCAGCGGTTTTTCCGGGTTAAGTCCCCTTTCTCTGAATCCTCTCGCCGCATCTTCATCTATCATTTGGCGAATAGTTTCATCTGAAATGGAATCTATTTTGTTGAGTTCGTGAGAAGTGCGAAAACCATCGAAGATGTGCAGAAAAGGTATCCTCGTTTTCAACGTGGCTGCATGAGCTACAAGGGCCAGGTCGAGCGACTCCTGAACACCACTTGAAAACAACATGGCAAAACCTGTTGACCTGGCAGCCATTACATCCGAGTGGTCGCCAAAAATAGACAGGGCATGTGTAGCCACTGAGCGTGCGGCAATATGAAAAACGGTGGATTGCAACTCACCCGCGATCTTAAACATGTTAGGAATCATCAACAACAATCCTTGCGATGCGGTGAATGTTGTAGTTAGGGTGCCGACTTGCAGTGCTCCATGAACAGCACCAGCAGCACCACCTTCGCTTTGCATTTCTATCACCCTGGGCACATTACCCCAAACGTTTTTTTCAAAATTCGATGACCACTCGTCCACAAACTCACCCATGGGTGAGGCAGGTGTGATTGGATAAATGGCACAGACTTCACTGGTTTTGTATGCAATGTGTGCTGCCGCTTGATTGCCGTCCGAAATGATCTTTTCTTTTCCCATGACTACGAATCTAATAGATTGTGCCAGTGGAAAAGGTGACATTTATCAGGTTACCGGAAGATTTGTGAATAGTATGTTCCCAAAGGTTTGATTTAACCCGGATTATGCAATAGAAATTCTTCCCGATAGCTATCGGGACCGACTCGAAACTGCTACAAATATTGGCACATAAGCACACCCGATAGCTATCGGTGCACTTGGAGCACCAATCTTAATTGTGTAAGTCTTCAAAGAAAGTGAACCTGTAGGGCAATAAAGTTAGCTACATAATCAATATCTCAGAGAGGTATTTTTTTCTTCTTTTTTTCATGGT
>PVBE010720757.1_pt1 | contig 21283 bp, 22 predicted proteins | sample 1631181 | NCBI WGS metagenome assembly PVBE01 (sample SAMN08397723, study PRJNA350692) | Marine metagenome, whole genome shotgun sequencing project. | isolation source: water | place: Pacific Ocean | collected 2012-04 | reverse complement strand
CGACGACTGTGCTATGCGCGGCGGCCGGTCGACGCTTCTCGAAACCAAGTGCTAGCCCGGATCGCATCGCTCCGCGCTTGCTTCGCTACCGCTCAGAACAGGCTCGGGTCCGCGATTGGCTCGATCGCGACCGCGGTGGAGAACATCTCGGCAGCCGGCTCGCGAATCCGTGACGTCCATTTCGTGTGGGAAAGGGCCGAACTGACGCAGAATTAGATGCTCCAGCAGGCCGGCACCCCGCTGCCCGCCCAGGAATGTTGCCACCCAGCCCGCACTCTTCTGTTGCACCGGGGCGGAATCGACGCGGAAACCTGAATTGCCGGGATCGGAGCTTCGAAAAGCAGCGGGCAGCGAGCGCGCAAATCGAGTCCGTGTCCTGCGAATCGGATCTTTCGGAGCTCCCGCGCGCCACCTCCCCGTCTGTTGGGCCACTTATCAGTGTGACAGGGTAAGACCTGTGGCTTTCTGGGAATGGGGAGATGCATACGCGCCTCTTCGGGCGTCGAGTTGCGGGTTCGCCAGCAGGCGGGCTCCGTGACGCACCTCTCTGAGGCGACAACTGTCGAGCTGGCGAGATTGCTCAGGCCTTTCGCCAGAGACCGGTTCCGAACCTCGGAGCCGGGTGATGGGGTGGCGTGGGGTGCGTGGGGTCATCGGCAGTGAGGAGTGGGAGAGACTTGTCCTGTAGGTCCGAGAATATGGCGTCCGTCTCGTTGGACGTCCGTGCTGATCATGATGCTGCTGAATTGGATGGGGGTACGGGTGTCGATGCCGGCGTGAGGTCGCGCCCGTCACCACGAGTAGAGAATGGCAAGGCGCAGGCTGCAGAGCCGGCGCCCGCCTCGAACGAGTCCTATTCGGGATTGAGCGACCAGGAACTGCTCGAGGGCATCCGCCTGCAGAGCGAGGAACATTTTGCTGAACTCTACAATCGGTACTTTCAGCGCATCTACAACTTCGTCTACGTGCGAATGCGCAACCATGCGGAGGCCGAGGAAGTCGTTCAAGAGACATTTCTAGCGGTATTCCGTTCCTTTGAAAACTATCGCGGCCAGTCTTCTCTGCTCTCGTGGATCTATGGGATCGCGAAGAACACGACCAACAACAGCCTGCGTCGCGCGAAGAGTCAGCACGAACGGATCGATTTCGCCAAGGAAGAAGGACTGCTTCGGCAGGTGTCGACCGGAGTCGGCGCACCCGATGAACAGCTCGAACTGAATCGCTTCCAGATTGCTTTGGAGAGTCGGCTCGAGGAGCTCGCCGGTTGGCAGACCGAGATCTTCGAGATGCGTCATTTCGGAAACCTTTCGATTTCCGAGATCTCGGCGCGTACCGCTCGGTCGAGCGATGCCGTTCGCTCGAGCCTGTATCGGGTGAAACGGATGTTCTTCGAAGCGGCGATGGCATCGGGTCAGCCGATCAATCGATCGCGCGGAGAGAGTCGATGAAGCGAACCAGTCAAGCCGTCGTAGGCGGTCCGACCGTGGCTGAATCGGGGAGTCCAGACGTTGCGGGCGCATCGATGCATCGAGGGCTCCCTGAGGTGGCGCTGTGTGTCGATGGATTGGGGGACGCATGCGTCTGCGACGCGGCGCTGGCTGAGGAATTTGCGGATTTCCTGGCCGGAGATGTGGCCGCCAAAGTGCCCACCTTTCCGGCCGCAGATCCGATCTTCCGGGAGCGTCTGCGTCGTCGTCTGTGGCGCATTCACGTGCTGACCCAGGCTCCGGGATCCCACGAGCCGAACTGATTCGCTGCTCGCCATCTCCGGTCTGCAGCCGGCGATCGATGCCGACCGCGGTGCGGAGAGGCCCCTCCAGGTGCTTTCGCCCCGGGGGCTACGCGTTTCTCCCCATGCACCGGGGCTGGGGCGGTCTCGCGACTGGCGATCCGGTGGGATTGGGGCAAGATGGATCGGAGTCGATTGCGGTGTACCTGGGAGGAAAGCGATGACCATCGATCCGGAGATACTCGACGACCTGGTCGAGCGCGACGAGGCCTATTTCGATGACGTCTCGGAGGGCAAGCGAATCTTTGACGCGCGGCTACTCCAGGAGCCCCTGACCCTTCTGCCGAGCCGGGTGCCGCTCGTCTTCGGCGAATCAGCCTGCGTGAAGGACGCGATGCAGGCGATGCAGCGTGAACACTACGGTTGTGTGGTCATTTCCGAGGACGGGACTCCAGCCTCGCGGCTCATCGGAATTTTTACCGAGCGGGACATCCTGTTGAAGGTCATCGATTGCGGCCGGAATCCGGCGACGATTCCTTTGCGCGACGTGATGACCACTGAGCCCGAAACCCTCGCGCTCGATGCGAAGCTGGCCTGGGCGCTGAATATGATGTCGGTCGGTGGCTTTCGTCATCTTCCGGTGACCGACGCTCAAGGTCGACCAGCCTTTATCATCTCCGTACGCGATATCGTGGAGTTCCTCGTCGAGTCTTTCCCGTCCGAAATCCTCAATCTTCCCCCGGATTTTGGCCGGCAGTCGGTGAACGCACGCGACGGCGCCTGAGGCGACCGCTCGTACCCTCGTACCGGAGAAGGGGCGCGCGACATCCATTGCTGTTCGACCGGAGTTGTCGAGTCTTACGCGAATCCGTCGAAAATCATCGAACGGGTGCGGGACCGTGTCGGGTCTGCGTCGGGGCACAGGACACTGGTGGGCATGTGCAAGATGGAACCATCAGCGGGCACTGCGAGTGGGTCGGGCAGATCATCTTGCGGAGATGATCCAACAGAGATGGTCGAAGAGGTGGCCGGTTCAGGTCGTGCCCAGTCCGCGGGTCATGATGATCTTGCCAGAACGAACCAACTCGATCACGTCTTCCTCGTGGAAGAGGCTGATCATCGCATCGAGTTTCTCGCTGTCGCCGTAGACGCGAAGGATCAAGCTCTCGGCGCCGTAGTCGACCACCTTCGCGTTGAAATGTTCCGCGATCTCCAACACTTCGCGCCGACCGTCACCGCTGCAGCGAGTCTTGATCAGGGCGATCTCCGTCTCGAATCGATCCGATAGTGTGTGATCGAGGGCGTGCACGACGTCGACGAGCTTCGCCAGCTGTTTGATCATCTGCTCGAGAATTCCGGGATCGCCAGAGCATGTGACAGTCATGCGTGAAAAGCCGGCGCGCGCTCCCGGACTGACGACGAGGCTCTCGATGTTGTAGCCGCGGCGCGAGAACACCAGCGCGACGCGCACCAGTACACCCGGTGCGTCGCGTACGAGTAGCGAGATCGTATGCAGTTCTTTCTTCAGCTCGCGGCGGCTCCTCTCCGCAGTCGCGCTCGCGGCTTGCTTGTGGGTCGATTCCAACTTCGCCTGACTATCGATCGCGGTCGCAGCGCTCATGCTCAGGTGCTCCCCGTCGGTTTGGCCAGCTTTTCCTTGGGCTTTTCGATGATCATTCCAGACAGTGGCGCGCCCGACGGAATCATCGGGAACACGTTGTCCTCCTTCACCACTTCGGCCACCACCACGCAGGGCCCCTCGTCGTATTCGTGCGCCTGGCTGAGGATGCGATCGGTATCTGAGGGCCGTCGGATCCGCCAGGCCTTGACACCATAGGCCTGGGCGAGCTTCACGAAATCGGGATTGCCGACCAGGTCCACCCCGGAGAGCCGATTCTCGAAGAACAGTTCCTGCCATTGGCGGACCATGCCCAGGAAGTTGTTGTTGATGATCAGACACTTCGTCGGCAGGCAATGAATGCTCGCCGTCGCGAGTTCGGGCTGGGTCATTTGGAAACCGCCATCGCCGACCACTGCCCAGACCTTCTTTTCCGGGCAACCGAACTGAGCGCCGAGCGCAGCGGGAAAGCCGAAACCCATCGTGCCAGCGCCGCCCGAGGAGATCCAATGCCGATTCGTCGTGGCGAGACAGAACTGTGCCGCCCACATCTGGTGCTGCCCGACATCGGTCGTGATGATGGCGTTGCCACCGGTGAGGGTATTCAGTCGGTCGAGAACGTGCTGGGTGCGTAGACCGCCCTGCTTCGGGTACTTGAGCGGGTAGCGTTGCCGCCAGCTTTCGCACTGCGTGAGCCATTCCCGAGTGTCGCCCGGCACGACCTGCGGCGTGAGTTCCTCGAGCACCAGTCGAGCATCGCCTGCGATGGCCACGTCGGGCGTCACGATCTTTCCGAACTCCGACGGATCGATGTCGATGTGGATCATCGCCGCGTCGACGCAGAACTCGTCGAGCTTGCCGGTGATGCGATCGTCCCAGCGTGCGCCGATCGCCATGATGCAGTCGCAGCCGTCCACAGCCTTGTTCGCATAGGCCGTTCCATGCATGCCTAGCATGCCGAGGTGCAGGGGATGGGTCTCGTCGGCCGCGCCCTTGCCGAGCAGGGTATTGACCATCGGAGCGCGCAACTTCTCCGCGAGCCGAATCACGGCCTTGCCCGCACTCGAGATCACTGCGCCATGGCCGACGTAGAGCAAGGGTCGTCGGGCCGCACTCAGGATCTCCGCCGCCTGGCGAATCGCGTCCGGGTCACCCGGACCGGGCACGGAGTAGCCGGGCAGGGTGATCTCCTCGACGAAGGGGGCGTCGCAGGGCCCCTGAGTCACGTCCTTTGGCAGATCGATCAGCACCGGCCCCGGTCGACCCGAAGTTGCGATGTGGAAGGCCTCGCGTGTCACACGGGGAATCTCGGTGGCGTCCTTGACGAGGTAGCTGTGTTTGACGACCGCGTAGGTGATGCCCGTGACGTCGGCCTCCTGGAAGGCGTCCTTTCCGAGCATGGGCGAGATCGTCTGGGCGGTGAGCACGATCACGGGGACCGAATCCATGTGGGCGGTCAAGAGCCCCGTCACGGCGTTGGTCGCGCCAGGTCCCGAAGTCACGAGCACTACGCCTGGCCTGCCCGTCGCGCGTGCATAGCCGTCTGCCATGTGGGATGCGCCCTGCTCGTGCCGCACGAGGATCAGTTTGATCTCCGAGTCGACGAGCGCGTCGAAGATCGGCATCGCCGCGCCGCCCGAGTATCCGAAGATGTACTCGACACCCTCGCGCTCCAGGCATTGGATGAGCTTTTCGGCACCGGTCGGGACTTTGGCTTCCATGGCTGGGTCGCGATCTCGGGTTGGGGTGGGGAAGTCGGCCGGAACATCCGGTCCGGTGGCTTGGCTTTCCGGCTATCGATTGCGGAGTGGACTAGATAGGCCAGTTTTTGGATGAAGAGAAGATGAGATGTTCGGAAAAGGCGTTCTATTTTGTGTTTTTGATCGAATTCCGTCCTTTGATGACAAAACATTGAAAGAGATATCGTAATAAATGTCTTTCTAGAGAGATATAAATCTATTTTGTTGATGTCTCCAGATTTGCGGGATAGGCGTCCCGGGCGAATGCGGTGAAATACACATAAGTCTGTCCTCTAGGCGTTGGCCGGGCTGGCCGATGGGATTCAGGTGCAAGCCGGCGTCCCGAGGGCGAGAATGCGGGTGACCCGTTAAGATGGGCGAGTGGAGCGTGCGGTGGCGCGGAGGCGACCGGTGCTTCGATCATCGAAGCCGAGCAAGTCTCGCGATTCCTGCGCGAACCCGGTCAAGGAGGCTTTAGCGATGCGACGAAACCGACGCGATGCGGGGGCGGAACCCCGCCATCCCAGACGACGCTGGGTGGCCGCTGCGTTGCTGTCAATTTTCCTGGTGAGCGTCGCCGCGACGCCGGCCCTGTCCGACGAGTACGACCGAACGAAGGCGGGGCATCCGCTTCGAATCGCCGCCTACATCCTGCACCCGGTCGGCGTGGCGATCGATTACTTGATTCTCAGACCCGCGCATTGGTTGGTCAGTCACGAGCCGATTCAGACGCTCTTCGGCCACGAGGACTGATCCCAGTTCATGTCAATTGCGACGCTGCGACGCGAGGCATGGCGCGGGGCGCGATTGTTCTCGCTCCCGCTCCCGCTGCGGCGCGTCGGCGTTCGAATCAGGCCGGTTGATAGGCGAGCGCGCCTGATTGGCGCCCTCGCATGCGCCTGTTTGCTGCTGGGCAACGCATCGGCGGCCAGTTCCGGCGCGCCGGATTTCGGCTGGCTGAAGGGTGACCCCGGCCAGATCCTTCGGCTTCTGGGCATGACCTTCGTGTCCAGCGAGGCATCGAGCAACGAGATCGTGCTGCGTGCCGAACGTGCGCAGCTGTACCCCGATCACGACGTCGCCGACCTCGAAGTGGTGGCCGTGGAGGTGGCACCCGGAGATGGCAGGGTCGGTTTCGAGATGCGCTGCGACAACGGGCGCCTCAATCTCGCCTCCCAGGACTTCGTGGCCGAAGGTAATGTCGTCGGTACGATCGAAGGGGGGCGGCAATTCGAGGCGCAATGGGTGGCCTACAATGAGGCAGACGGACTTCTCTACACCGACGAACCGGTACTGATCACAGATCAGAATGGGCGCTATCGCGGCGGGGGCTTCCGGTATTTCCTTCACCAGCATCGCTTCCGTCTGATGGGCGGAGCGAGCATCATTCAGGAACCATGAGGCGAACTCCTGCTCCCGACGAATGCTTCCTGACGCCCAGGCGAGAGCACGCTGCGCCGGTCGAATCTCTCGCCCGCCGTCTGGCCTGGTCGGTATTGTTGCTGTGCATCGCGATCGCTTCGACGCCGTCGCTGACGCGCGCCGCAAAGCCGCTGCGCATTGCAGTCGCTCCCTTCGTCGGCGAAGGCGCGCAGCTGCAGGCGGCCCAGACATTGACTGGACGGCTGGCCCGAAGGCCGATCGAACGGCTGATTGCGCCGGATCCCTGCGTCATACAGGCGACCTTTGATCCACGCGCTGCACTGGTTCGCCAATGGGCGTACAACGTCGCCGTGGACACGGTCATCGTGGGGCGGGTTCGGGCCCTCCAGGAGTCGCGCGACGGCGAAGGCTGGAGAGTCGAAACAGTGCTGCGCTCCGGGCATTCGGGTGCCGAACTCGCGCGTCAGGCGATCGAGGTTGCAAGCCGTTCGGATTTCAACGCCTCGATCGAGCAGCTGGCGGTCGCGATTCTCGAGGATCTTGGCTTTCGCGAAGGCGAAGCGTCGAGGACCGGGCCGACGCGGGATCCGAGGAGCCCCGAGCCGCCCGGGCTCGTCGCGAGCGAGGCGTCGCCCGATGCGGAGGCGGATCCAGACGCCGATACGAAGCTCGGGTTTGCCAGCCTGGATAGAGAAAAGCCGATCGAGATCCGAGCCGACGAAGCCGAGATCCTGGATCGCGGCGAGGGCCGCAAGCTGATCTTCCAGCGCAACGTACGTGTTCGTCAGGGCGACATATCCCTCGAGAGCGACCGCCTCGAAGCCGAGTATCCCAAGGGCCAGTCCGAGCCCGATCGGCTGATCGCGCGCGGCTCCGTGCGGGTCGAGCAGGGTGACCGCCGGGCGAAGTGCGATCGGGCGGAGTATGACCGACTCGAAGAGCGACTTCTCTGTGAGGGGCGGGCCGAGCTGATCCAGGGCTGCGATGTCGTTCGCGGAGAATCGATCGAATTCGATCTCGTGGGCGGTCGAGCCCATGTCAAGGGTGCGGCTTCGGTCGTGATTCGTCCGGTCGATGAACAGGAACAGGCCTGCGCCGTCGTGGAGGCTCCGCCTTGAGCAAATTGGTGCTGTCGGCGTCACGCCTCGTCAAACGCTACGGAGAGAAGGTCGCGGTCGGCGGCATCGACCTGGAGGTGCGTCCGTCGGAGGTCGTCGGGCTGCTGGGCCCGAACGGTGCCGGTAAGACAACCACGTTCAATATGATCGCCGGCAGTGTCCGCCCGAGCGAAGGCCAGATTTTTCTGGGCGGCAAGGACATCACCGAGTCGCCCATGTATCGGCGCGCGCGAATGGGGATCACCTATCTTCCTCAGGAGGCTTCGATCTTTCGAAAGCTGACGGTGGCGGACAACGTGGGTGCAATCCTCGAGACCGTGGAACCCAATCGAGCCCGACGCAAGGAGAGGCTGGCGGAGCTGCTGGCCGAGCTGGGGCTGACGGACAAGGCCGGCCGCATGGGCGCGGATCTCTCGGGCGGTGAGCGCCGTCGGGTCGAGATTACTCGATCGCTCGTGCTGGACCCGCTGTTCATGCTACTCGACGAGCCCTTCGCGGGCGTCGATCCGATCGCCGTGATCGATATTCAAAAAATCATCGAGCAGCTTCGAGATCGCGAGATTGGCGTCATCATTACGGACCACAACGTGAGAGAGACGTTGTCGATCTGTGACCGCGCCTACATCATCAAGGATGGAGAAATCCTGAAGCTCGGCACGCCCGCCGAAATTGCAGAAGACCCCGGGGTGCGCGAAGCCTATCTCGGCAAGAATTTTCGATTGGGCTGAACGGGTCGAAGAAGCCAGGGATCTCGGGCATTTGCCTGGTGTCCCTGCGTGCAGGTTGCGCCAACCCCGGGTGCTCCGCTGGAGGAGCGCTGGAACATTCTACGCCTCAAGAGATTGGCTCGAGAGGACGTGAAGCAGACAAGAACCGTTCCGGAGACTCGTCTCCGGAAGGTCGAGGAAATTCAAGGATCTCCATCCATGGCCCCCGAACTGAAACAACAGCTCCGGATCACGCAACAGCTGGTGATGACGCCCCAGCTGCAGCAGGCGATCAAGTTGTTGCAGCTGAACCAGCTCGAACTGGTCAACCTGGTCCAGCAGGAGCTTCAGGAGAACCCCGTCCTCGAGGAGACCGACCTCGAGGAGGAGACCCAGGCAGAACGCGACGACGCGACGCCGGACGACTTTGAGCAGCCTGCGGCCACGGATTCGGCGGACGCCCCAATCGACCCGTCAGCCGCGGCGGCATCGGGCGAGTCCGAGGTAGACGCCACGGCAGGTGCCGACTCGTCTCCGGACGAGACGCTCGGGGCCAACGACACCGCGGCGGACGCTGGGAGTGACGACGCTGGGCCGAGTGACGCCGACAAGATCGCCGACATCGAATGGGAGTCCTATCTCGAGAGTCACCCGCAGACCGGACTCGAGGGTCGGGTCGCCGGGGGCGAAGACGATCGTCCCTCCCTCGAGGCGACCTATGCCCGCCGACCGAGTCTGGCAGAGCATCTCGACTGGCAGTTGCAGGTGACCGACCTCAGCCCTGAAGCGATGGAGATTTCGCGTTGGGTCATCGGCAATATCGACGAACGCGGATTCCTGCGCGCGACGATCGAAGAGATCGCGCGCCAGGCAGGTGTTTGCGAGTCCGATGTCGAAAGCGTGCTCGGGGTCATCCAGGGCCTCGATCCGACGGGCGTGGGCGCTCGCGATATACGCGAGTGTCTCCTGATCCAGATCGATACCCTGAAGATCGGAGACGATCTGGTTCGCAGCATCGTCGACGAACACATCGATCTGCTGCAGAAGCGCGACTTTCGCGGATTGTCCCGGGCGACGGGCGTCGAAATCGAGGCGGTCGCCGAAGCGGTGAAGGTGATCGGCAGTCTCGAGCCAAGGCCCGGCCGCGGGTTTGGCGGAGATGACCCGGTCTATATCACCCCGGACATCTACCTGTACAAAGTCGAGGATGACTTCCACGTCCTCTTGAACGAAGACGGGCTTCCAAAGCTCAAGATCAACTCGATGTACCGCGACGTTCTGACTGGTGGTCTCGCCGCCGACCTGGAGAAGGATACGAAGAGCTACGTTCACGACAAGGTGCGCTCTGCGATCTGGCTCATCAAGTCGATCCACCAGCGTCAACGCACGATCTACAAGGTGATGCAGAGCATCATCGAATACCAACGCGACTTCTTCGAACATGGCGTCGCTCACCTCAAGCCGCTCAACCTGCGCGATGTCGCCGACGACATCGAGATGCACGAGTCGACCGTGTCGCGCGTCACGACCAACAAGTACGTGCATACGCCCCAGGGCATCTTCGAGCTCAAGTACTTCTTCAATTCGAGCATCGGTCGCTTCTACGGAGAGGCGCTGGCCAGTGAGAGCGTGAAGGAGAAGATCCGCAAGATCATCCAGAACGAGGATCCGGCTCGTCCCATGTCGGACCAGCGCATCGCCGAGATGCTCAAGGTGGCCGATATCGATATCGCTCGTCGGACCGTGACGAAATATCGCGAGGCGATGAATATCCTCTCCTCGACGAAGCGCCGACAGATCTGTTGAGGCTCGCTCTGCGATCGTGCGCCCGCCCGGGGTCCGCAGATTGAGCCCCGCTCAGCACGACTTCGAGTCTCCTCGGGGGAGGGGATAGCGAGAGACCGCCTGGCTGCTATAGAGTGCGGCCGCACCGCGGAGTTCCGATGAAGATCACCGATATTCTCGTACGCGAAGCCTCGGTTCTCGATCTGGTTTCGACTGCGAAGAACGACCTCTTGGCGGAATTGGCCGGGGCGCTGGCTAGCGCTGAGCCTCGCCTGGACGCGGAAAATCTGCTTCGCGTGCTGCGGGAACGCGAAGCGCTCCAGAGCACCGGGATCGGCGAAGGCGTCGCTATTCCCCATGGGAAGATCGCCGGGCTGGATCGTCTCGTCGCGACCTTTGCCCGCAGCGCGGCCGGGGTCGACTTCGACTCGATCGACGGGCAGCCGACTCAGCTCTTCTTCCTGCTGGTGGTTCCGGAGCAGTCCGGCGGCCAGCATCTCAAGGCTCTGGCGCGAATCTCGCGCTTCTTTCGGGATGCGAGCTTCCGAGACAAGCTCCTCGGCGCGGACGATCTGGATGAGATCTTCCGAGCGATCGAAGAGGAAGACGCCAAATTCTGAGGAGGGCGCTTGGGTACCCGGACTCAGACTCCCAGGCAGACCGGGCTGAAGGCTCCCGATCAGGGTGGGCTGAAGGCTCCTGATCAGAATGGGCTGAAGGCTCCTGATCAGGGTGGGCCGTCGGAAGCCCAATTCCACGGATCTCTGGTCGAGGTGCGCGGCCTCGGCGTGCTGATTCTCGGGCCGAGCGGTGTCGGCAAGAGCGAGTGCGTGATCGAGCTGGTGCGGCGCGGACACTGCATGGTCGCGGATGATGTGGTCCGGCTGCGGACCAGCGATGACGGACAGCGCCTGCTCGGTCGTGCCCCTGTGACCATCCGACACTACATCGAAGTGCGTGGATTGGGCCTGCTGTCTGTGGCGGACCTCTTCGGGCCCGAATCGGTTCGGGACGAATCTGAAGTCGGCTTCGTATGTCGACTCGAAAGCTGGCAGAAAGGCCGGGCTTACGAGCGGATCGGACTCGAGCGGCCACTCGAGACGTTTCTGGGCCTGGCTCTCCCGACGGTGACGCTCCCGGTCCAGGCGGCGAGCAATCTCGCCACACTGGTCGAGTTGGCGGCGCGAGACTGGATGTTGCGGGAGGCCGGTGTCAACGCCGCCCTGCGGCTCGACGAGCGGCTTCGAGGCCGAGCTGGCATCCTCGATCCCGCCGGTGGTGCAGCGGACAGTCCAGTGGGAAGTGCTGCAGCAGTTGATCTGGATTCGATCGAAGGGGGGGACTCGTGAGCGAAGCCGATCGGCAGCAGATCGTGTTCATCAGTGGCTTGTCGGGGTCGGGCAAGACCACCGCCATGGCCGCTCTCGAAGACCTTTCTTTCTACTGCGTCGACAACCTGCCCGTGCAGCTGGTGCCTCAATTTCTGGCGCTGTGTACGAAGGCTTCCTTCCCGATCGAAAAGATCGCCCTCGCCCTCGACGCACGTGAGAAGGATTTCCTGGAACATTTCCCGGAGCTGGTACGGGATTTGCGCAAGCGCAGCGCGACGCTGGACGTGCTGTTTCTCGATTGTTCCGACGACGTGCTCGAGCGGCGCTACCGGGAGACGCGCCGGGTCCACCCGCTGTCTCCTGACGGCTCGGTGCGCGACGGCATCGAGCGCGAGCGCAGTCTGCTCGATGATGTGGCTCGGCTGGCGGATCTCCGCATCGACACCACCCCTCTGAACGTGCATCAGCTCAAGGAGTTGATCTTCCGACATGTTTCTGGGGCCGCGCGCAAGACCGTTGTCAGTCTCATCTCATTCGGCTTTCGGTATGGGACCCCCGCTTCGCTCGAGCTGCTCTTCGACATTCGGTTTCTCCCGAACCCCTATTTCGAGCAATCCCTTCGCGATGGCTCAGGACGTGACGCCGTGGTTGCGAAATACGTACTGGACAGCGAGCGTGGAAAAGACTTCCTCGGCCGCCTCGACGAGTTCGTGCGCTATCTCCTGCCCTTCTACGACGAGGAGGGCAAAGCATATGTCTCGATCGGGATCGGATGTACGGGCGGAAGGCATCGCTCCGTCGCCTTCGTGGAGGCGATCGCCGAGTGTCTCCGCGAGATCGGTCGCGAGGTGAGCGTCGTTCATCGCGACGTGGACAGGCCCCTTTGAGCTGCGGCTTCGATGACGCAGTGGTTTTGGTGAAGCAGCGGTGCCTCCGGGCAGCGGCGCTATTGAGCGGAGGATGGATACAATGTTGAGTAGAATCGGCGACAACGGGAGTCTGGCGTGAGCGTCGGAGTCTTGATTGTGACGCACTACCGACTGGGCGCGGCATTTCTCCAGGCGCTGCGGTTGATCTTGCCCGATGCGCCGCGCTTCGAGGCCGTGTCGGTCGATCCCACGATGCCGGTCGAGGACGTTCGGGGTTCGATCGCCGCCGGGTTGAAGTCAGCGGACCACGGTGACGGCGTGTTGATTCTCACCGACATGTTTGGTGGGACACCCTCCAATATGAGCTTGTCTTTCCATGACGAGCATCAGGTGGAGGTCGTCACCGGAATGAACCTTCCGATGCTGATCAAGCTCGCGACACTCGGGGAGGAGAAGCCGCTCGACGAACTTGCGGGCTTCATCAAATCCTATGGTCAGCGCAATATTTCGGTTGCCAGCGAACTCGTCCCGGAAGGTGATGCGTGACCGAGGGGCTGGTCGTGGAGGGGGAGTTCACCGTGCGGGCCGAACTGGGTCTGCACGCCCGACCGGCCGGGCGGCTGGCCTCGGCCGCCGGGCAATTCGAGGCCGAGGTGACGCTGGGTCGTGGTGAGGAATGGGTGAGCGGCTCGAGCGTTCTTTCGATCCTGTGTCTGGCGGCAGGCTGCGGGACCATTTTGCGAGTTCGCGCGGTCGGTGCGGATGCCGATCGCGCCGTGGCCAAATTGGGGGCTCTGATCGAGTCGCTCGAGGACGAGGTCCATTCCAGCTCGGACGAATAGGCCCACCGGACCGGGGGACCGGACCGGGGCGAAGGGCCCCTGTGTGCCCGCTTCGAACCCTTGTCGGCCGGCCGAAGGGTCTTGCCGAAGAGCTCTGAAATCGCGGCACGCTCGGCTGGACGCTGGGCCCGTTTTTGTTTGATCCCGGGGGATGTCTCGCCTACCCTGCGCCCCTCTCTATTGGAGGTCTCGATGGGTTCTCGCTTGATGTTCACCTCGGAGTCCGTGTCCATGGGGCATCCGGACAAGCTGTGCGACCAGGTTTCGGACGCGATCCTGGATGCCATGCTCGCCCAGGATCCAGATTCGCGAGTTGCCTGCGAGACCGCGACCACCACCGGGCTGGTGATGGTCTGCGGAGAGATCACGACCTCGGCCCAGGTGGAGATCGCGACGATCGTTCGCAACGTCGTGCACGACATCGGTTATACGAGCTCCGAGATGGGCTTCGACGCCTCGACCTGCGCGGTTCAGGTGATGCTCGGGAGACAGAGCCCGGACATCTCCCAGGGTGTCAGCGAGGGTGAGGGGCTCCACAAGGAGCAGGGCGCCGGTGACCAGGGAATGATGTTTGGCTTCGCCTGTGACGAGACGCCCGAACTCATGCCGGCGCCGATCCGCTTCGCGCACCGGTTGATGGAGACTCATCGCGAACATTTCGAGAGCGGCGAGCTCGACTATCTGCGACCGGATGCCAAGAGCCAGCTCACGATCGAGTACGACGACGACGATCGTCCGCGTCGCATCGACACGATCGTGCTCTCGACCCAGCACTCGCCGGAAGTCAGCCACAAGCAGCTACGCGAGGACGTGATCGAACGCATCATCCGCGCGGTGCTGCCCGCGGATCTAATCGACAACGATACGATCTTCCATGTCAACCCGACCGGCCGCTTCGTGGTCGGTGGCCCGATGGGTGACGCGGGGCTCACCGGCCGCAAGATCATCGTCGATACCTATGGTGGCATGGGACGCCATGGTGGTGGCGCCTTCTCGGGAAAAGACCCCTCGAAGGTCGACCGAAGCGCCGCCTACGCCGCGCGCTATGTCGCCAAGAATCTCGTGGCGGCAGGCGTCGCTCGTCGGTTGGAGGTCCAACTCGCCTATGCCATCGGTGTTGCGGAACCGGTCTCGATTCGTGTCGACACGTTTGGCACTGGCGGCCTGGATGCCGCTCGGCTCGAACAGATCGTTCGCAAGCATTTCGACCTCACACCTCGCGGTATCATCGAGGGGCTCGACCTGCGTCGTCCGATCTACCGCGCGACGTCCTATCACGGACATTTTGGCCGAGAGAACATCGGACTCCCCTGGGAGCGCACGGACAAAGCGGAGGCCATCCGCGGAGATCTCTAGGAGATTCGCCAATGGTTCGGGGGAAGACTTGGCGGATCGTCGTAGACAGCGCGCTGGGCGGTCGGGTGACCCGTTGCCGACCATGAGACGAAGCAAGACCCGCTCCGGGTGTTCTGGGCGCTTGGGGTGGCTGTGCGGGCTGGCGCTCTGCCTGCTCGGCTGCGGGACCGCGCTGGCGGGCAGCGCTCCCGAGGTGCGAGTGCTCCTCTACGACGGGACCGAAGCGGTCATGGTGGGGAGCTCGAAGGCGGTCCAGGAAATTCGACTGGCCGACGAAAACGAACTCTTCGTGCCCGGTCGGGGGCGACTGCAGAGCTGGATTCCCGGCGGCCAGGGGCCCTGGCGAGTAGGAAAACGTACGGTGCGCGGTCGAATCGCCGTGCGGGCGGAGCAGGGTCGCATCCAGGTATTGAATCGGGTCGAGCTCGAGGACTATGTGGCGTCGACTGTCGGGGGCGAGATGATGGCGAGCTGGCCGCGGGAAGCGCTTCGTGCTCAGGCCGTCGCGACGCGTACCTATGTCCTGCACGAGGCGGCCAAACGTCGGGGCTCGCATTGGGACGTACGGGCGACCGCCGCAAGTCAGGTCTACCGCGGGGTGGAAGTCGAGACCCGGGAGACATGGTCGGCGGCCCGCGGGACCGCTGGCGAGATTCTGACCTACCGCGGCGAGCCGATTCTGGCCGTCTTTCACTCCACGGCCGGGGGACGAACCGAGACCGCCGGCGAAGTCTGGGGCCAGGATCTCCCATACCTGCGTGTAGTGGATGTAGAGGAGGAGGACGATGCGCCACACACCTATTGGCGTACGACGATCGCCTCAGGCGATCTCGAGGCCGTACTCGAGGCGGCGCAGCTCTCGGTCGGTCATCTCGAGGTGGTCGAGGTCGTGGCGCGAACCGACAGTGGGCGTGCGAAGCGCCTGGTGCTGCGCGGCTCGGAACGTGCATCGCATCTGGAGGGGGATTCCCTGCGCAACTTGACCGCTGCATTGGGCCTGCGCAGCACGCTCTTCGAGGTTCGCAAGGTCGAAGGCGGATTCGCCTTCGTCGGCTCGGGTCATGGGCACGGTGTGGGCATGAGCCAATGGGGCGCCCGGGCGATGGCTCGGCGCGGCTACTCGTACCGGCGCATTCTCGCGACGTTCTACCCCGGCGCGCGGCTCGAGACCTGGCGTTCGCGTCGCATCGCATCGAGGGGCCCGGAACGTGGCATTGGATTTCGGGAGCAAAGCTCCTCAGGAGGCGAATAATGAATTCTGGCGGTTTCCTTCCGCTTCAAGCACAGCCGGGTGGGGTGGACTTTGCGTTCTTCATGATGATGGGCGCGATCTTCCTGATCTTCTACGTACTGGTGATTCGGCCGAGCCGGAAGACGGAGCGCGAGCGCGAAGCGCACCTGCGCACCGCCGCCAAGGGCGACGACGTCATCACCGTCGGCGGCATTCACGGTCGAGTCATCGGCGTCGACGGCGAGGTCCTCGAGGTCGAGATCGCCAAGCTGCGGGGCGGCGACAAGGTCAAGGTGCGGGTCGCGTTGAACAAGGTCGACCAACTGACGAAAGCCGGTCAGGCCGGGGCGAGTGACAAGAGTGACAAGAGTGACAAGGGTGACAAAAGTGAAAAGGGAGGCGAGTCGTGAGCGGATCCAATCGCTGGAAGATCTTGGGCATAGCGGCGCTGCTCGTGATCTTCTCCTTCTTGGCGGTTGCGAATTTCGTCCCCAAGCCCGATCGGGTCGCAAGCTCATTCTGGCCAAACGACGGACTGCGTCTCGGCCTCGACCTGCGCGGCGGGATCCACTGGGTCGTCGGCGTCGAGCTCGACAACGCGATCAACCAGGAGCTCGAGTTCGTTCGCAAGACGATCGACGAACGACTCGCAGAGGAAGAGCTCTCCGTGGCCTCCTCGAAAGTCGAGAATCTTCAGCTCGAGCTGGTACCCAATGGGGCTGCCGATCGTGCCAAAGCCCTCGAGTTCGCGGATGACTCCGGTGTTCTCGAGGCGGTCTCGGATTCGGGCGGCAGTCTGATCTATCGGTTGAGCGAGAACTGGACGGCGGAAGTCCGGGAGCGCACGATGGCCCAGGTCCTGGAAGTCCTGCGTCGTCGAATCGACGATCCCCAGCGCGGGATCCCCGACAGTGTGATCACGCGACAGGGCGATGACCGCGTCATGGTTCAGATTCCCGGCGAGCAGATCGACCGCGACCGGGCTCGCGAGCTGCTCAAGAGCACGGGGTTCCTCGAGTTCAAGATCGTGATCGATGCCGACGACACCGAAGAGTTGTTGCGCGGCCGCTATCCCGACGGGTTCGCAGCGGACACGGTGCTCGTCAAACAAACCGATCTCGAAACGGAAGCCGTGACGGGTGTCTTCCTCGTGCCGGCCACGGCCGCCATCACCGGTGCCTATCTCGAGCACGCGCAGCTCTCCTTCGATCAACAGCAGCGCCCGATCGTCGAATTTCGTTTCAATCCCGAGGGCGGCAAGATCTTCGGCGAAATCACTGAGGAAAACCGGGACAAGCGACTCGCAATCATCCTGGACGAGAATGTCTACAGCGCGCCGAGCATTCGGGGGCGCATCACGACCCGCGGCATCATCGAGGGGCAGTTCACGTCCGACGAGGCGGCCGATCTCGCAGTGATTCTGCGGGCGGGCTCGCTCTCGGTTCCAGTCGTGATCGAGGAAGAGCGCACGGTCGGTCCCGGTCTGGGACAGGACTCCATCGAGAGCGGGGCCCGGGCCTGCATCGTCGGGCTGATCCTCGTGTTGGTCGCCGTGGCGGGCTACTACCGCATGGCCGGGGGCTTCGCGAGCTTTGCCCTGCTCGCGAATCTGGTGTTCCTGATCGGCTTGATGTCGCTCTTCGAAGCGACCTTGACACTGCCCGGAATCGCCGGCCTGGTGCTGACGGTCGGGATGGCGGTCGATGCGAATGTAATCATCTTCGAGCGCATTCGTGAGGAGCTGCGGGCGGGGCGGGTGGTGAAGACCGCCATCGCGACGGGCTTCAGCAAGGCGACCTGGACCGTTCTCGACGCCAACATCACGACCCTGATCACGGCGATCATCCTCTTCCAATGGGGGACGGGGCCGATCAAGGGCTTCGCTGTCACCCTCTCGATCGGCATCGTGACCAGCGTCTTTGCAGCGCTGGTCCTGACGCGTCTGCTCTTTCAAATCTACCCAGGCACCCGAAACGTGTCCGCGCTTTCCATCTAGGAGAAAACCGTGCCCTTCGAAATCATTCCCGCTGGCACGAACCTCGACTTCCTCGGGCGTCGGCAGGTTTGTGTTGCAATCTCTGCCCTGCTGATTCTGGCGGGCGTCGCGGCCATCTTTGTGCGGGGGGGTGTCCCGATGGGGATCGACTTCCGCGGCGGGACCGAAGTCCAGCTGCTCTTCGACCGGGATGTGGTGGTCGACGAGGCACGCATTCGCGCCGTCGTGGTGGGAGCGGGCATCGAGAATGCCACGGTCGTGCGCTTCGGTGACCAGGGGGCGGGCAGCGAGTTCCTCGTGCAGTTCCCAGGCGATCTCGATTCGATCTCCGTCGATGAACCCGAGGCGGATCGCGACGGCGCGACCTCCAAGAACGATCGCGTGAGCCGACTCGAGCGCGCGCTGCGCGATGGCATTGGAGACTTCGCCACCCAACGGGTCGAGTTCGTCGGTCCGAAGGTCGGTGCCGAGCTGCGGCGTGACGGGGCGAAGGTTCTGCTGATGGCCGCGCTGGCGATCCTCGTCTACGTCGCCTTTCGCTTCAGTATGCGCTTCGCCCCGGGTGCCGTAGTCGCCGTGATTCACGACCTCGCGATCACGGGCGGCATTCTCGTGATGGTGGGCGTCGAGTTCGACCTGCGGATCCTGGCCGCGATGTTGGCGATTCTCGGCTACAGCCTGAACGATACGATCATCATCTACGACCGGATTCGAGAGAATATGGAGATCCGCACTCGGGCGGATCTGGAAGACGTGCTGAATATGAGCGTAAATCAGACGCTCTCTCGCACGGTTCTGACTTCGCTGACGACGATCGTCGCGCTACTTTCGCTCTACTTCCTGGGAGGCGACGTGATTCGACCCTTCGCCTTCGCGATGTTCATCGGCGTCGTCGTCGGGACCTACTCGTCGATCTTCATCGCCTCGCCGCTGCTGCTCTTCCTGGAGCAACGCTACGGCGACGCCCGCGCTTCGGGAGCCAAGGCCAAGACGGCGTAGAGCGGGCCGAACTTCGGTAATGATCGCTTTGGGAATGGTTTTTGTAATATTGTAATAGTTGCTTCGGTGTCCCCAGTCGTGCGGCTCAGGCGCTCTTGCGTGCCTCCGTCGGGCGTTCGACGGGGGGCGACCCGCTGATCGGCTTGCTCGTCGCGGCGGCGGCCTTGCTCATGTCGATGCGGCCGTTCAGGGTGGCGCCCTCCTGGACCAGCAGACGAGGCGTCTTGATGTCGCCGTCGACGATCCCGGTCGCCTGGATCTCGATTCGCTCCGTGGCCGTCAGATTGCCGTTGACGCGTCCGATCACGACGATCGATTTCGCGTTGACTTCGGCCTCGAGCTGGCCGTTGGCAGCCACCGTGAGCTGGCTATTGATGAGATTGACGGTGCCCTCGACCCGACCGTCGATCTCGAGATCCTCATCGCCGGTGAGCTCGCCCTTGAAAACGATCGACTGACCGATGTTGGCCATGCCTATTTCCCCTTTTGCTTGGTTGGTCGGCTGGGTCTGGGTCTGGGCCTGGGTCTGACTGTCAGACCCGGACCGCTGCTCTTGGGATGTTCGACTGGAGGCGCGGGAACTAGACGCCTTCCCGCTGCGAGCATGCGTCGTCACCGACGAGGTCGTTGAGCGCTGCGTCCCATCCTGCGAGCTCGATTCAGGAGTAGGGGTTTCCCTACTCTCCTGCGTTGCTCGATCCGGTTTGGTTCTCGAGCCAAATAGCGCCATGCGCTCCCCCCCGTCCATTTCGTTCCCCGAGGCTCGGGGCCGAGAAGTCGGAGCTTATCGCATCACCGGCTGGCGCACGCTGTCGATTCGAATTCGATAGCTATCGAGAATCGTACCCTGCGCACGCTCCAATCGCGCGTCGGCCGCGCGGTAGGCCTGCAGTGCTGCGATCTTCTGGCTCTCGGCGTCGACCAGATCGCTCTCGCGCTGCAACACTTCGAAGGGTGTCGACTCGCCATGTTCGAGTCGAATGCGTTCGGCGCGCAGCTGTTCCTCGGCGGCCAGGCGTCGGCGCTCGGCCGCTTCGATGCCGCGGGCGGAAGCCAGGATGCCGCGGGCCGCCGAACGGACGTCGAGGATGACGTCCTGCTCGGTGCGCGACTTCAGGCTCCTGGCGCGGCGCAGGTCGATCTCACCCCGGGTGACGTTGTGGCGCGCCGCGCGGTTGGGGATCGGGATCGAAAGCGTGCCGATCACCGAGTAGTTCTCGAAGCCATCGTCCATGAACATGTCGTTGTAGCTTTTTCGGTATGAACCGGTCACGGAGGATGGTGGCGGCGCTGGAGAACGCGAATTCGCATTGCCAGATTTATTGACGTACCCATATCGCGCATCGATGTCGAATTGCGGGAGTCTCAAGTTCTTGGCGAACTTGAGCTGGACCTCCCGCTGTTCGATGGCGCGATCGGCCCTGCTGAGCTCCGGCAGCTTCGCGAAGGCCGTTGCGACGGCCCGCTCGACGTTGACGTCGCGAATTTCGTAGTTTTCCGGATCATCCGCTGGTTGAAGCCGGAAGTTCGTCGTCGCTTTGAGCTCCCGGCCGAGCACCGCGTCGATCAGCTCGTCCCCGGAATTCTCGAAGGTATTTTGGGCGACGATCAGCTTGAATTCGCGGTCGGCCACGCCGGCCTCCGCTTCGACGACTTCCACCTTGGAAACCACGCCGACCTCGAATTGTGTCTCGGTCTGGCCGAGCAGCGCCTGGGCGGTCTCGAGGCTCTTGATCGCGACGCCCAGCTGCTCGCGGTCGGCGACCAGCTTCCAATAGATGTTGATCGTCGACTCGGTGATGTCCATCACCGCCTCGCGGAATCCGTCGAGGGAGGCGAAGTAGCCGATCTTCGAGACCTTGACCTGGGTCCAGGGCTCGTTCCAGATGAGGCCGCGGAGCAGGGGGATCTTGGCGGTCAGAAAGATGGAACTATCGTACTTGGGAGAGAGACTCTCGAAGGAAAAATTTCCTTTTGAGCGACTCGTTTCCACCTCGACTCCCAGGGTTGCCCCGATATAGGGGAGCAGGCCGGTGAGTGAGGATGCGGCGTTGATGACACGCGTTTGGTCCTTGGCATCCCCCACCGCAAAGGACGTTCGGGGCGACTCACTCAGCCGGTAGCCGCCACTCGCACTGAAAGTCGGATCGTACGCCCCCCATGCGCCCATCATGTCCTGCTCTGCGATCGCCGGCTCGTAGCGGGCGACCTCGACGTCGAGGTTCTTCTTGACCGACAGCGCCAGCGCTGCGTCCAGCGTGAGGCGACGCGCGGGTTTCGCCCCTTGCGACTCGACATAGAGTTCGCCACGAGCGTCCATGTGCTCCGGGGCCCCAGCCTCGCGCGGGTCGATTTCGATCGGTTGCGCGATCGCGGTCGATGTGGCGCAAACGAGCAGCGCCAGCCAGCTGCCGACGGTCAGCGCGATGCGATGTGAAGTAGTAATCTGCGAAGCCATGGATTTCCTCCGGGCGGGACTGTAACGAAGAGCCTGAAGTGTCGTTCCGCCAGTCGAGTTCGAGATGCAGCCGAGTCGTCCGGCTGCGACTGCCGGGCGCTGCTGCCAGCTCGCGTCTATGT
>PVBE010268982.1_pt1 | contig 21289 bp, 10 predicted proteins | sample 1631181 | NCBI WGS metagenome assembly PVBE01 (sample SAMN08397723, study PRJNA350692) | Marine metagenome, whole genome shotgun sequencing project. | isolation source: water | place: Pacific Ocean | collected 2012-04 | reverse complement strand
TTATCTGCTGCTGTAGTAGTACCGTCACCGTCAGATGAGTTAGCTATATTATCTGACAAATCAAATGGATTCTGATTTTGATAGCTAGCTAAGGCTGTATATGTCATTTGAACACCTTTGTGAAAGACCTGTGTACCGAATGTGTACGCAGCTCTGTCTCTTCCTAAGTATTCAGTAGGTGTTGCACCTTCTTGACCTTTAGTAGGTTCAGAAGATATTTTAGCATTGTCCGCAATTTGGACCTGCCAGAATGTTGATTGAATAGCATTTCCACCATTCAATCCACCGACTGCTGATAGGAAAGGAGTTCTTTGACCACCAACTTTGAACAGTTCACCTGCAAAGTTGTTAATATTTTGTGCATAAATCGTACTATTAGTTAACGATATTGCCGCCATAGTAATCTTCTACTTTCCGATATTGTTAATATCTATTGTTTGTTGTCTTCTTTTTGTGCATCGAGAATAGCTAACTTTGCAGTCATTGTTTCTCTCACACTACCAGTTTCAAGTATTTCTTTTAACTGGTCATTTAAATCGAGAGATTCTATTGGTTTAGATACTTCCCTTAATTGTTGAACTCTAGCCTCAGACGTTTGTAATTGTTCAGATTTATTAACAACTGGTTCAATAGGTACTTCTGACGAAGCATTTTCCTCTTGGGAAACTCCCACATTAAACTCTGCCGCAACATATTCTTTAATGGATTCTTTGTCTATCTTGCCATCATATAACTTAGATACAGCCTTACCTAATCCTTCATCAGGATTAAGACCAAGCTCTCCTAGAGTTAGTCCAACAAGTTGTGACTCAGCATCCTTACGTCTTTGCTGTTCTTTTTTCAATTGTTCACGTAAACCTTTAGGTGAATTATCTTCACCTTCTACATCTACATTATCGTATACATCTTCCATTTTCTTCTCCGTTTTCTCTAGCACTAAGCACCATTACACAATCAATAGCTAGGTAAAAGATTGGGGTGTTTTTTTTTACACTACGTATTAAATACACAGTAGGACACGTAGGACTCCCTACTGGATGCAGGTCTATTTAGCGGACCACGCAACGCATATGATTTTATTATAGACTTTAAGTTTCAATAAGTCCACTAACTTGACCAGTTTCTGTTCTTGCTGCACCAGTAGCCATAGAGCCCATACTCTGACTAATACCAGCAATTCTAGAGAATGTGTTTATTGCATCAGCATCAAAATCTACAAACGCACTAAGGTAATCTTCTATAGTTAAAGCTCCTTCTAATTCGTCCGGTGCAGTCATTTGACTTTGTGCTTGTGATAACACTGCACTTCTTATTGCAACACTAGCCTGACCAAATAACTGGGATGCTTCTTGTTGTCCATACCCTTGTTCAAATAAATCTAAAGCTACACCTTTACTAATATTAAATCCAGATAACGCAGCTTCTACACCTATATCAGCCATTCTAAATCTTCTATCTAATAAAGCCTGACCTGCTTCTGGTGATATAGCGAGTAAGAATAAAGCCTCATCTGTCATCTCTACAGGTGTTCCTTGTTCTGTGAAGAACTGATTATATACTTCTAATACTTGTTCTTTATTACCAGACTCTAATACTTGTTCTCTTATAGTTCTTAATCTACCTGCAAACTCTTGAGAGTCTACTTGATTTTTAAACAAATCTGCTTTTGCTTCTTGTAATAATGGTAGGAAAGGATTCAATCCTTCTTCTGCTAATGCTATGTTATAGTTTCTTTCTTCTGCAACATAGTTAGTTATTGTGTACATAGGTACACCTTGTTCATTTGTAATACCAGGGAATGCAGTTTCTAATACAGGACTACCATACATAGCTTCAGATGCTAACTCAGGACTACCTGAACGGGTCCATTCATCTGTAAAGACTTTAACTAAATCAGCACCACCTGTTCTAGATTTTAATTCTGGGTGCATAGCTAGATATTCATCAACTGTTTTTACAACAGAACCACTTGATGTAGTAGCTGCAGTATTAGGTGTTGCTGGTTGATTAACATTTCTATTTTGTTCAAATGAAAATGTTGCTCCTTGAGCTTCTTCTAATGTATCAAACGTAGTTCCACCAGCAAAATATGCTCTGTCTCCTCCTTCTTCTCCTGCTAATACTCTGTCGTATTCAGAACTTCCACCTGGTGTATCAGGTGTATTATTTACTTCTATATAGCTTCCGCCTTTTTGTATATAAACTTGTGCCATTAGAATTTCTCCTCGTATCTTACTTCACCAACGCCTTGGTTTAAAGCTGATGTTAATAGGTTCTCTGTATAATCAATACCTTCTTTGATTCCTTCTTCTCTACCTATTCTTAACATATCTCCATAATCTTTATACAGATAATTATCAACCATAGGATTTGTTATATCTGTTTGTCTACCTTGTGTCTTCTGTAATGCATCATTCACATATAAGAATTGATTATAAGCATTACTACCTACTAAGTTATCCGGTGCATTACTATCCCAGATAAGTTGTATCTCTTCTAATACTTTAGCTTGACCATCGTTTGTATCCCATAGCTTCTGCCATCTAGCTATTTGTTTTCTGTCTGACTTAAGTGCTTGTGCTCTACTACCACCAACATATCTATCTATCTCATCTGATATATAAGAAAGATTAGCTGTCATTTCTAATTCAGCTGTTGATATATTTGAATGTATGTCTCCTTTTATCGTGTCATAGTATTGTTCAAATGAATCTCCCATATCAGCACCAGTAAACATTTTCTCAATTGTTTTCTCTAGTAAGGTAGCGTTTGATATATTACCTTCAGTCCATAAAGCTAGTAGATTGTTATATATAGTTGCGTTATCAAATTCAAATGTAGATGAATACGATTCTAGTACTGCATCTAATTCATCTTTCTGTTGAGCTTCCCATGTAGCTAAAGCAGAAGGACCTGTTATCCTTGCATTTGTATAATCTATTAGCTTCCAATTTATTTCTGTGCCTGGTGGTAATGATTGTTGTATAGCATCTCTATTTATCTCTGTACCATTTATTGCTGCTTGAAATACTAAATCTAATACTTCATCATACTCAGGGTCAAATGCCCATCCCCATTTCTCTGTAAACTTTTCTGCATTGATGTTCATTATTTCAAATGGGTCAAACCCTCTTTGATTCCTGTATGCTTCAGGTATAGCATTCATCTTACCTAGGTCTATAGAACGAGCTATTAAATCTTCAGTTAAGAAACCTGAACCATCTTGTACTAATAAAGAACCTGAAATAGTAGAAGTATCTATACCTTGCATATCTATAAAGTTACCAACACCAGGACCAGCAGGGTCTGTGTATGTAAAGAAAGCGTACTCTCCTAGTTCTTCACTATAAAATACCATATAGTAAGTATCATCTAATAAATATAATTGTGAATCCCTATTAGTTGGAGCTTTAGATATAACGTTATGATAATTATTCTTTACAGAAGATACATCCTTATTATCTTCCTTTACTTCAACTCCATCTTCAAATGACCAAGTCATATTATCTCCTAATAATCCAAGTAGTTATTATATCTATAGTTGGCACCTGTAAACTCCTGTTCTAAGACCTCTGCTTCTTCTTCTTCGTTTGTATTTACTTCTATAATATTATCATCCATGTCGCCATCTATTCCTCTTCTAGACCAAAACTTTTGTAAAGAACCATAGTAAGTATCAGCTTCATTATAGACTAAATGTCTAGCCTTAGCTATCTTGTCCATATCTGCTTGAGATTGTTGCTTCCATTGTGATTGATTTAGATTATCGTATGATTTATTTATATTGTCAGCTTCCATTGCTGCAATTCTAAACTGTGTACCTATATCACCTACTCCTTGTATAAGTGTACCAAACAACTTACCAACAACTTCAGAACCTTTTCTTGCCGGTGCATTCAATGAAGAAGCTAAGTTATATCTTTTTATTTTATTATCATATTCTGATTGAGATATCATACCATCTTGATATTGTTCAAATGCTAATTCTTTTTTCTTTTGTGCTTTAGCATCTAATACAAAAGGTCTTTCTAATGCAAATGTTATTGGAAAGAATACAGTCTCAATAGCTTTCCTACCAGGTAACGTATGTGTTAATTCCATAACTTCTTTGTACTCACGAGTACCATCATTCCATCTATGCATACCTATTACAGCATGTCCAACATCTGCAAGTATTGCAGCTTTAGTTGCACGGTGGTATGATTTACCAACAACATGTGCTGTGAAATCTGCTTTACTTTTTCTATAACTATATTCCAAACCAGGTGTTACATTTAATCCTGTACCTGCTGGTGTAGGTACTGCACCAACTCTTGCTCTTGGTTTTACACTAGCTTCTATATAAGGCCATGGATGTATTCTTCCACCAGTCTTACCCTGATTAGTTGAATATATAAATGGCATCTCTCTTAATGTCCTTGCATTATATACACGACTTCTAAAATAATTTCTAACCTTAGTTGTTCTTGATTGTTGACCAGGTGGTAACTGTCTATCAGCTGGAGCAGAATCAATTATAGATAAAGCATTTTCTTTTCCTCTTGTACGTAATACATTCCAATCATATTTAGCTGGACTGTATCTTAATGTTGATAATGCTTTACCAGTTCTTATTAATTTATCTATAAATTCTCTAGGGTTTCTTACAGGTCTTGGTCTCTTAGTCCATCTAGCATCCTTGAATGGGTCACCTTCACCATATGTTTCTGTAACTTGTGGTAAGCCTGTTGGTAATTGTACGATTGCTTGACCAGGTAATTCACCAGGACCTAGTTGAATAACTCCAGGTGATATCTCCCAATATCCTTTAGGTCTTAATACAATTGCTTTGCTCATACCTGAAGGTAAAGCTAATTGGTCAGGACTTATACCATAAAAGTCTTGTAAGAATGTTCTTTCTCTTTCTCTTAGATGAGAAGTTATACCCTCATATTTTCTCATTTTACTTTGTTCTGCGGTTCTTCTATTTAGTAACAGTTCATCTACAGTATCATTACCAACTGCTTGAACTACCTCATCACCTGTTAAGTAAATAAAATTATCTGATAAAGTATTTGGTAAATTTTCTAATGGAAAGTTAACTGCTAAATCCATATTGAAATAAGATTTCAACTCAGGATATTTATCCCAACTAAATTCACCTGGTTTAATATATGTATTAAGCTGTTCACCTTTTATATCGTTATACCTATCGTATACTTGTTTAAAATATTCTCCAGAAGTAATACCTTGGACACCTGAATACCCAGCCAACTTTTCCCATATATGAGGATTTTTTAATTTCTTTGTAAGTCCTTTGTATTCATGAGTACCTTCCATAAGTTTCTTAAACTTTGGTGATACTTCTTCACCATTTTGTAATTTATAATATTCATAAGCGAACTGCGTCTCTCCAACCTTTTGTATGTAATCATTTATAGGTTTAATATCTATATCTGGTGGAGTCAACATACCTGTCTTCTTATCAAAAAATATGTCATCGAATATACTATTAGATAGTTCTATACTCTTTTCAAGAGTATGTCTTCCTTTTTTCTTTTCAAATAAATCTGATAATGTTTCTAGATAAGAAGTTACTTCGTATGGCATTTTACCTCTTAATGATTTTTCTATCTGTCCATACTCTATTGCATCTAATGATTTACTTTGCAATACACTTGGTATAATAATCTGATTCAACGCCATCATATTCTCATTAGTAAAATCTGCTTTGTTTAATTTTAATTTAGCTAAAGGATAAGCTCCTCTATCTGTTAAACCATAGAAACTCTTAGCACCTTGCCATGCACCAGCATCTCTTGATGCGTGAATAAGTTCCCCATGAACTAACCCATATGATTTCTTTACTTGCATTTCTAAATAATCTATTGTTGAATTAATTTGAAAGATGTCTGATATATCAGCATTCATTAAACTTCTTTGTCTTAATACATCTAAGTTCTTTAAAGTTTCTTCATACTCAGTATTCAATTGTTTTCTTAAATAGTCAAAACCTATAGCATCATTTAGAGAATCAGCATACAGATAGGAATTTAAATAGCCTGACTTTAATATATTGTTGTCAGCATTTAAATAACTACCTGTTACATTTACATAGTTAGTAGGTTGTTCTACTCTTAATATATAATCAATTGCTTCTAATAGTTTATTATCTAAAGCAGCTCCTCTATCTGGTCTTCTTTTTAATTCAATATGCCAGAATGCATCAGAACCTTTAGATGGTCTGATATTAAAAGGATTAAATGTTTTACCTTGTTCTACTTTCATATCCCATTTATCTGGAATATTGCTAGTAAGTTTGAATTGATAATTACTATCAATCAAGTGTGTATCATTTAGTTGGTTAATCATTCCTCTTAGTCTTAACTCAGAAACCTTTTTAATATAGGCGACATTCTCAGCTTGTGGTATCTTAACTACCTCATCACCATGTAGTAATTGATATGCTTGGCTACCTTTCATTTGTTTTACTAATTTCTTAAAATTAAAATTAGGTAATTCCATATTAGATTTATTAGCATCAAGAACTTTCTTCCAATTCTCTCCATCAGATACTGCTCTTTGTATTGCTTGTAGTACTGAAGATACCCATAACTCTTGATAGAATTTTTGATTCTTTTCTAACTCTGCATCTGTAAGATACTTACCAAACATTTCTTTAGCTAAATACTCTAAAGCCTTTTCGACATCAGCTTCACCTAATCTAAAATCAGTAGAACCAGGAACTTGACTTCCTTTTCTTAATCTATCTTCTAAGCTATCTATCCAATCTTGGTCAATATCAGATAATCTTAATTCCTCTCCTTCTGCTATTATCTCTAAACGTTTTAATATCTCATTTAAATTATCAGGACTTAAGTAGTATTGTTCTGCCATTAACGCAGCTAAGGTAGCAGGTGCTGATTCAAAATTCCATTCTTTAAATAACTCAGTACCATATTCTTGTATAAATAATTTCATAAACATATCTTTTTTATCTGGATTTATATTTAAATCATTTAACATTAATGCTTTGATAGCATCAGGACTTTGCATATAATTATTGAATCCATCTTCAAATATATGTGCGAGTGGCATATCAAAATTTTCTATCATTAGTAGCTCATATCCTCTACTTATTTTTGGTGCTGACCCAGGTGCATACAATTCTCCTTTTCTAAAATCACTACTCTTTTTCTCATTACCATCTGCAGAGTATGTGCCATAGTACATTCCAAAATCATTATCTATTCTTAGATAATCAAATCCCAATCTATTTGATACCATATCTAGTTGTGTATTAAATCTCTTTAAATTATTTCTTATTCTATTTACTGAAGGAGTTGGAGAAGCAATCTCTTGTTGTATCAAATCTAGAGCCTCTGCATTCCACTTTGCTGCGACTGGTTCATTCTTAACAAAATCTTCTAGACTCTTAACTAATTCAAATAAAGGACTATCAGTGGGTAAGGCTTTCTTAACTCTTTTTTCTAATTCTGTTTTAAAGAATAGAGTCTTATTTCTATTACTCATATTATTGTAGAAAGTTAATTGCTTAGCGAAGTCAATAAGATATTGCTTACTTTCAAATCTACTTTGATATATATCTATTTCTTTTTTAGTAGCTTCTAGTTTATTAAATTCTTTTATCTTATCTTGTAAAGAAACTATTTCATCTTTAGTTAAACCTTTAAGGGATTGATTCATACTATCCATTAACTCAGCAAACTCACTTGATATACCTGATAACTCATCTAGTTGTTTTTGCACTGGGTCCACAGGACCAGCAGTCATTTGATATAGTTCTAAGTCTTTATCCATCATTGAATCTAAATCCCTATCAACAATATCTATAGCTCTTATTCCAAATAAATCATTCTTTAATTCTGGATACATCTCTACAAATTCAAGCTCAGCTGCATGTAATGCAGTAAAGTATTCTAAAGTTTTAATAGCTAACATCTGTTGATGTGAACCGTGTGCTTTATTAAATATTTCTTCCATATTCAATTCCATTAAATCTTGTGCATTTTCTATAGCTTGAAATGCTTCTGAAACTAATTGTCTTTGTCCTTGTTGGTCATACTCTAAGCTACTTAATTCTTTAGAAATATTTAAAGCTATAGCTTGTAATACTGCGTTAGGTCTACCCATTAACTTATAGAACAAACTTAACTTACCTAATAGATTCTCCTTCGATGCTCTACTAAGTTCTACTTCATTAACTTCTTTAACAGCATTAGCTAATCCATCAGGGTCTGCTAATAAAGCATTAACTATCTCTTGTAAAGTTTCTCCTTTATATATATCCATATCTAAATCTTTAATGATTGATGCAATATCAAAATCTCTTACACCTAAGTCATAAGATGTTAACTGTGTATATAGTTGCTGAATAGCTGGTACAAATTTCTTTTTAGCTACTACAAGATTATGTACTTCACCTGCTGCTTTTCTTTTACCTATATAGTTAATAGGAGTAGGGTCTATTCCTCTTGACCAGTAATCTAATTTTAATTCTTGTATATCCCTAATAGCATTGAATCTATTTTGTATTTCTTGTACACGTTTAACAGTAGGGTTAGTAGTCTCAACAACTCTCCAATTTAATATCCAATTAGTTCTTGGCACTACTACTTCTTTTCCTTTTGAATAAGGAGAAGTAAAATGTTCTAAGTCTGTTATATACTTGTTAATGTCTTGGCCAACTATTTGACCTCTTTTAAAATCACCTGTATTTTTATCTAGCTCCCATTTCTGCCTTAGTCTTGATAAATCTCCACCAAGAGAGTTCTTTAAATTTTCTTTATAATTATTTTTCTTTATTTTATATCCTTCAATTTTATCGAACCCTGCAACTTCTACATACAATTCCTTGACTCCACCTTCTGAGTAGTTCCCATAATTTGATAACTTTATTACTGGTTTACTATTTAATATTGCTACTAACTGTTTGACATTCTTAACTTTAAATTGACGTAGTAATTTATTCTCATCAATAACAGAGCTTGTTACTTTTCCTTCATTTATTAAATCTATTTCAGAAAATAATTCCGGATTGTATGATTTTATTCTTGGTCCTGCACCTTCTATGTTCTCAACAAATTTACTGATATCTTCAGTTGGTTCATATCTATAATCCTGGATACCTAAATTAACATCACTGTAAACTTTCTTTGTTTCACCTGTACTTCTATGAGCATGTATCTGATAATTTTGAAAATCAAAATATCCTTTAGGACTAACAATTGCTTTTATTATACGTTCAGCATGTGCTTTCTCTGCTGGTGTAGTTCTACTATGTCCACCAACATTAATAGTAAATCTTTTTGCTTGTCCTTCTAATAGTTCAGCTTGTCCATTAATTCTATCTACAGAATGTGGTTCTCCATTAACATCTAAAAGTACTTTACCTTTACCAAATTCTGATTCTTGTATTGCTTCTATAGCTGCTAATAGATTATCAGTTATATCTGGGTTAGTAACATCAACAACTATTGTATGGTTTTGTACAATTTGTTTTTTCTTAGGAGATTTATAAGAAGGTATTTCTTCTCCTTGTAGATAAAAATCAATACCTTTCTCCAACCTAAGAGAAAGATTACCTATCTGACTTTTCTTATTACCTATCCATTTTTTAGCTCTCTTAGCCCAGTAATCAGGACCAGCTTTAAAGTCTGGATTCTGTTGTCTTAATGTATCAGCTACTGTATCTACATTCCAATCTTCTCCTACATTTATACCAGTAATCTTATTTCCAAACATATCCTTTTTACCATGTGATGAGTTGATAGCAATATGTCTAGGATATTTCCATTGACCTGTTATTGAATAGTTAATAGACTTTAATGTACCTACACTATTAATCTTCCTAGGGTCAACAAAGAATATATTAATATCTGCAGCATTAACATTAAGTTGAGAACGTATAGCTAATTCAGCTGCATTACCAGTTGCTGGATTTAATTTTCTTTCAGTTACTTTCTTTGATTGACCAGCTACAACAGATGTTTCTACATCTTTAGAACTAACCCATCTCTCAGAGAAATCCATTAAAGAATCTCCGCCTTGTATAGAATCTAACTGTTTAAAGTATTCTAATAATTCAGGAGTAGCATTCTTCTCTATATACTTTGCAATCTCTGCTGAATCTGCTTTTGTACCAGGCGTACCTGTAGATGATTTATATATTTCCTCTAAACCAAATCTAGTTCCTAAGTAAGGTTCTAGATTTTCTCCTTGTGTTTTCTGTGTGTATCCACTAGGTGCAAAACCACCTGTATTTAAATTAAGTGACTCAGCTGTATTTAAAGCAATACTATCAATCCCTGATTGACCACCAGATATTATCTTTGGTGGTTCACCCCACCATGATTTAGGAATTGTTTTAAACCATTTATGTAATTCATTCTTCATTCTTTGTCCAAACTTATCTATCTTAGGTCCTGAGTTCTGTTCTGCTTCTAGTAACTTAGCTAGTTCATTCTTACTATCTTTATTTATATCTTCTATTACTGCTGGGTCTAATAAATCTTTCCAAGCATACTTTTTAATTAATTCATCATCAGCAAATACGTACTCTAATATCTTTGTATGCTGTGTAAACATATCATCTGTTAAAGGAAACTTATCTATATTCCCATCAAAACTAAATATCTGATACTCAGGATTTTTACTTACGAACTCTTCTAATCCTTGTACATATAAATCAGATTGAGATGTATTTAATTTTTTTGTTCCATCAAATTCATTTAATACTTTTCTGTATGGTTGAAAAGCAATGTATCCATTTTCTAACATAGACATTGCAACACTTAAGTCTTGATAAGAAGGTACAAATCCTTCAACACCATCTGGCTTACGAGATAAGTAATCATTCATTTTTCTTAGTGATGTATCAACATGACCGCTTTTTGAACCTTGAGGTAAGTTTCTATGCTTTCCTTTATAAGAAGCAATCTCCATCATCTCTAATAACTTAGTGGCTTTTGTACCAATAATATGAGGTTCGTCTACAACTCCAGTTAAAAACTGAGGAGGTCCTTCAGTTTTTGTTATTGCTTTAAATACACTCTTAACAGTTTTATCATCAACCTTACCTGTTCTCTTTGCTTCTTCCATTAACTTCTGTACAGTTTCAACAGTTTCAGAATCTAATCCTAATGTCTTACCAACTACTGCAAGTAAAAGATTTGTATGATAAACAAACATAGGGTCTTTATAAGTAGTATTTAATATTTTCTCTAATAGTTTTTGTACTACTGCACGTACTTCTTGTTCATTCATTTACCAAATGTCCAAACTTATACATTTTAGATAATGTACTTTTTTCTTCTACTCCTGGTTCAGGGACATCTGGTTGCATATAATAACTATGAAATTCTGACTGGTCATCTCTTGTAATACCAGCTTTGTTTAATTGATTGAAACCTTTATCTAATGCCATTTCATATGCATCCCATGCTGTACCACCATATACATTTTGTTTTTCTCTATCATGAAATGCTTCTCTAGCTATTTGTATTTGTGTATCCCATGTTTCTGGATTAGATGCCCAATGTAATATAGCTGCTTCATTATCAGGATTCTTCAACCAAGATACAGAAGCATCATAATTTTGTTGTCTTCTATCTTCTATGTATGGATTAACATCTGCTTTCCAATGACCTTTCTTTGTTTTCCAAGTACTAAAAGGTATTCTTAAATCTGTATATCCTTTGTTATACATATCTTCTAGTATCCAATCAGCAAAATGATTTACATTAAGTTGAAACAAACCAACTGCTAATAAACCAGAATCCTTGTAAGTATGTGATGTAGGATTAAATATTACTTTACGTGGGTTACTAGAACCTAATCCATCTATATCAGCAAATGATTCCCAAGCTAAAGCACCCATCATATTCCATGCTTCTTCATATAAATCTTCTGAATATTTACTATCTTTAATTATATCTAATAAAGCACCGTAGACTTTTTCGGCACTAACACTAGGTATAGTGTCTCCATTTTGTATAGTGTAACCTTGATATGGACTAAACATACTAACCCAAAGCAGAGAGAACATTCCAAAGATTTGTGCCATAACTATTGTTCACCGCTCCTTCTACAAATGGCTTATTATCTGCTATAGCCATCTTGGTTATATATTCTCTAGTCTTTTGTTCAATGATACTGTAAGGGTCTGAGAATGGTTTAATAACTTCATCTACTTGTTTGTCACCTCTAACTGCTTCTTTTAATGCTTGTTTATAAGCAATACTTCCAATACTATCAGAATCCATAAACTGACCTTCACCTCTTTGTACATCTAACCAAATGTTATTAATATCTTGTGCAGCAACAGCTGCTAGATAAGGATTCATTAAGTTACCAGTTATCCCTGCCCATTCAGCTCTAGCTTGTGATAAATGTGCTTGTTCACTAGGTACTTGTAATATTGTTAAATCTAATCCTAGATTATCTTTATCAGTTATTAATTTCTGTAATCCTTGTATGAAGTAATTATGAAATAATTTCTTTCCTTCTTCACTTCCAGCTACAGTTTCATAATACTTTGCAATGTCTATAGCATCTGCTCCTGCTGCTATATCTTCTAGCATTGAAACATCTACTCCTAATCTTTTGAAATCTTCTATTACTTCTTTAGTTGAAGGTAAGTATGGTGCTCCTTGTCTGTTTAAGAAACCCATAGCTTCTTGTATTGCGGCAACTGTAGAACCATCTAGCATATTAACTTCGAATATAGTTCTATCTTGGTCTCCTCTTGTTGTTCCTAGAAAACCTAGTTCAATCAATAGTAACTGCACATCTTGCAATCTAGTCATACCATCTGCAGTCATTACTAAATCTGAATATATATTATTTTCTAAACCAATTTGATATAAAGGAGTAGTTAATGAATCACTACCAAATCCTCTAGCACCAATAGTTGCATCACCTGCAACACCATAAAAAGAACCTGACAATATATTATTCATTGCTTGAGCTATTTTTGCTTGAGCTTCTGGGTCTGCATTAAGAGCTTGTTGTTCAGCTAGATTCTCTTCAAACTCTGCTGCATCTATTTCTGTATCAGATAATCTATCTATTGGTTCTGTTGTATCTTCTATATATCCATATTCTTCTTTTGCATCTAACAATGCTCCATTATCATCTCTATATATCTGATACTGTTCTCTACCAAATGAATTTAAATATTCAATTAGTTGTGCTCTATCTTCTACAGTTACTTCAAAATCTACTTTACCTAACTCTATATCTACAAATCTCTGTACTGCTAAATCGATACTAGCAATACCAGGTCTAGTACCTGTTGTTTGTCTATTAGCAGCAGTGAATAAACTAGTAACAATATACTTATCAAGTAGTACTTCTAGTCCATATCTTAAATTTTTAATTTCATTTTTCATATTTCAAATCCATCAAATATAGGTGTAACCTGTGTGTCCACATCCTTAAACTCAGTTCTTCCAACATTATAGTACCAGAAGTAGAAGTCTGGAGATATCCTTATTAATTTATCTGCCAATGTTTCTAGTAATTCTCTTTCTGCTCTAGCGTCTGCTCTTGATAATGATGCAGTAGGATTCTTAGTTCTGAACTGTAATCCTCCTAATATTATCTTTCTTTGTTGTAAGTAAGTTTGTAATGCTCTATAGATAGGTAGTTCTTTTACTTTAACTTTAACTCCATCAGGTAGATTAACTACAGTATCTTTCTCTACCTCTAACATCTTTTCTAGTTCTTCAAACTGTGTCTGTACTGTTATTCTACTTAGACTTGGATATTCTTGCATATCATATTCATCTGCAAGTTCTATTACTCCCATCTTAAACATATTGTTTCTAGCTGCATCAGTCAGATTTAATCCAGGATTATCATACAGTTGTCTTCTTAAGTTTTCTTTAGCTAGGTTAAATAAAGCTGTCTTATATCCCTCTTCATAATATTCATCTAAGTTTCTAGCTTTTCTTGCACCAGTTGCAAATGAGTTTTGATATGCAGATAAATAAAATTCATCAGTAGGTGCATCTGGAAATAACCAGTAAGCTACATTTGGATTTCTTTCAAATACTTCTTTATTAGCATTAGCAAAGAATAAACCTTCTTCTGTATAAGAAGTAGGTACTAACTCTTGAGAAGCTGATGTAGTTAAAGCTACAGGATTAAAACCAAATTGTTTAATAAACCAATCGGTAGCTTTCAATTCATCTCCATCAAACTTAGCTAGAGCTCTCCAATAAGCATCAGTAAACAATGTGGTTTCAAACCATTCTTTATTCTCTAATTCATCTGCATCTAAAAACATTGCAGAACCTGGAACATTTAACTTGTATTCATATCTTACATATGCCTGTGTAGGTAATACTGCTTGAGTTACAGCTCTATATAGAACAATATTCCTAGCTCCTTTTTTAATATTCTCTAGAGACTTAGCTTGTAGTTCTGGTGTCGTATCATCATACATACCTGTATCAAGATGTATCTGCATAACATCTATCATTGTATCTTCATACAACTTAGCTATATCAGGGTCTTTAGAAACTAAAGCCCATGCTTTGTTTGCCCATGAAGGTGTGAACTGTTCTCTAATATTCTTAGGTCTATCAAAAGGAAATAATATCTTTTCTGTAGTAGGACTTAAATCACCTGGTGGCAACATATAGTTTAATGGGACAGTAGCCATAGGTCCTAAACCTAAACCTATACCACCTGTTACCATATTCAATCCTTCTAATCTTGAAGGAGTCTGTATCTGTGCTTGTACATTATTATCATCCATATCACCTAAAGCCCAATCTGTTAATAACCTATCACCAAATTGAGAGAAGTTATAGAACTCTTCTCCTGTCATAGGGTCTTTATATACGAAACCTTTCTTTCTTGCACCATCAACTCCCATTTGAAAGTATCTAGGTATAGTAGGATTTTGCTGTAGTAATCTTGTCCAAGAACCTAGTACTTCAATATATACTTCAGCGAAAGGAATAATGTTTCTTAATATATCTGATACTGCATGTCTTTTATTTAAATCATAAAGTAACTGTTGAGTATGTGTTAACCCAGCAGACTTTGCAAGTTTATCTATATTTTCTATATCTGAATCAAATAGAGTAGCTTGATACTTACCTGTCTTCTGCTCTTCTACACCTTGCTTAATTTTCTTTCCAAGTTTACCTTTCATTACATTTGATTTATAAGCCATCTTCTGAACTTGATTTCTTAAAGCATCATCCATATGAGGTAACATATCAGCCATCTCTTCCCAGTAGAATTGTCTAAAGGCTGGTGAACGTGATAATTGATTAGTAGGTCTTGACATGAATACATCAAACAATCCTTCCCACATACCATCTAATGATTTACCCCATTGATGGTCTACATCAAATCTTTGTTGTTTAATTACTGCAGGTCTATTAGGTATCTTCTTAGCAGACAACCATCCAGCAAATATATTATGTGAATTATGAGATTCATTGTCTCCTAAGAATATCTTATGGTCTTCCATCTCACCTGTTAATTTATTCTTCTTACCAAAACCACGTGTAACAAAGTTACGTATAGTACTACCCTCATCAGGCATAGAACCTAAGAAGTCTCTAATTAGTTCAGTATCACCTTGTTTAGTAATTCTGTATGTGAATGCATCATTAATCCATTCAGATTCAGGAGGCCATACACCTTGTCCATATACTTGTTTAGTCTTTAAATTAATTAATTCATATCCACCACCTGCTTGATAATGCATATTTGCATAAATAGATTCAATATACTCTCTAGCTTTCTGGTCACTATCTAATATAATTCTTTTAGAATTTGCGAATGCATCATCAGTATTTCCTGTAAATGCTTCTCTAATGTATTTTAAATCTCCATTAATAAAACGTTCAGTAACTTCATCTATAGTAACTTGAGAATTACCTGGTTTATAAAACTTAGCAAGTTCTTTTACTAATGGGTCTTTTTCTAATATAAATAAATTTCTAGCCCATGCTTTATCAAATCCTATTACATCATCACCTACAGGTCTATTAACATACTTCCAATATCTAGAACGTTCAGGGTCTACACCTAACCAACCATTATGTCCTCTTGACATAGAAGCAACGTGTTCATAATGTTCAGATGTTATATTGCCTGTAATGTCATACATTCCTTTTGCAAACCTATCTTGGAATTTAGTATATGCTGCTCTTGCATAATCATCACCAGTAATATTTCCTAACTTTGTAACTAACTTAGAACGTTCTGCTGGAGTTCTACCTAATACCCAACCAAACCATGAAGCAGGGTGATAGAATACAGAATCTAAATTAGCTGCAGCCATACGCATTTGTTCTTCACCAATAACACGAGCTGTCCATGCTGGTCTTAATAGAACTAATGGTTTCCATAATTGTTGCATAATTCCACTAGCTAACCTAGTTACTACTGCTTCCTGTATTTGTATAGCATCTTCAATAAATTCTCCACGTCTGGTAACTCTTGTAGCTTTTGCAACAAACCCACTGTAAAACGCATGTTTAATGGCCTCAAGGCCTGTTAGAGAGCCATGTGCAACATCTTTATACTCTTTCTTAACACCTAGCTCTATAGCTCTTTTAATTGGCTTAGCCATAAATTTACGTACAGTATCGGCATCAACTAATCCTAATGTCAATACTCTACCTAAGAAAGTTCTCATTGGTCCCATAATCTTTTGGAATGTTCTGATATCAGGCATAGGAATAAATCCTTCTGATAAATATTCAGATATTAACTGAGCTGTAGGTTGTGGCATTCTTAATGTTTGTCCATCAACAACAAGACTTTCAAACTTCTGACCAGGTATAATCTGTTGTGTCTGTGTTAATATTCCATCTTGTTTAGAGAATGTTGTAAAGTATTTTCTAGTTTCATCAACAGAAGTCCACCATCTTTCTATTCCTCTTAATGCTTCTTTAGGAATACCCATAGATTCAAAGTTATTCATCATATGATTTAATACACCTGTACCAGCTGGATTATTCCATATATCAGCTAATGCGTTGTAATGTGCTATAAAGTTTATATCTCCATCAATAGCTTGTTGAGCAGCCATACCAGATATTCTATCTAATGCATCTTCTCTTATAGCATCATCTACTCTTGCAAAATCCATCCATTCATCTAACTGTTTATAAGTTTTATCTAAATCTCTAACCTCTAATTTATCTATAGGAAATGGTCTAAACTTTAATCCAAGTACTGTACCATCAGCACCTAATGACCTTACTGAAGCATTTGTTCCTACATCAAATCCATATTGGAAACCTTTTCCTTTAGCTGCAGAATATAGACCACCTGCAACACGTCTAGGAACAGCACGTGTAAATAAACTTGTTGCATCTAATCTATGTTTAATAGCAGTACCCATATGAGGAAGTATTAAATCTATAACTTGTTCTGCTGTATCAGCTTTCTTTATTGCACCATATAAAGCAGCAGTACCTTGATATTTAAGTAACGCTTGTATTTCTTTATGTGTTCCAGCATCTGCTAGGTATTGTGCAATTCTGTATCCTGATTCTGATTTTCTAAAGTATTCATCTAATGCTGGTTTATTAATTGCTTTTCTATACATCCAATCTACTAAACCACCTGTTCTTGCTGCAGTTAATGTTTGAGCATTTTTTATAGTTCCTTTAGTTCTTAATGCTGAAGGTGCCATCTTTACATTCTTAGCCATCTTTGCATAACCACTACCTAACCATAGAGTAGGGTCTGTACCTAATCTCCAAGCTCCATCAAGTATTGTTGACATTAAATTAAACTGCCAATCATCTGGTTCAAATATCTCTACTGCTATATTTCTACCAATAGATAAAGGAACTGTTCCATGTTCAGTTGTATAACTACCAAAGTTAGCTACTTCATCTCTATAATCACTTGTTATAGGAGCACCAAGCTCTTCTTGTAATCTCTGTCTAATAACTTGTGGGTCAGCACCCATACCAACTAATTCATGGAATATATCTGTATCTTCAGCTCTTGTACTTTCTCCAAGTATTCCATCACCTAAGTTAACTTTCTCTCCACTCTGCCTAGCTTTCATAGCTTGTACAAAAGGAGTCTTAGGTTGTGCTTGATAATAATTTTTTACATCAGTTGAATATGATGGGTCCATCATAGCTAAACTTCCCCAAGCTACAATGTTCCAAGGTTTAGAACCTCTATCCATAGCAGCCATAGCATTTGCTTTGTATCCTTTGTCTACAGCATCAGCCATTGATTGCATACCAGTAAAAGCCATACGCATTGAACCTTTAAGTGAATCTTTAACTTTACTTTGTTCCCCTGCTTCATTCTCTAACCATCTTTGTATAATGGCATCCCACTCAGGTCTATCAGGTGCTAATCCATATAATGAAGCACCAACAATAGTATCAGTAGGTAAGAAGCCATAAGCTGTAGCATTCTCTTGTAATGTAGGAATAAAGCTAGGATTATTTTCTAAATAACTTCTAAGAGCTTTTCTTTTATTTTCTTTTCTTTCAACTTCTTTGGATGTCTTTTCTTCCATCCAATGGGGTAATTGATAAAATAACATTATGTTGTTTGTGAATTTGGATTTGGCTGTGCTCCCCTTCTCATAAGTGCAGCTGTTTCATAGCTAGGTACTATACCCATTACTTCTTCTAAAAGTAAATCTATGTCCCCTTGTTGTAAACCTGGTTGCATACTTCTCTGAGTTAAATCAGGCTGCATATTATTTATAGGAACTCTTGTAGCTCCTGGACCAAAAGCACTAGGTAATGTTACACCTGCTACTTGTTGTTCTCCTCCACCTGCTTGAACTCCTTGTTCTGCTTCTCTAGCCATAGGAGCACCTTTTTGTGCATCAGTTATTTCTTTTGATTGTCCTGTAGGGTCACCTTCAGCTCTAGGTATATTTGTTACAGGTGCTTCATCATAAGCTGGTCTTCCTCCTGCTACAGGATTCTTCCTAACTCTTTTCTTACCATTGGCCATTATTATTTTCCTCCACCCATATAACTTTTAAAATTCCTAATCCAGGGAATTGTATGATAGGTATTACTGATTCTCCATTATGTTCCATATATAAATTATCATTCTCTTCATTTATACTTTCAGCTAAATCTATATCGTAATTAAATTCTCTTAAGATAATCTCTTCAAATTCATTTTCCACTATTGGCCTACGCTTCCTAATACATTCCCAACTTGTGGAACTCCACCACCTTGTTGAGCCATTAATGCTTGTTGCATCATTTCTTGTTGCTCCTCCTGTTCTTCCTGTGCATCTGCAAAAAAGTTTTCTAATATATCAACCATATTCTTAGGGTCACTATAAATACTAGACAAAGCACCCATGGCTTGTAAATTACCCTGTTGTGCTTGTGCAAGTAAAGATTCAAATAAAACTCTTTCAGCTTTCTCTTTAGTTATTCTATCATTAACCATTTGTAAGTTATCAAGTCCATCCATTTCTTCTTGCATAGTTTGTTTATCAATGATACCTGCTTGTAATAACTGTAATCCAGTAACAATCTTTTGTGGTTCATCAAAACTAGCCATAGCACCATACTTACGTACAGTTTTATAAGCACCGTTGATATCTCTATCTGGTGTATAGTTCTCTTCAAATACGCTACCTCTATAAACTCCTGAGATAGAACGTTTAATATTTCCATGAACAACCTCATCATATTCCAAACGTTTACTATCTACTTGTTGTAAAGCATTAGCTAATATTGTGTGATACTCTTTTGTCATTGCACCAACACCACTCTGTAATTCTTCTAGTCCCCTACCAGTAACAAATGAATTAGGAGAGATAGCATCATCTTGTACAGGATATCCTGCTACAACACGAAGATGTCTTTCTAATCTTGATACTTGGTCAAAGAGTTGATAAGGCAAATTAGTTACTGGTTTAACAACTTGTGTACCAGGAGATAGATAGTTAACAGAGTGTCTACCTTTTCTATACTTACCTGATTCTAATTCACCAACAATATTTGTTTCTGTAAATACAGCATCTTCCATAGCTATAACTGACATAATATTTATTTTTGCCATAGCTGACATTAATCCTATTACTTGGTCGAACTGTCCTTGTAATGCATCAAATGAAAATCTTTTAGCTACAACAAAAGCAGGGCCTGACTTTAATGGGTTAGGAACAAAATCTACAATCTTCTTAGAAGCAACGTGTACAACGTGTGTACCTAAATCATTCATGTACTCTACAAGAACTTCACCACCACGAGATGTTTCCCAACGTTCTTCATTACCTGCGTTTAGAGCTACATTACCTGAAACACTAACTCCACCAGGTGCTTGTCTTTTCTTCTTAGTATTAAAATATCCTTTAAGTTCTGGATACATTTTTACTAAATCTGGTTCAGGTATTCTACGTACTACAGCTAACTCTTCAGGTTGTTGAGCTGTACCATAATATCCAGGGTAACAATCATAAGGGTCTCTTAATGATGCACAGGGATATGGATAACCATTTGAATCAAATTTAGTTTCTATTGTCCATACAACAAATCCATAACCAGCTAACCATCTACCTACTTGTGGTAATTGCATAGTTAGATTCTGATGTTCATCGTATGCGTGAACTATTCGTTCTAATTTATCTCTTCTATCTTTAGCTCTTATGCTATCTTTGTTAACTGATAGTGGTACTTCTAAATTTGGTACCCTACCAATTTTTTGAGCAACCCTGTCCAAAGCAGATAACAATAAGTTAGGAGCAGGTAAATCTGCTCCAGCCATTGCAGCGTTAGGACCTAATAGTTCACGTATACCATCAACTCCGCCATTAATTATTCTTCTAAACTTATCTCTATCAGGTATAGCTTTATCATGTAGTGTTTTTAATTCAACTACTCTATCTATTATGTTATCAACTTTCATTTAACTCCAAGGTGCTTCGTTCATCTCTGTCTCACTAAACCCGCCATAGCTAGGCTCGTAATCATATTCCATGTTAGCAGAAGATGTCTTACTTATCCTTCTAATTACTTTCATTGGAAACCAAGAGGCCATAACTATGTCACTAACAGTTTTAGCTTTCTGTTGTCCTTTTGAAGCAAAGTATATTAATTGTTTTTTATATTGGTCTACTTTTGCTTGTGACTCAGGATTGGAATAAGGTAAGACAATTTTTCCATCTTCAAATAAATTAGCCATAGCTGTTACTCCAAACTGTGGGTCCCATTTATTTTTATAAGTCTCATGACCTTCTAAAATAATTCCTCTTGTATTGCAGTAATCTTTAATACGTTGGTCTTGTCTAATTGCTTTCTGAAAGTTG
>PVBE012520382.1_pt1 | contig 21292 bp, 19 predicted proteins | sample 1631181 | NCBI WGS metagenome assembly PVBE01 (sample SAMN08397723, study PRJNA350692) | Marine metagenome, whole genome shotgun sequencing project. | isolation source: water | place: Pacific Ocean | collected 2012-04 | reverse complement strand
TGCCATCGAATTCGATCTCTGTTCCGACGGGACACACGTCGGCGTCGGTGTCGTCGCAGTCGTTCCCCGGGTTTCCATCCTCGTTGAAGCCGTTGAAGCCATCCCCGTCGACGTCCAGCAGGTCCGCGCCGTCACAGTCCTGGTCGATGCCGTCGTAGGGGATCTCCTCGGCCTCGGGGTGGGCGTCGGGATCCTCGTCGTCGCAGTCATCCCCGTCCGCGCACTCGACCTGGCTGAAGTAGGTGTCCCCGTCGACATCGAAGTCCTCGTCCACGGAGTCGTCACAGTCGTCGTCTCCGCCGTTACAGGCCTCGCTCGCGTCGGGGTAGACCAGGGGGTCCCCATCGCCGCAGTCCGTGTTGTCGGTCGTGTAGCCACTGGGTTGGGCGCAGTGGTTTTCCCCCGCGTTGGCGGCGTCACCGAAGCCGTCCTGATCGCTGTCCGGGTAGAAGATCACGCCGTCGACGGGGTCGTCGTCCACCGCCCCCGAGCAGTCGTTGTCCACCCCGTCGCAGATCTCGTCCGCGTCCGGATTGACGCCCTCGTCCCGATCGTCGCAGTCTTCCTCCGCGACGAAGCCGTCGCCGTCGCGGTCGAACTGGCCACTGTCCACGGTGTCCTTGCCGCCGAAACACGCGGTGAGCAGCACGCAGGGGAGCAACAGGAGGTTTCTAGGGTTGGTCATCCTGGCGGTCTCCATGGTGGCGTTGTGCCTCTTGGTCCAGCACCCCCACCGTCTTGTTGTACAGGAAGCGCGTCTGCTGTCGGTTGTCGCCGATGCAGACAATGCCCAGCTTGCCGAACTCGGAGAGCGCCCCCATCAGATGGAAGACGACCCCGCGTTCGCTGGCCCCGTGAAAGTGCAGGTCGTAGTAGACGGCGATGTCGATCAGGTCATCGGGGCTGAAGCCTCGATACAGGTCGCTCTGCAGCGTGTCGCTGGCGTAGTAGTACTTGGGCCGGCCCGTCGGCGTCATGAACAGGCCGGTCTCGTGGTCGTAGCGACCGTCCGTCAGGAACTTCAGCGTCAGGAAGGGGTGGGTGGTTCCGCCCTTTCTCAGGTTGACCTCGATGGCGTAGTGATCCCAGGCCTGGGTCTCGGGGTTCTTCACGGACACGAAGTCGGTGGCGAAGCGTCCCACCACACCCTTTCGCGCCAGGATCTCGGCGACGCGGTAGCCGGCTTCCTGGATGTCGATCCTGTACTCGGAGCGGGCTGGGAAGGTGCATCCCAGGAAGACCTGCCCGTCCAGCACCTGGTCGTGGGTGGAGATGGTCATCGGCTTGCCGACAGCGTTGACACGGGACTGGCAGCTGGGACTTTCCTTGATCTCGCCCTCGATGAACTCCTCCACCACCCCGCCCATCTCCTCGAACTTGGCCTCGAAGGCGGGCCAGACTTCGGTGAGCGCGACGAACTCCAGGTCTGGCAGCCGCTCGCGAATCCAGGCCTTGCGGCCCTCCTTCGGGCAGTCCAGGTAGCGAAACACGGCGTTGCCTTCGCCCGAGAAGCCCTCGTTGAGCTTCACGACCGCCTTGCGCAGGGCGGGATTGTTGGCCTTCAGGGCGTCCAGTGCGTCGACGATCTCGTTGGCGTCTGCCAGTCGTTCGAAGCCGGGTGGGAGCAGCACCCCCGCCTCACGGAAGGTCTCCCGGCAGCCGCTCTTGGTTCCCAGGTCGCTGAGCGCTGGGTCGGGAGCGTAGAGCGGCAGGCCCAGCCGAACGGCGACGCTGCGCTCGAGCGGGCCGCTGTTGAAGACGCTCAGGTGCGCTCTCTCCAGGTCCGGAACCGCCTCACGGATGCGCTTCTGAAGGAGAGGCCGCTGCAGGATCTTGGCCGACAGCGGGATCGGTGAGGCATCCAGGCAGCTGAGGAGGTGCAGCCGCCGGCGCGCGTTGTTGCCGGGTACGCCCGAGAGCAGGTGCAGGTAGTAGTCGACCACGCTGGCGTTCAGCGGCTGGCTGGTGACCAGGACCAGGTGGGTCTGGGGACGCCGGAGGAGCATCAGCATGTAGAGCAGCCGCTCTTCGTAGTGATGCACTCCGGTGATCTTCGCCAGCTCCTCCGGGTGCAGGCTCAGGCTGGGGATGACCACGACCGTGTTCTGGGCCCGCGGATCGTCGGTGACCTTCCTGAAGAGAGCAGGAAGTCGCGCCTGCAGCTTGGCGAAGACGGCGAGTTCTTCAGTGGAACCGGGGACCGGGTGCTCCATTACCCGTCATCGTACCGCTCGGGCTACTTCCCGGTGCCGCTGACCACGGCGTAGGGCGTCTTCAACAGCAGCTTGAGGTCCAGGAACAGGCTCCAGTTGTCGATGTACTGCAGGTCCAGCTTCATCCAGGTTCGGAAGTCGATGTCATTTCGGCCGCTGACCTGCCAGATGCAGGTGATGCCGGGCTTCATGGACAGGCGGCGCATTTGCCAGCGTTCGTACTGGACAACCTCCGCGGGAATGGGCGGGCGCGGACCGACCAGGCTCATCTCGCCGACCAGCACGTTCCAGAACTGAGGGAACTCGTCGATGCTGTACTTGCGGATGAAGCGGCCCATCCGGGTGATGCGCGGATCGCTCTTCATCTTGAAGACGGGTCCGTCCATCTCGTTCTCGGCTTCGAGTCGGGCCTTCAAGATCTCGGCGTCGCACACCATGGAGCGAAACTTCCACATGTTGAAGGTGCGCCCGTAGAGGCCGCTGCGCTGTTGGGCGAAGAGGATGGGGCCTCCGTCCTCCAGCTTGATGGCGAGGGCGGTGGCAAGGAGGACCGGGGCCAACGCCAGCAGGGCCAGGCCGCTGAGGACCATGTCCATCAGGCGTTTGATGACCATGGCCTCGGCGTCCTGGGGCGTGCTGCTGAAGCTCAGGACCGTGTTGCCTTCGAACTCCTGAACGGAGGACTGCGCGATGGTCAGGCCCAGGAAGTTCGCGTCCATGGAGAACTCCACGCCCACCTCTTCGCAGCAGTCGGCGATGCGCCGCAGAGCGCGCATGTCCCAGGGCCGCCCGGTCAGGTAGACCTGGTCCACCGGGTAGCTCTCGAGGATGCGGTCCAGCTCACTCAGCCGGCCCATCACCTGGATGCCGGCGACGATGTTGATGTCGCTGTCCTCCTCGGTACCGTCGGGGTGCAGCACGCCGATCACCCGGAGGCCCCACTCCTGGTGGCGCCCGATGGCCTGGATCAAGGGGAGCGCCTCGCCGCCTCGACCGATCACCAGGATGTTGCGGATGTCGATGCCGCGGGCGTAGCGCCGCTTCATCACCGACACCATGAGCTGCCGCGAGACGAAGAGCGCGCCGGTGCAGGAGATGATGAAGCCGATGAAGAGGGTACGGGAGAGGAGGTGGATGGCCTGGAAGAGGAAGAGGGAGGTCAGGCTGATGAGGGTGCCGAAGGCCACACCGCGCACGATTCGGAAGAGGAGGAGGTCGCTTCGTATGCCTCGGAGATCCCCGTAGGTCCCTCCCAACTGGAGGCCCAGGACCATCGAGGGGAGGATGAGCACCAGCATCTCCAGGTGCGCATCGACCGGCAGGGCCTGCAGCGTTCGCTGGGCGCCGGGGAAGATGTCGAAGGGCCAGATCTCCATCAACAGCGCGCGGGCCTTCATCGCGAGGATGAACAGGCCCAGGATGACGAGCGCGTCCGCGGCCCTGGCCGCCATGCGGAGCGCAGCGGTCTGGGTACGCTGCATCGACCTGCACGTTATCCCAGGCGGAAGCGATGCGCTCTAGGTCGAAAGTCCCGTGAAACCAACGGAAATCGAGGTCTGTGGCCTTCGGATCGGTGGTGGTCGACCCTTCGTACTGATCGCGGGCCCCTGTGTGATCGAGTCGCAGGATGGGGTGTTGTCCATCGCTGCGGCGCTGCAGGCAATCTGTGCGACGGCGGGGGTTCCGCTGATCTTCAAGGCCAGCTTCGACAAGGCAAATCGCAGCTCGGCCTCTGGATTTCGGGGGCCCGGGCTGCCGGGGCTGGAGACCCTGGCCGCCGTCAAGGGACGGCTCGGGCTTCCCATCACCACCGACGTGCACCTGCCCGAGCAGGCGCAGCCGGTGGCCGAGGTCGCTGACCTGCTCCAGGTTCCCGCCTTCCTGTGCCGGCAGACCGATCTGCTGGAGGCCTGTGCGGCCAGCGGGAAACCGGTGAACGTGAAGAAGGGACAGTTCATGGCGCCGTGGGACATGCGTGGAACCCTCAGCAAGCTGCAGCGCGCCGCCGGGGTGATGCTCACCGAGCGCGGCAGCAGCTTCGGCTACAACAACCTCGTCGCGGACATGCGCTCGCTCCCCACGATGCGCGCACTGGGGGTTCCGGTGTGCTTCGACGCCACCCACGCCGTGCAGCTCCCGGGGGCGGCGGGGGACAGCTCGGGTGGGCAGCGGGAACATGCCCCTGTGCTCGCGCGGGCGGCCGTTGCAGCGGGGGTGGATGCGCTCTTCCTGGAGGTCCATCCCTCACCGGAGCAGGCCCTGAGCGATTCGGCGACCATGATTCCGCTCTCGGAGCTGCCGGCTCTTCTGGCCACCCTCGTGGAAATCGACCGTCTGGTGAAGTACTAATCAGCGGCCCCCCAAGCCCAGGCCCCTGATGATTCTCTTGCTCGCCAACGTCCAGGCTGCTGCCTTCTACACCGCCAATCCCGGTGCACGCGCCATGGGGCGCGGCGGCGCCTACATCGTCGGAAACCACGACATCAGCGCCCAGTACTACAACCCCGCAGCGCTGCGGAACATCCAGGGCGGACACGCCAAGTTCGACCTGGGCCTCGTGGGACAGACGGTGAGCTTCACCCGCGACGGCTACGACCCGGTCGAGAACTCGGGAGCCATGTACAAGATCCCCAGCCTGGGGGTTGCCTGGGGTGGGGAGCGCGCCACGGTGGCCTTCGGGCTCTACTCGCCCTACGCCCCTGCCTTCCTGTACCCAGAGGATGGCCCCCAGCGCTACTCGATGATCGACTCCACGCTCATCCAGACCAGCGTGGGCCCCTCCGCCAGCTTCGACGTGCTCCCCTGGCTGACCCTGGGCGGTGGCATCGCCTGGATGACCAACACCGTGGGCCGCGAGGTGGTGCTCACTACGAGCGGAGGAGACGAACCCGCCGGCGACATCGCGCTGGACCTGCTGGTGACGGACTGGTTTGGGGTCGGTGGTCAGGTGGCGGCATCGGTCCATCCCACCGACCTGTGGGAGGTGGCGGTCAGCGTCCAGCTGCCCTCGCGCTTCGATGGCAAGGGCTCCCTCGAGGCGGACTTCAGCGACAACGGCTTCTACTCCTCCGGGGTCATCCTGGACCCGATCGCTGGAGACGACGAGGTCACCCTGGACATCAAGATGCCCCTCATCCTGCGGGGCGGGGTGGTCCTTCGGCCCAACGAGAAGCTCGAGCTCGAGCTGAGCGGCGACTACGGCCACTGGTCCGGCTTCGACGAGATCGTCGTCACCGACGTCGACATTGTGGTCGACGTGGACAACACGAACCCCCTCTTTCCCGAGGACCCGGCCATCACCGACGACGTGACCCTGCCCTCCACCTACCAGGACTCCTGGTCCGTGCGCCTCGGGGGCGAGTACGGAGTGCACGAGCGCCTCGATGTGCGCGCGGGATTGATCTACGAGAGCTCGGCGGTGCCTCTGGAGATCATGGCGGTGGACCTGGTCGATGGGGACAAGTTCGGTGGCGGGGTGGGGGTCACGCCCCACCTGGGCCCGGTCTCGGTCGATGTCGGCGTCTTTGCGATGAAGCTCGCGGACCAGACCATCACCAACTCCCAGGTCCACCAGGTCAAGATCGAGGTGCTCGACGGGAAGGTGACGGAGGGTGACGTGGTCGGGAACGGCAGCTACGAGTCGCTCATCTACACGGCGGCTGTGGGGCTGGAGTATCGCTTCGGTCAGCGCTGAACGGTAGCGCAGCGCTACACTGCAGAGGCGCAGGTGGCCGTTCCCAAGTACCGAGGACCCGCTCTAAGACCCTCTGGACCCGGAGAGCCCGGGCCGGAACAGCCTCGTCCTGCGCCTATTCGGGAAGAGCTGAAGGAGCTCTGGATCCACCGCGAGCTCCTGCTCCAGTTCTCCTTCAATGATCTGAAGCATCGCTACTTCGGCAGCTCGATCGGTGTCTTCTGGATGGTGGTCAACCCCATCGTGGAGCTGGTGACCTACACCTTTGTCTTCCACGTGTTGATGGGGGTCACCTTCCGGCCGCAGGGCGGGATCACGAACTACTCGCTCTTCCTCTTCTGCGGCATGGTGGCGTGGTTTGCGGTGGCCGAAGGGCTCACCCGCGCCACCACCTCGGTGACCGAGCACTCCCACCTCATCAAGAAGGTGAACTTCCCGGCCTCGGTGTTGCCTGCGCACGTGGTGCTCAGCGCGGTCTTCAACCAGGCGGTGCGCACCGTCATCCTGGCTCTGGGCGCCATCTTCTTCGGCGGTGGGCTCAGCGCTCATTTCCTGCTGGTCCCGGTGGCGATCCTCCTGCAGACCTTCTTCGTGTTGGGCCTGGCCTTCTTCCTCGCCACCGCCAACGTCTACTTCCGGGATGCGAGCCACTGGGTCAACGCGGTGTTGCTGGCCTGGATGTTCGTGACCCCCATCTTCTACCCCCACGACGCCTACCCGCCGCAGTTCAACCTGCTCCTCCAGGCCAACCCCCTGGCCCACGTGGTGGGCATCTACCACGAGCTGGTGCTCAACCAGCGGATGCCCCACATCCACCAGCTGTTGGCCCTGCCCATCTTCAGTGCGGGCAGCTTCATCATCGGGTTCAGCGTCTTTGCGCACCACCGGAAGCGATTCGCGGACCTCACCTGAGGGCCGGGGAGCGGATCAGTAGACCGGTACCGCCTCGAGGCGACCGATGCTGAGGGGAAGCTCGTCGATCGCGAGGTCCCGCATCCAGGCGCCGTAACCGTCGCGCTCAATGGACTCGAAGTCCTCGGGGCCCTCCCAGCCAAGGTAGAGCACGCGGGTGCCTTCGACGGGGACCTGAAGCCGGTCTCCGCGGGGATCGACCACGTCCACGCCCGTCAGCATGTGGCCGGCGATGGCGGCATCCCAGCGGTCCACCCACACCACGGTGGTGCGTCCAGGCTTCACCATTGGCTGGAGCAGGGAGCGGTAGCCCTCGTTCGCGCTCTGTTGGACGCGCACGCGACCCAGCGATGCGGTCGCCAGGAAGCTGAGCTCACTCGCCACACGCTCGGACCAGCTCTTCTCGGCGAAGGGGCGCTTGGGTGTCCGGTCCCGTTCCACGTCCATCGGTCGGAGCAGCAGGAAGAGCAGAGCGGAGATCACCGGAGCGGCCACCCGGAGGGGGCGGGGCGCCTGGGTGCAGGCCAGCAGTACACAGAGTGCGGGGAGGTAGGACAGCAGGTAGCCGGCCTTCGCCACGTACACGACCAGGTGGAAGGCGAAGGGCACGAGCATCCAGGCCAACAACACCCGGTCCGCGCGACGGATCCAGGGCAGCAGCAGAAGGCCACCCCCAATGGCCTGCAAGGTGTAGACGGCCAGGTGGTGGACCTGGTGCCAGCGCCAGTGGTCGGGGTGTCCCTCGCGAATCCAGGAGAACTGGTTCCCGACGCTGTAGAGATAGTCTCCGAGGCCTCCGCTGGCCCAAGCGGACCCGGTCAGCCAGAGCAGGGTGGGAGCCACCGCCCCCAGCAGCACCCAGTGCGAGCGGCGTCCGCAGGCCACGAGCACCGCAGGGGCCAGGAAGACCAGCAGGCTGGGTCGCATGGCGCCGGTGAGGCCGAAGAGCAGGCCCGCGAGGATCGGCCAGAGAGGACCCTCCTCTCTGCGTGCACGGAGCAGGGCCCAGACCGTGCACACCGTCGCGGCTGCTCCTGGGGCGTAGGCGTTCTCGGTCAGTCCGTAGAACCAGGCCACGGGATTGCAGGCCACCAGGGCCGCAGCCAGCAGTGGGTTCCCGTCGAGCTCCTCCGTCACCTTCCACGTGCCCCAGACCAGGGGACCAACGCACAGGGCGCTCGTCACGCGCAAGGCCGCTCCTGGGGCCAGGAAGAAGAGCAGCTTGCCCAGGAGCACCACCCCCGCGTAGCCGGGTGGGTGTGGGCGCATGTGGGTGGGATCGAAGTCTTCGACGGCTCGGGTGAGCAGCACCGAGTCCACCTCGAAGGGGCTGTCGGGGAGCAGCAGCAGCCGGCTCGCGACAGCCACGATCACGATCAGCCACGGGCTCTTCACGGAGCGACCCTAGCACTTCGAGCGCGGCAGCAGCGTTCGGGGACCAGAGCTGGAAGGCCTCCGGAGGTTATCCGGAGGCCTTCATGGCAGGGGCACGAGGACTTGAACCCCGGACCTGCTGATTTGGAATCAGCTGCTCTACCAACTGAGCTATACCCCTACAGCCCCGCGAATCTAAACAGTGACCCCGATCCGGTCAAGGGCGACGAGGCGATGGGTGTCCTGACCGCTCGTCGAAAGGCCTGTCAGAAGCCCACATAGGCGGCGAATGCGGCGAGCGCGAAGAGGTACCAGGCAAAGTGCTTGAAGCTGCCCTGTTGGACCAGCCGCACCAGGATCACCAGAGCCAGGTAGCCGCTGATCATCGACGCCAGGAAGCCAACACCCAGGGCTCCGACGTCCAGGGTGTCCCATGCCGCGTCGCCGGCCTTGAGCACGAAGGCCCCCAAGATCGCGGGGATCGCCAGGAGGAAGGAGTAGCGCGCGGCGTACTCGCGGGAGAGCCCCAGCATCAGGGCGATGGCGATGGTCGTGCCGCTCCGGCTGATCCCGGGGGTGATGGCCAGTCCCTGGGCCAGGCCGATGGCCAGAGCCTGCCACCAGGCCATGTCCACTTCCGTGGTCTTGCCGGATCGTGCGAAACCGCTGGCCAGGAGAAGACAGGCGGTCAGCGAGAAGCTGATGGCAAGCACCGAGGGTGTGTCGAAGAGCTGCTCGAAGAAGTCCTTGAGGGTCAGGCCGATGATCCCGGTGGGGATGGTGCCGAGAAGTACCAGGGCCATCAACCGGGTGTTGGGCCTCTCGCTGAGACCACCGCGCTCAGAAAAGGGCGCCTTGAGCATCCCGATGAGGCTCTCTCGATAGAAGACCATGACCGGCACCAGGGTTCCCAGGTGCACGACCAGATCGAAGAGCACCTCGTCACCCTGCACTTCCAGCCACTGCTGGAAGAGAACCAGGTGCCCTGAGGAGGAGACGGGCAGGAACTCGGTCAGCCCTTGTACGATTCCGAGAAGCAGGGCATTGAGCACGAGATTGAATAGCGCGCTAGCCCGGCCCGTTACAATGCTGGACCTCTGGGAGAGCCCATGAACCGTCTCGCACTCATTCCACTGTTCGTGCTTCCCGCGCTTGCCCTCGCCGACGGCGACGCCGTCAAGGGCAAGAACACCTACTCAGCCAACTGCATGGCCTGCCACGGGACTGCAGGCGATGGCAATGGGCCCGCGGCGATGGCGCTCGATCCCAAGCCTTCGGACTTCACCAGCCCCACCTTCTGGAAGGACAAGAAGGACGAGGACGTCAAGGGCTCCATCAAGGCGGGCAGGCCAGGGACCACGATGGCTCCCTTCCCGCAGCTCACCGACGATCAGTTGAGCGACCTCGTCGCCTATCTCCGGACCTTCGAGAAGACGCCGGAGTGAGGCGTGCAGCGACTTGTGGCGTCGTTGCTCTATCGCTGTTTGTGGGGAGCATAGCCACCGCCAGGACCATTCCGAAGAAGCGTGCGGACGATCACGTGGTGGGGAAGGAGCTCTGGGAGCGGAGCTGCTGGCAGTGCCACGGCAAGGAGAACGACGGTCGAGGCCCAGCAGCTGAAGCGATCCCCGGGGGGGTGCCGGACCTGCGGAACACGGTCACTCCGGAGCGCTACGGAGAGCTGGTCGACGTGATCCTGGACGGCAAGAACGACATGCCAGCATTTCGTGCGGAAATGGATCGCCACCAGGCCCGTCGAATCCTCGTCTACCTGGAGGGGGTGGATCAGAAAGCGAGCGAGAGCCCGGGCAAGGTCTCCCCCGAAGAGCCGGTCGAGGAAGGGAACGAAGAGCCGGTCGAAGAAGGGAACGAAGAGCCGCCTACGAAGGACTAGCTCACGTCTCCAGAAAAGGAAACGACCCCTTGGACCGGGGTCCAAGGGGTCGCATGAGGCGGAGTCGACGGGACTCGAACCCGCGGTCTCCGGCGTGACAGGCCGGCGTTATAACCAACTTAACTACGACTCCAGAACTACTCAGTCGGAGTGGGCGGAACAGGGCTCGAACCTGCGACCCGCAGCATGTAAGGCTGCCGCTCTACCAACTGAGCTATCCACCCTCAATGAACAACTGGCGTGCACCAGCGCCTCGGAAGCTAATCAACAGCCCCCAGAGCGTCAACACCCCGACTGCAGCAGTCGGGGTGTTGATCAGATGCCGCAAGCGGCAAGTGGACACGACTCAGTCGTTGACGGCGTCCTTGAGAGCCTTGCCGGTCTTGAAGCGAACGCCGCGGCTGGCAGGGATGTTGATGACCTCTTTGGTCCGAGGGTTTCGGCCCATGCGGGCGGCGCGCTCGGAGACCTGGAAGGTGCCGAAGCCGACGAGGGTGACCTTGTCACCGTTGGCGAGGGCGCTCTTGATGCCGTTGGTCATGGCGTCGAGGGCGGCTTCGGCCTGGACCTTCTTGAGGCCGGCAGTGCTTGCGATGTGGTTGATGAGGTCAGACTTGGTGGTACTCATGGTTCGTTCTCCTGTAGATGGTGATTGGTGTGCCCTCAGACGAGGGTCTTGAAAGCCTTTCCAGCGCGGAACTTCACGGTGTTCGAGGCACCGATCTGGATAGCGTTCCGGGTCCGGGGGTCGCGGCCCGTACGGGCGGCGCGATGCTGCACCTGGAAGGTGCCGAAGCCGACGAGGGTGACCTTCCCGCCATCGGCGAGGGCGCTCTTGATGCCACCCAGGGCAGCACTGAGTGCCGCCTGGGCGTCGTTCTTTTTGATGTCGGCGTTTTTTGCGATCGTGTTGATCAGATCAGCCTTTGTGACAGAAGCCATTTCTGCTTGTATCTCCCATTGGTATTGCTGTTTCGGGGGTTGGAAGCCGTGCAATGACTACCAGCGCCCCAATCTGCAGTCAAGAGGCTCTGAGTATTTTTTCCGCTGGATCCGCTCAGGGACTGGGCTGACGCGGATCAGCCGGGCTTGCCGCAGCTGAATGCCAGCAGGGGACTAATAGCAGAAAAGCTATGTAGAAGGCTGATTTTCGGCCGATGTCTGCAGCCGGAACAAGTCCTTCGGGTTTGCGGTCGCGAGAGACTCGGCCAAAACCTCGTCCATGTCCTGTACTGGCGTGATCACGAGCTTTTCCTTGATCGCGCGAGGGATTTCCTGGAGATCCGGTGCGTTGTCTGCGGGAATGAGCACCCGCTTGATGCCCGCTCGATGGGCAGCGAGCAGCTTTTCCTTGAGTCCACCGATGGGGCGCACCCGCCCTCGGAGGGTGATCTCGCCGGTCATGGCCACCTCGCGGCGGACCGGAATGCCGGTGACTGCGCTGACCACGGCCGTGGCGATGGTGATGCCCGCGCTGGGGCCGTCCACTCCCCACAACTCGGGAACGTGAACGTGGATGTCCAGCGACTGGTAGAAGTCGGGCTCCAGTCCCAGGTTGCTGCTGCGGCTCCGTATGTAGGTGATCGCGGCCTGGCAGCTCTCCTGGAAGACGTTTCCGAGCTGTCCCGTCAGCGTGGTCTTCCCGGTTACGTGCACGCAGGCGGCCTCGATGGGCACCATCACGCCGCCGACCGCGGTCCAGGCCAGGCCCTGAACGAAGCCGACCTCGTCGATGTCGCCCACCTTTCCGTAGCGGTACTTGGGTACGCCCAGGAGCTTCTCCAGGTTGGCGCTGGTCACCTTGACCCGGACTTCGGGGCCTCTCTGCACCACCCGCCGCGCGACCTTGCGTGTGACCGCTGCGAGCTCGCGCTCCAGGTTTCGGACTCCGGCTTCCTTGGTGTAGCGGCGGACGAGTTGGGTAACGGCCTGCTGCGTGAGGATCAGGTTGTCCGAGGTGATGCCGTGATTCTCGAGCTGCTTGGGAATGAGGTAGCGCCGCGCGATGGAGAGCTTCTCCTGCTCCGTGTAGCCGGGCAGTCGGATGATCTCCAAGCGGTCCTGCAGCGGTCCAGGAATGCCGTGCAGAGTGTTCGCGGTGCAGACGAACATCACCTTGGACAGGTCGTAGTCCAGATCCAGGTAGTGGTCGTTGAAGGTGTTGTTCTGCTCAACGTCCAGCACCTCGAGCAGGGCGGCGCTGGGGTCTCCGCGGAAGTCGGTCGACATCTTGTCGATCTCGTCCAGAAGGAAGACCGGGTTGCTCGACCCTGCGCGCCGAAGGGCCTGGATGACCTTGCCGGGCATGGCTCCGATGTAGGTGCGGCGGTGTCCGCGAATCTCCGCCTCGTCGCGCACGCCCCCGAGGGCCATACGGACGAACTCGCGGTCGGTGGATCGGGCGATGCTGCGAGCCAGCGAGGTCTTGCCCACGCCTGGGGGTCCCACAAGGCACAGGATGGGCCCCTTGAGCCGCTCGACCAGGCTCGCCACGGCGAGGTACTCGAGCACCCGCTCCTTGATGCGGCGCAGGCCGTAGTGGTCCTCATCCAGCACCTGGGCGGCGTGGTGGATGTCCAGGCGATCCTCGGTGTAGTCGCACCAGGGAAGGGAGAGCACCGTGTCGACGTAGGTCCTGACCACGTTGGCTTCGGCGGACATAGGGCTCATCAGCCGCAGCTTGCGGAGCTCCTTCAAGAGCTTCAGGCGGGCTTCGTCGGAGAGTGCCTTCTGATGGATGCGGGATTCCAGTTCCTGGACCTCGTTCCGGAACTCGTCCTTCTCGCCGAGCTCCTTCTGGATCGCCTGCATCTGCTCGTTCAGGTAGTACTCCTTCTGGCTCTTCTCCATCTGCTTCTTGACCCTGCTCTTGATCTTCCTCTCGACCTGCAGGATCTCGATCTCGCCCTGGATGAACTTGTAGATCCGTTCCAGGCGGGCACCCGGGTCGGTCTCTTCCAACAGCGCCTGGCGATCTTCGAGCTTGAAGTTGAGCTTGGCGACCAGGGTGTCCGACAGCCGCCCGGCATCGTCGATGCTCGCGACGGTCAGGACCATTTCGGGTGGGATTCCCTTGTCCAGCTTCACGTATTGTTCGAAGGCGGACTTCACCGAGCGCAGCAGCGCTGAACCTTCGACCTCTTCCTCGGTGGGGACCGCGTCTTGGAGCTCCTCGACCTCGACCAGGAAACAGGGATCGGAGTCGATGTAGCGCTTCAGGCGACCACGCGACGCGCCCTCGACCAGTACCTTCACCGTACCGTCGGGCAGGCGCAGCATCTGGATGATGTTGGCGATGGTGCCAACCTCGTAGATGTCCTCGGGTTGGGGCTCGTTGGTCCGAGCCTCCCGCTGGGCGGCGAGAAAGAGCTTCTTGTCGCCGTCCGACGCCTTGTTCAGGGTGGCGATGCTCTTCTCACGTCCAACGATGAGTGGCACCACCATGTAGGGAAAGACGACGAGGTCTCGGAGTGGCAGCAGGGGAAGCACGTTCATCGTCGTCGCGTCGGGCTTCTTGTCCTTGAAGAACATCGTCAAGTCAGTATCTCACGCCCACTCGGCGTCTGCCTCGTAGACCAGCACAGGGGGTTTGCTCCCCGCCACGACATCGTCAGAGATGACGCACTCCTTGATGCCCTCCTTGGAGGGGATGTCGTACATCACGTCCAGCATGATCTCTTCCATGATGGATCGGAGACCGCGGGCTCCAGTCTTGCGGCGAAGGGCCTCGGAGGCGATGGCTCGCAAGCTGTCGTCCGTGAACTTGAGGTCTACGCCCTCCATCTCGAAGAGGGTCTGGTACTGCTTGATCAGGGCGTTGCGGGGCTTGGTCAGGATGTCGACGAGGGCATCCTCGTCGAGCTCCTCGAGGGTGGCCAGCACCGGCACGCGTCCGATGAACTCCGGAATCATGCCGAAGCGTAGAAGGTCCTCGGTCGCACACATCCGCAGGAGCTCGCCGGTCCGGTACTCGCGCTTGTCCTTGATGGACACCCCGAAGCCGATGCCTGACTTGTTGACCCGTTGTTCGATGATCTTGTCCAGGCCCACAAAGGCACCTCCGCAGATGAAGAGGACGTTTGTGGTGTCGATCTGCAGGAACTCCTGCTGCGGGTGCTTTCGTCCACCCTTTGGCGGGACGTTCGCGACCGTGCCCTCGATGAGCTTCAGCAGGGCCTGCTGGACCCCCTCGCCGCTGACATCGCGGGTGATGGAGGGGTTCTCCGACTTGCGGCTGACCTGGTCGATCTCGTCGATGTAGATGATGCCCTTCATCGTCCGCTCGACGTTGTACTCAGCGGACTGGAAGAGGCTCAGGATGACGTTCTCGACGTCTTCGCCCACGTAGCCGGCTTCGGTCAGGCTGGTGGCATCGCAGATGGTGAAGGGCACATTGAGGAAGCGAGCCAGGGTCTGGGCGAGCAGGGTCTTGCCCGTTCCGGTGGGACCCACGAGCAGGATGTTGCTCTTGTGGAGCTCGACGTCGTCATGCGTGGTGCGGGCGTCGATTCGCTTGTAGTGGTTGTGGACCGCCACGCTCAGCACCATCTTCGCCCGCTCCTGGCCGATGATGTACTGGTCCAGGTGCGCCTTGATGTCCTTGGGCTTGGGCACCAGCGCCCGGGAGGCGTAGTAGTCCTCGCGCTCGTACTCCTCGGTGATGATCTCGTTGCAGAGCTCGACGCACTCGTCGCAGATGTAGACCGAGGGTCCAGCGATCAGCTTGCGAACCTCCTTCTGGGATTTCCCGCAGAAGGAGCAGCAGAGTTCTTTCCCGTCTTGACCTCTGCGGCTGCGCATTGCCTCTTTCTCCTACCCTGGGCTCTGGTGGTGGGTCAGGTCCCCTCGACGGATCGGAGGACCAGGGCTTTAGATGCTCTTCGGGGGCTTCTCTAGAATTTCATCGACCAGCCCGTACTCCATCGACTCGGGTGCGGTCATGATGTAGTCCCGGTCGGTATCCCCGGCGATCTTTTCGATGGGCTGGCCCGTGCGATCCGCCAGGATCTTGTTGAGGATCTCCTTCCAGCGGATGATCTCTCGGGCGTGGATCTCGATGTCACTGGCCTGGCCGCGAGCGCCACCCAGCGGCTGGTGGATGAGCACGCGGGAGTTCGGCAGCGCGCGGCGCTTGCCCTCGGTGCCGGAGGCCAGCAGCACGGCACCCATCGAGGCCGCCTGGCCCATGCAGATGGTGGAGATGTCCGGCCGGATGAACTGCATGGTGTCGTAGATGGCCATGCCGGCGGTGACGCTGCCACCCGGGCTGTTGATGTAGAGGAAGATGTCCTTGTCGGGATCTTCGCTCTCCAGGAAGAGCAGCTGGGCGACGATGACGTTCGCGACGTTGTCGTCGATCGCGGTGCCCAGGAAGACGATGCGGTCCTTGAGCAAGCGCGAGTAGATGTCCCAGGCCCGCTCACCGCGGTGGGAGGACTCGACGACAGTGGGGATGAGGTAGCTGGTGATGTCCAAGTCCGACTCCAGAGTGCTTCCCCGTCCAGGTAGGGACGGGCGCCGCTTCGTTCAGGAAGCCGTAACTCAGTCGGCCGACTCGGCCACTACTCCTCTTCCGCGCTCTCTTCCGCGCTCTCTTCCGCGCTCTCTTCCGGAGCTTTAGGCTCCACCAGGGTGGCGCGCTCGAGCAGCCAGTCGAGCGTCTTCTCTTCGAGCAGGCGCTCTCGGAGGTCTTCGATGGCGTTTTCCTTCACGAAGTAGCCCCTGATTGCCTCGACGCGCTGGCCGCGGGCGTCGGCAATCTCCTGGTACTTCGCCTCCAGATCCTCGTCGGTGACCTCGACCTCCTCGGCCCCGGCGACATGGTCCAGGATGAGGCTGGCCTTGGCGGCGAAGTTGGCCCGGTTGCGGTATTCCGCCAGCTCAGCGTCGGAGAACTGGATTTCCTTGGGGTTCTCGCCTCGGTAGGCACGCTGGATGCGAATCTCTTCGAGCAGGGCCTTGAGCTGCTGCTCGATGAGGCCCTTGGGGGCTTCGAAGTCGTTGCCCTCGATGAGGACGTTCAACAGGTTGGCACGGGCCTGGTTGCGGGCCTGTGCATCACCCGACTGCTGAATCTGCAGGCGAATGGCTGCCTGCATGCCCTCGACTCCGCCCTCGTAGCCAAGCTGCTCCGCCAGCTCGTCGGTGAGCTCCGGGGTGCCCATCGCCTGGATGCTGCTGACGGTGGCGGTAACGGACAGCTTCTTGCCCTTGATCTCATCGATCATGGCCTCGGGATCGAACTCCACCTCGAGCTCCGTGGCCTTGCCGCGTGTCGCCCCGATGAGGGCGGTCTCGAGACCGGTGTAGTAGCGCTCCTCGGTGGTGTTGATCATGGTGCCCGGGTGAGCGTGCACGCTCTCGTCACCATCCTTGATGTCCACTTCGACGACCACGAAGTCTCCTTCGGCCACCACATCGCGGTCCTCGACCTCGGTCAGGCTGGCCTGGGACTGCAGCTTGCCGGCCACCTGGTGCTCCACGTGCTCGTCGCTCACCTCCACGGTGGGGTAGACGACCTCGACGCCGGCATAGGCACCCAGCTCGAGCTCGGGCCGAACCTCGACGGTGATGGAGAAGCTGAAGTCCGACCCACCCTTCAGGTCACCCTTGTCGACGCTGGGCTGACCGAAGTACTCCAGGTCTCCCGCGGCATCCTGGAAGCTCGTGTTGATGAGGGTCGTGGCGACCTCGTTGCGAATGCTCACGCCCCAGCGGGACTCCAGGATGTTCCGGGGGACCTTGCCCCGACGGAAACCCGGCATCCGTACCTGTCGGCCCAGGTTGGCGAAGGCTCGGTTGAGCTCCTTCGTGACCGTGGTGGCGGGGACGGTGAAGCTGAGGCGCTTCTCGTTGGGGCTGACCTGTTCGCTCTGGTAGTCCATGGGGTCCTCAAGGCTTTCTGTGCGAGAGTGCGAGAGGGGGGACTCGAACCCCCACGGGATTCCCACTGGCTCCTAAGGCCAGCGCGTCTACCAATTCCGCCACTCTCGCAGGTACGGAGAAAGTGCGCTGCCCTATCTATTGGGTCTCTCTTGTGGCTTCAAGCACCCTTCTGATTGTGGGGGCGTGCTCTTCGGGTCGGGGAGTAGAGCGTCCCTTTGACGATGCGGACCTGACGGAGCGGAGGACGATTCGGTACTTCTCGCGCGCGAGCGCGCCCAGCGTCTTCGGCCACAACTGGTGGCCGGTGGTCGAGCGGGAGGAGGCCGAGGCGGGCGGTGAGGTCCCGGACTGTCCCGTGCGGAGCGAGGATCCGGCGTCGGTGAGCTGGACTGGAGGGTGCACGGATGCCTCCGGAACCGCCTGGGAAGGTCAGATGACCTCGTGGACCGGTGGTGGCCTCCTGTACGAGGGATATGGCTTCTTACGGGACAACCCGGACTGTGGGACGGAGGACCACTGGGTCTTCGACGGCATCGTCTCCGTCTACGGACCCGACGATGCGGTGGAGTTCTCGGTCCAGACGACGATGGAGGGGGAGGCCAGCACCGAGGACTGCTCGCGTATCGAGGGTGTCGCTGGCTTCGACTACACGGGCATCCAGCTTCGACAGGGCGCGGTGCAGACCTGGAGCGGAAGTGGGTGGATGGGAACGGACGGCTTCGGCATGGTGGATGCCATCACCGAAGACGAGGTCATCGACACCTCGGTCTGCCAGACCGAGGCGTCCAGTGGCACCACCACGCTGAGCGCTGGGGGCCACGTCGCCGTACTTCGCTACGACGGCTCGACGAAGTGCGACGACACGCCTTCGGTGCCGTTTACGCTGGATGGGGAGGAGCGGGGCGAACTGGAGGGAGTTTCGTGTTCGACCCATGATGGGTCGCCTGCTCGGACAGCGCCGATGGCTCTCCTCGCCCTGCTCTTCGGGAGGCGATAGAAGCCCGACCGGAGGCCCTGATGTTGCTCTTTCTGCTGACCTTCGCATGCCAGTCCGAGCCGGAGCCTCCAAGCAGCGTGCCGGTCAAGGTCGTCCAGCCCGCTCCGGACCCCGTGGAAGAGGGCTTCAGGGCCCACTTCGAGACCACGGAGGGTGCCTTCGTGATCGAGGTCATGCCCTCCTGGGCCCCTCTGGGTGCTGAGCGTTTCCGCGAGCTGGTCGAGACCGGCTTCTTCGATGATGTGCGCTTCTTTCGCGTCATCTCGGGCTTCATGGTGCAGTTCGGTATCCACGGAACCCCCGAGATCAGCGGCGAGTGGAAGAACAAGACCATCAAGGACGACCCGGTGAAGAAGAGCAACACCCGCGGCATGGTCAGCTTCGCCACATCGGGCCGAAACAGCCGCACGACTCAGATCTTCATCAACTTCTCTGACAACTCCAACCTGGACGGCATGGGCTTCGCGCCCTTCGGCAAGGTCATCAGCGGGATGGAGGTCGTGGACGCCCTCTACAGCGGCTACGGCGAGGGAGCTCCCCAAGGCAGGGGACCCTGGCAGAACCGGATCCAGGACGAGGGAAACACCTACCTGGACAGCGACTTCCCAGAGATGGACCGCCTCATCAAGGCCGTCCTCGTGGAGGACTGACGATGGCTCTCACCCCGTCCACGATGTTGCCCCTCGGCACCTCCCTGCCGGCCTTTGATCTCCCCGATACCGTCAGCGGCCGCAGGGTGCGCAGCGAGGAGCTGGCGGGTCGCCCCGTGCTCGTGATGTTCCTCTGCAACCACTGCCCCTACGTGGTCCACATCCAACACGCCTTCAAGGCTCTGGACGAGGACTTTCCCGGGATCGAGGTCGTCGCCATCAGCTCCAACGACGTCCAGCACTACCCCGCGGACGCTCCGGACAAGATGAAGGCTCTCGCAGAACAGCTGGGTTGGAGCTTTCCCTACTGCTACGACGCGTCCCAGGACGTCGCCCGGCTCTTCCAGGCCGCGTGCACTCCGGACTTCTTCCTCTTCGACGCGCTCTCTCTCGTGTACCGGGGACAACTGGACAACGCCTCACCGGGGAACGACGAGCCGGTAACAGGCGAACACCTTCGAGCCGCCATGGCTTCGGTGCAGGATGGGCGCCCCGTGACGGTGGATCAGCTGCCCGCCATGGGCTGCAACATCAAGTGGAAGAGATGAAGCACCGGAGACCGGCCACTTCTCCATGGGCCGAGACATTCCGCTGACGGGCCTTGCCGCGGCCTTGGAACTGATTATTTACGGGGGCGCTTCGGAGAGTGCGGTGCATGTAGCTCAGGTGGCAGAGCATCGGATTGTGATTCCGAGGGTCGTGGGTTCAAGTCCCATCATGCACCCCATCTTTCTCATCGCGTGAGAGCTCAGGGCCTATAGCTCAATTGGTAGAGCGCCGGACTCTTAATCCGTCGGTTCCAGGTTCGAGTCCTGGTGGGCCTACTCAAACCCCTCAGACACCCCGCCAACTCGGTGGGGTGTTCTGCTTTGTGGCTACCAGACCGGGGGGAGCAGCCATCGCGGCTGGTTCTCGAGCTCGGGGGCGAGAATGGCCTCGAGCAGCTGCTCTTGAGTAGGCGGTGAGACAGGGGCCAGAGCGTGGCGTACGAGCAGCGTGGTCAGCGGGTCCAGATCCAGGGGCAGGGAGCCGGCGCTGGGACCGAGGGGAGGAGCGGGGGTCGCGGCTGCTGCGGGCATCCAGGGAAGGGGAGGGGGCTCGGCCCAGATCTCGACGAAGGGGTCGTCCAAGAGGGGCTCCAGCTCACCCAGGGCGACCAGAAGACCCAGAGGGTCCGACCAGATCGACTCGGGGAGCCATGGCTCGGGATCCCAGTGGGGGGTGGCTGTGCCATCGAGTTCGGGCCAGGGCTGTAGGGGCCCCTCGCCGCAGGTGCGGGTCCCCGAGACCGGATCCCAGGCGCCCTGGCCGTCGAGGAGGGGTCCTCCGGGCAAGAGCAGCCACGTGCCCGCCGGGCCGAGAGGCCATCCTTCTTCTCGGGGGAAGCCGGTGGGTGTCCAGCCTTGCGTGGCGTTCAGGTCTCCATCCACGAGCACCAGGCGGGGTGCCATCTGTTCGTCCACGACCAGGACCGAGGTCGTCTCGCTCTGGAGTGTCCAGCCCCACTCCGGACTGCCGATCAACTCCACGCGCTCGTCCCGGGTCTCCCAGCCCAGAAGAGCAGTGTGACTCCAGAACAGCCGTATCGGCCCGTCGGGACCCACCACCCGAATGGGGCGGCCGAAGAGATCCCATTCGATGCGAATGGTGGTGGTGGCTCCGCGCATGGAAACCAGGCGACCCAGCGCGTCGTGCACGAGTCTCCAGGTTCCCAGTTCGCCCGCGACCGTTTCGATGCAGCCCGTCTTGTCGGGGATGTAGGTCAGGATGTCGTCCCCGACTCCCCATGCGGTGGGCCCCAAGGGTGGGGTGGCTTCGCTGGGTATGCCCTGATCGTCGAAGAGGACGAGGGCTCCGTCAGGACTCTCCAGTTGACCGGGTGTCCAGGTCCAGGCTCCGAGGGTCTCCTCCAGCGCGACCACCTTGCCCAGGGGATCGCGATGGACCGTTCGGTTCAGGTCTCCGCCTTCGCTGCGTTCCTCGATGAAGGTGTCTCTGCCCAGGGTGTCCAGCTCCACCCGCCGGTCCATCAGCACCTCGCCGTCTGGACCCTCCACGGTCAGCCCCGTCCATCCGGGGCTCCAGTCCGGGCGCACCAGGGTTCCGTCTGGGAAGCGCACCAGGGAGAGGGATCCGCTCACCTCGCGGTCCACGCTCATGGACTGCCCATCGGGGCCCGTCCAGCGGGACATCAGCCCCTCGGCGTCCACCAGCCCTCGCCATGTCCGTTCATCGTGGACCACCCGGAAGACCACACCCCGCTCGTCCCGATCGAGCCTCAGCTCTCCCAGGCCCGTGAGCAGGCCGTCGGGGTCACGTCGAAGCTGCACCCGAGCGTTGCCGCGGGCGAAGGTGGAGCTTCGTCCCGCTCCGTCCCAGGTGATGATCCAGGGCTTGCCCGAGCCCATCCGGACCTCGCGTACCCTGCCCGCCCCGTTCCTGGGAAAGCGGACCTTGCCGGAGGGCAGGTTCACGCCCACCAGGCGTCCCGCAAGATCCCATTTCCAGCCTGTTTCTCCTGCGGAGATGGGCTGCTGCGCGAGATTTCGTTCGATGCGGAGATCCCCCAAGGCGATCACCTCGCCCAGGAGGTTAGGGCGGATCTCGATTCGGCTCCGATCGGGGCGGAGGAGTGCACGAAGACGCCGGGCGGGGTAGTAAAGTAGGGCACAG
>PVBE012453406.1_pt1 | contig 21294 bp, 21 predicted proteins | sample 1631181 | NCBI WGS metagenome assembly PVBE01 (sample SAMN08397723, study PRJNA350692) | Marine metagenome, whole genome shotgun sequencing project. | isolation source: water | place: Pacific Ocean | collected 2012-04 | reverse complement strand
GACATAATAATGGTGACAGGTTATTTAATTGCGGAGCCAGCAATGGCGAGGCGCAGTAATTAAATAACCTGTCACCATTATTATATCTGCCCGGCAAGCACCGGAACCCACAAAGACTCGTCCAAGCTGCACACCAACCGGAATGCACTTCCTTGCATTCCGGCTGCGCGACTGAGCGCCCGAGTTAATACGAGGTAGCCAAGGGGGCGGATGCCCCCGCCCGGCGATTGAGGGCTAAACAAAAGAGACCCGCACCAACGATGAAGACAACGATCTCATCTCATTAGGCGGCTTTGAGGCCGCTCTCGATGTGATCCTGCCCGAGGCGGTCGACGCAACGGATCTGGTCGATATCAATTCCTCCAAAACCACCAAGGGAGACGGCACCGTGGTGCGCGACGAGGTGATCACGCTGACCGTCGCCGCCATCGTCACCCAAATCCTTCCCAACGGAAACCTCGTCGTCCGCGGCGCCAGGAAGTGAGGGTCAATTTCGAGGTCCGCGAATTGTCGATAACCGGCGTCGTGCGGCCGGAGGATATCAGCTCCACCAACACCATCGACTACAACAAGATGGCCGAAGCGCGCGTCGTCTATGGCGGCCGCGGCGTGTTGACCGATCTGCAGCAACCGCGTTACGGCGTGCAGCTGTTCGATATCATCTATCCGTTCTAAAAGCTCGCCGCCACGCGGCGCTAAGAAAACCGGCCCGCCGATCGGATTGGCGGTCCGGTTTTTTTCGTCGCGCCATGCGGCGCGCGTCAGTTAACCGCGCCATGCGGCGCGCGCCGGCTAATCGTCGCGGTGGGTTTTCTCGTGGCGCTCATGCAGCTCCTGCGCCTCGATACTGAGGGTCGCGATCGGGCGCGCTTCAAGCCGCTTGATACTGATCGGCTCCAGGGTTTCCTCGCAATAGCCGTAGCTGTTGTTTTCGATACGCAGGATCGCGGCATCGATCTTGGCGATCAGCTTGCGCGCCCTTTCGCGGGTTCTGAGCTCGACCGTGCGCTCGGCTTCCGAGGCGGCGCGGTCGGCCAGATCGGCCTCCTGGACGGTTTCGGCTTTCAGTTTTTCGAGTGTCGTCCCGGTGTCGTCCAGTATCTCCGTTTTCCAGTCCAAAAGCTTGCGGTGAAAATATTTACGCATCACCGGATTCATGAAGGCTTCGCTCTTCATCGGCTTGTAGTTTTTCGGAATTCTTACGGTTTTCTTGCGCGCCACGGCGATCCACTTTTCCCTGTTCAAGGCGTCCTAACGGGCGCGGAGTATAGGAATCCGTAGGCCGAACGACAAGGCGCAGTCGCGGATTCGGCGAATCTTCCGCGCCGCTAATTTTTTTCTTTTAAAATTAGGCAGTTAGCCTAGGCGCCGCTGTCATATGTGGCGATTTCGACGCGCACGCGCAATTCGATCTCATCCAAAATGGCGCGCAGGCGAGGATCGGCCGTCTCGGCCCGCGCCGCGTTCAGCTCAGCCGCCAGGCGCTGCAATGTCTGACGCGGAATGCCGCCCGACAGCAGGCCCAGGCGAATCTTGTCGAGATGTTCGGGGATCTTTTTGCCGCGCGTCATATTGTCGGGGCTGCGCGAAGTCGAATCGGCGACGTCCTGGAGCGCCAGCACGGCCGAAATCGGCACCGCCGGCGCGCTGGCATTGGCGGCCGGCGGCGCCGCCACCTCGCGCACGCTGAGCGGCGAAAAGATTTCTCCGGACGGCGATCCCGCGCGCCGACGGCGTTCCGGCGAAGACGTGCGGGCCGGTCCCACAGAGGGAATTCGCATTTGGCCACCTGAACGCTGCTCTGGCCCAGCCATTCTGGACAATTAGCGTTAACAGGGAGTGAACGCCGGGCGGCGCTGGGTAGAAATTTCCGCCCGGCGGCACGGTTTGCCGCGGCGCCCCGCCCGGCTCCGCCGCGCCCAGATATATTTCCTGTTTTTCAAACACTTATCGCCGAACTCACGTTGGCACGACATTCGCATTGCATGGTGCAAAACGACGCCAATGCGTGAATGAACGGACCAGAGAAATTAAATGAAACAGCTTCGAGACCGAATCTTTTCGCCGATCATATTCTTTCTCGCCTCGGGCATTATCGCTTTCCTGCTCGCGGCGGCGCCTAATTTTTTTTCTGGGCGCGGGCAAAATAAGAAACTAGATGATAGACATATAATAGAATTTACAATTCACAGCGCTTTTGCCACCGTATGCGCGACAGGGTGGGCGCGGGTAGGAATCGATGGCGGCAGCAGCGAGGGGCGTGCGAAAATTCGGCCACTCCGGAAAAGCACGGCGGGGCGGGCGCTACCACGGCAAGGGCCGCCAGGTCGAGCCTGAGGCGCGCGCTGAAATTCAGGCCCTGCTCGGCGACCGGCCGCGGCGCCGCGATCTCTTAATCGAGCATCTCCACCTCATTCAAGACAGCGCCGGGCATCTCTCGGCGCGCCACCTGGCGGCGCTGGCGCATGAGATGAGGCTTTCCCTGGCCGAGGTTTACGAGGTCGCCACCTTCTACGCTCATTTCGATGTGCTGCGCGATGGCGAGGCGGCGCCGGCGGCGCTGACGGTGCGTCTGTGCGACAGCCTGTCATGCGCGATAGAGGGCTCGGAGGCGCTCTACCAGGCGCTTGACGGGCGCCTCGACAGCGCCCGCGTGCGCCTCGTCCGGGCGCCCTGCATGGGCCGTTGCGAGAGCGCACCGGTGGCCGAAATAGGCCACCGCCATGTCACCGGCGCGAGCGCCGACAAGATCATCGAGGCTGTCGATAGCGGCCGGACCAGGCCCGATATCCCGCCCTATATAGACTTCGACAAATATGTTAAGAACGGCGGTTATGGTATTCTTAAAGCTTGCTTAAATGGCGATATGGATATCGGGGAAATCATCGCCGTCCTGGAAGCGGGCGAGCTCCGTGGGCTCGGCGGCGCGGGCTTTCCGACGGCGCGGAAATGGCGTTTCGTGCGCGCCGAGCCGGCGCCGCGCCTGCTCGCGGTCAACGCCGATGAGGGCGAGCCCGGCACCTTCAAGGACCGCTATTATATGGAGCGCGATCCGCACCGCGTTCTCGAAGGCATGCTGATCGCGGCGTTCGCCGTCGCCGCGGAAGAGTGCTTTATATATCTGCGCGATGAATATCCCGGCCTGCATCATGTGCTCGGCGAAGAGATCGCCAGGCTGTCGGCCGCCGGCCTCGATGGCGGTGTCGGGATCACGCTGCGGCGCGGCGCCGGCGCCTATATATGCGGCGAGGAATCGGCGATGCTGGAGAGCATCGAGGGCAAACGCGCCGAGCCCCGCCACAAGCCGCCATTCCCGTCCCAGATCGGCCTGTTCGGCCGCCCGACCCTGATCAACAATGTCGAGACGCTCTATTGGGTGCGCGATATCGTTGAGCGCGGCAGCGACTGGTTCGCCGGCGAGGGGCGCCACGGCGCCAAGGGCCTGCGCAGCTATTCCGTCTCGGGCCGCGTGCGCGAGCCCGGCGTCAAGCTCGCCCCGGCCGGCATCACGGTCAACGAATTGATTCGCGAATATTGCGCCGGCATGGCCGAGGGCCACGAATTCAAGGCCTATCTGCCGGGCGGCGCCTCGGGCGGCATCCTGCCCGCCTCGAAAGGCGATATCCCGCTCGATTTCGGCGCCCTCGAGGGCGAGGGCTGCTTTATCGGCTCGGCCGCCATCGTGGTGCTTTCCGAGCATGACGATATGCGCGCCGTGGCGCTCAATCTGATGCGCTTTTTCGAGCATGAGAGCTGCGGCCAATGCACGCCGTGCCGCGCCGGCACCGAAAAGGCGGTAAAGCTGATGTCGGCGCCGGTGTGGGACCGGGCGCTGCTGGCCGAGCTCAGCCAGACCATGATGGACGCCTCGATCTGCGGCCTCGGCCAGGCGGCGCCCAACCCGCTGCTGATGGCGATGAAGCATTTTGCCGAGGAGCTGACATGAGCGGCAAAATCAGCTTCACCTTGGACGGTAAATCCCTCGAAGCGTCGGTGTGCGAGACGATCTGGCAATGCGCGGCGCGCGCCGGCATCGACATCCCGCATCTCTGCCATTCCGAAGCACCGGGCTACCGCGCCGGCGGCAATTGCCGCATCTGCATGGTCGAGATCGAGGGCGAGCGCGTGCTCGCCGCCTCATGCATCCGCAAGCCGGCGCCCGACATGGTGGTGGACACGGCGAGCGCGCGCGCCACGGAGGCGCGCGCCATGGTGATGGAGCTGCTGGTCGCCGATCAGCCGGCGCGCGCGAGCAGTCACGATCCCGATTCGGAGCTCTGGCAATGGGCCGAGCGCATGGGCCAAACCGCCAGCCGCTTTCCCGCCCGGCGCCCGCCCGCCGCCGACACCAGCCACACCGCCATGGCGGTCAATCTCGATGCCTGCATCCATTGCACGCGCTGTGTGCGCGCCTGCCGCGAGGTGCAGGTCAATGACGTCATCGGCATGGCCGGGCGCGGCGCCGCCAACAGGATCATCTTCGATTTCGACGATGCCATGGGTGAATCGAGCTGCGTCGCCTGCGGCGAATGCGTGCAGGCCTGCCCGACCGGCGCCTTCATGCCCGCGCGCGACGTCGGTAAAGTTATTCCCGACAAGCGGGTCGCCAGCGTCTGCCCCTATTGCGGCGTCGGCTGCCAGCTCACCTTCAACGTCAAGGACAACAAGATTCTGACCGTCGAGGGCCGCGCCGGCCCGTCCAATTCCGAGCGTCTCTGCGTCAAGGGCCGTTTCGGCTTCGATTACATCAACCACCCTGAGCGCCTGACCAAGCCGCTCATCCGGCGCGCCGACGCGCCGGCCAAACATGGCGATATCGATATCGACCCGGCCAATCCGCTCAGCCATTTCCGCGAAGCGAGCTGGGACGAGGCGCTCGATTTCGCCGCTTCAGGCCTGGCCCGCATTCGCGACGCATCGGGCGGCAAGGCGCTGGCCGGCTTCGGCTCGGCCAAGGGCTCCAACGAAGAGGCCTATCTCTTTCAGAAGCTGGTGCGCTCAGGCTTCGCCAGCAACAATGTCGATCACTGTACACGCCTCTGCCACGCCTCCTCGGTGGCGGCCCTGCTGGAGACCATCGGCTCCGGCTCGGTCACCGCCAGCTTCAACGAGGCGCGCCATTCCGACGTCATCATCGTCATCGGCGCCCATCCGACCTCGAATCACCCGGTCGCCGCGACCTTCCTCAAAAACGCCGTCCAGCGCGGCGCCAAGCTGGTCGTCATCGATCCGCGCGGCTCGGCGCTGACGCGCCATGCCAGCCATTTCCTGCAATTCAAGCCGGGCCGCGACGTCGCGCTGTTGAATGCGCTGATGCATGTCATCGTCAGCGAAGAGCTCTATGACCGCCAATATGTCGCCGCCCACACCGAGGGCTTCGAGCAGTTGCGCGACCATCTCAAGCATTTCCCGCCCGAGGAGATGGCGCCAATTTGCGGCATCGAAGCCGATGTCCTGCGCCAGGTGGCGCGCCTCTATGCCAATGCCGAGGCGGCCATCATCTTCTGGGGCATGGGCGTCTCGCAACATATCCACGGCACCGACAATGCGCGCTGCCTGATTTCGCTGGCCCTGATGAGCGGCCAGATCGGCCGCCCCGGCGCCGGCCTGCATCCGTTGCGCGGCCAGAACAACGTCCAGGGCGCCTCCGATGCCGGCCTCATTCCGATGTTCTACCCCGACTATCAGTCGGTCGAGGACGGCGCCACGCGGCGCCGTTTCGAGGAATTATGGTGCACTTCGCTCGAGCCCGAGCGCGGCCTGACGGTGGTCGAGATCATGGATGCGGTGCATGACGGCGCTATAAGCGGCATGTACATCATGGGCGAGAATCCGGCGATGTCGGACCCCAACGCCCATCATGTGCGCCAGGCCTTCGCCAAGCTCGACCATCTCGTGGTGCAGGAAATTTTTCTCACCGAAACCGCCTTCTTCGCCGATGTGATCCTGCCGGCGACGGCGTGGCCTGAGAAGGACGGCAGCGTCACCAACACCAATCGCCAGGTGCAGATGGGCCGCAAGGCGGTCGAGGCGCCGGGCGCCGTCAAGCCCGATTGGCGGATCATCCAGCAGCTTGCGCGCCGCCTCGGCCTCGATTGGGATTATGCCCACCCGGCCGATGTGTTCGCCGAGATGAAGCAATGCATGCCGTCGCTCGACAATATCTCGTGGCCGCGCCTCGAGCGCGAGGGTGCCGTCACCTACCCGTGCGACGGCGAGGATTTGCCCGGCCACGACATCATCTTCGCTGACGGCTTCCCAACGTCGAGCGGGCGCGGCAAATTCGTGCCGGCCGGCATCATCGCGCCCGACGAGATGCCGGACGCCGACTATCCGATGGTGCTCTCGACCGGGCGCCAGTTGGAGCATTGGCACACCGGCTCCATGACGCGGCGCTCGCGCGCGCTCGACGATCTCGAGCCCGAAGCGGTCGCACACCTGGCGCCGCTGGAGCTGGCGCGCCTCGGCATCCAGCCCGGCGACGCTATCGAAGTGGCGACACGGCGCGGCCGCATCGCGCTCAAGGCGCGCGCCGATACCGGCATCCCCAAGGGCGTGGTGTTCGTGCCGTTCTGCTACGCCGAGGCCGCCGCCAACATGCTGACCAACCCGGCGCTCGATCCGTTCGGCAAGATTCCCGAGTTCAAATACTGCGCCGCCAAGGTCGAGAAGGCAGTGCCCGGAGCGGCCAGGTGAAAGCACTATGAGCGCCATACAAGTGAAGGCGCCGTGAGCGCCATGGAGGAGCGCCTCGGCGCCGTTCTCCGCGACGGCGTCAGCGGCAGCGCGAAGCGCGTCACGGTCGGCCTCAACTGGACCTATGTCGAGGGGCTGGCCGGCGCCGGCCTGGTGCACACGCCGGCGCGCGGCGCCGAGGGCTGCCGCAGCCTGCCCGAACCCGGCAGTTACCGGGGCCGGTCGCTCAGCGACCTGGCCGGGCTGATCCAATCTGAAAATAACTTCGAGCGCGTGATCGGCTATGCCGCCGTCAACGCCCATCACAACCGCTACGACCTCACGGGCGCAGCCTTAAACGGCCTCGACATGATCAAGCCGGCCGGCGAGCGCACGGTAGTGGTCGGGCGCTTTCCCGGGCTCGACGAAAAACTGCCCGGCGCGGCGGTGATCGAGCTCGAGCCCGGCCCCGGCGACTATCCGCCCGAAGCCGCCGCCGACCTCGTCCCGGCCGCCGAATATCTCGCCATCACCGCGGCGACGCTCTCCAACGGCAGCCTGGGCCCCCTCCTCGCCCTCGCCCCGGCCACCGCCTTTACGGTGCTGATCGGCCCGAGCGCGCCTTTATGTCCAGCACTGTTCGCACTTGGCATAAACGCCCTCTCCGGCTTCGTCCCCGCCGATCTCGACGGCACCGCGCAAAGGGTCGCCGAAGGCGGCGCCGTGCGCGCCCTGAAGCCGCTTGGGCGTTACGTAACTTTGACCGCTTGATGAGCCTCTCTTCCCCGAGGGGAAGAGGGGTTGGGGAGAAGGGGCAAACCAAGCGCGCGGAGCGCGCTCATACGGATAACTAAGGTGACGGCAGTAATTAAGGTGACAGTATACTTAATTATTTATACTCAATTATTAAAACTGGCAAAGATTGGAAATGATAATTAAGTATACTGTCACCCTAATTGGAACCAGCTCGATCCGATAGTTGATCGAGTCTGGCAATTGGTCCCGTGCCAGGGTTTAGAGTTAAAGGGGAGAGGATTTTGTTCCTATGTCACCTTAACTCTGCATCTCACTCAACATTCTCTCCGCCTCGGCGAAATCCTCCGGGCGGTTGGCGTTGAAGAAGGGGTCGTGCGGGGCGGCGCTGAAGTCGACCGTGGCGAGCTTATAGCGCGCGGTCCAGGCGTCGACCTTGTGGATTTCCTCCTCGACCAGCGCCTGGCGGAGAGCACCTGCCAGCGCCACCGGCCAGAGCGCGAATACCGGATGGGCGCGGCCCTTTGAGGCGGCGCGTGCCATCTCCGTGCCCTCCGCCAAGACAGCAGCCATCAGGCGGGCCACCATATCGCCGGGCAGGAACGGCGCGTCGGTGGCGAAGCTCGCCAGCCACTCGCATTCCGGCGCATTCTCCGCCGCCCATTCCATGCCGGTCAAAATCCCCGCCAGCGGCCCGGCATGGCCGCTCACCACATCCGCCGCCATCGGCAGGGCGAACTCGGCGAAGCGCGCCGCATCGCCGTTGACGTTCAACAGCAGCGGCCCGACCTGCGGGCGCGCGCGGGCCAGCACATGGCCGAGGATCGGCTTGCCGGCGAGCGGGCGCAGGCATTTGTCGCCGCCGCCCATGCGCCGCGCCAGGCCGCCGGCGAGCAGCACGCCGGCGATTTTTTGTTCCTCAGTCAACTGTTTCCTCCACCCTGAGCGGCGCCTCGCCGATCAAGCCGCGCAGCAATTCCTGGTCCTTCGGCGCGAGTTCGCCAAACGCGCTCGTGACGAAGACCTCGCCATCGAAATCCGCCACCGGCGGGAGGTTGATGTTCTCCGCCTCGCCGCCGGAGCCGCTGTCGGCGAGGCGCAGCATCAACAGATATTCCACCAGGCCGAGAAAATCGCTGTCGAACCCGTCATCGCAAAAGGCGCAGAAAAAGCGCATGCGGCGCGCCTCGGCGAGCGCCAGGCCGGCGACCTTTTCGATATCGTTCAGGGCGCGCAGGCGGGCGTCGAAGGCGGGCGTGAAGACCACCCGCCCGGCATCGTCGCGCAAGCCATGGGTCAGCCCGAGCACGGCGCCGATATGCTGGTCGATACGCGCCAGCACCTGTTTCGACTGCCCGACATAGGCGACGTTGCGCCCGCGCGCATAGCATTTGAGGCGGAGATAAACGCCGGCGCGCAGCAATTCCTGCATGCCCGCGTCCGTGTGCGGAAAATACCCGGCGCCGTAAGGCCCGCGCCAATGCAGTTCGAGTTTCATCCGCCCGGCGGCAACATGCGACGATTTTCCGGCTCCGATCCTACGCTGAATCTCATCCCGTCTCCTTTATCGAATGCGTACCCTGATGACATACAGTAAAACATGTCGCCCGGCAGCCTAATTACCAGCGCCGGCGCAGCCTTCCGGAGGACAACATAGAAACCGGATTTTTCGATCAGGCGGCGGTACAAAGCGCGCTCTTGCCGGCGCTGCTGGGCTTTGTCCTGACCGGCGCCGTGCGCCTGGCGAACGGCCGCGCGCGCGGGCCCTATGTCGCCGGCGCCGCCGTCGCGCTCAGCTTCGCCGCCGTCTATTTCCTCATCATCGGCATCCCGCCGCATCCGCCGGCCGATGAAATGGACAAGCTGGTCTATGGCGTGGCGGGCGGCGCGGTGCTGGGTTTTGGCCTCGATTTCCCGCGCCTGCCGGCTTTCTTCCGCTGGCTGCTGTTCCCCGCCGGCTGCGGTGCGCTGCTCTATTGGCTTGAGCTTCCCGGCGTCGAGAGCGCCGGCGTCTGGGCGTTGGCCGGCCTCGGCGCGCTGTGGCTGGCCAGCATCGCCGCCCTGTGGCGCCTCGAGGCGGAGCGCGAGGCCGGGCTCAATCCGGTGGTCAAGCTGCTGATCGCGGCGCTCGGCCTGGCGGCGGTGGCGATGCTCGGCGGCGCCACCGAGGTCTCCCATCTCGCCGTCGCGCTGGCGGCGGCACTGTTCGGCTTCTGCGTCTGGAACTGGCCGACCTCGGTCTTCCCCTACGGCGCAGCTTTGCTGATGGGCGCCGGCGGCGCGCTGTTCCTGCTCGCCTGGATCGCGGCGCTGCACAACCCCACCGTCAGCCTACCGGCACTGGCCATTCTGCTGCTGGTATTCTTCGCCGACCTCGCCGCCCGGCATTTGCATCTCGGCGACGGCCGCGCCGCCCGCGCCGCCGCCCCCATCATGCTCGCCGCGGTGTGCTGCGTGCCGGTGCTGTGCGCGGTGGCGCTGGCTCACTTTTTGGCGCGCTAAGAGCGCGCCGCCCTCAAGCGCCGGGCGGTCGCATCCGCTCCCTTGGCTCACCTCGTATTAACTCGGGCGCGCGGTCGCGCTTGCCGGAAAGCAAGAGGCGCATTCCGGGGGTGTGCCGTTTGAGAGAATCTTTCTCGGGTCCCTTCGGCGCCGGCCAGCGCCAAAATCAAACCCGGAGAAAATAGAACAGTGCTCGGGTTACTTCTTCCGGCATTTCCTCGGGCAGGAAATGGCCGCCGTCTAAGACGCCGCCGGTGATGCTTTCGGCGCGGGTGCGCCAGACTTCGGCGACGTCGTACCAATTGTCGAGGCGATTGCCCCACAGCGCCAATGTCGGGCAGGCGATTTTGCGCGTCAGGTCTTCGGCGTCATGTTTTAGGTCGATCGTCGCGCCGGCGCGGTAATCCTCGCAACTGGCATGGATGACCGCCGGGTCGGCGAAGCAGCGTTCATATTCGGCCATCGCGGGGGGTGAAAAATAATCCAACCTGCCGCCGCCCCAGCTCTTCAAACACCAATGCAGATAAAATATCGGATCGGCGCCGATCAGGCGCTCCGGCAGGTCGAAGGGCTGGCTCAGGAAGAACCAATGGTAATAGCCCATCGCCTTTTCCATATCGGTATCGGCGAAGGCGGTATAGGTCGGCACGATGTCGATGAGCGCCAGGCGCTGCACCCGCTCGGCGTGATCGAGGGCAAGCCGGTGGGCGACGCGCGCGCCCCGGTCATGGCCGACCAGGGCGAATTTTTCGAAACCGAGCGCCGCCATCAGCGCCACCTGATCGGCGGCGCTCGCTCGCTTGCTGTAGCCGAAGTGATCGGTGCCCGCTTCGGGCTTGGCGCTGTCGCCATAGCCGCGCAGATCCGCCGCCACGACGGTGAAATGCTGGGCCAGCACCGGCGCCACCTCGTGCCACATGGTATGGCTTTGCGGATATCCGTGCAGCAACAGCACCGGCGGCCCGGAGCCGCCGCGCAGAAAATTTATCTCGACGCCGCCGGCGTCGATCGTTTGGCGCTCGAAATTTCGAAACATCTTTCTCCCCACGGCGCTGGGTAGACTCTAACATATGCGGATGAGAGAAAAGCCAGAGGCGCGCTACGGTGTCGAGGATTTCGGCGTTAACCGGCGCCGCGTCAAACGCTGGCTCGCCGCCCTCGAGGTGCGCCTGGCCGATGGTGGTGTCTAGAGCCAGGCGACCTGTCCTTCGCAGGCGACGAACGAGCCCGGAAGGCGGGCATCGAGGATGGCCTGAACCTGTTCCAACTCATCGTCGAGATGGCCCGGATGGTGCTGGAAGGCGGCCATGCGCCTGACCCCGGCGGCCTGGCACAGACGCAAACCCTCCTGCCAGGTCGAATGGCCGCGCAACGCGCCATTGGTGATTTCCTCGTCGTAATAATAGGAATCGTAAATCATCAGATCGCAATTCTCGATCAACGCCAGCACATTTTCATCCGGCTGGTCGGGATGGTGGCCGGTATTGCTGACATAACCCAGCGCCTTACCGTTATATTCGACGCGGTATCCGGTGGCGGCGGCGGGATTGTTGAGCGCCGCCGTGCGCACACGGATGCCGTCGCGCGGCTCGAACGTATCGCCGGCGACGAAATCGCCCCACGCCTTGAGGCCGCCGATGAAACTGAGCGGTATCGGGAACAAAGGCGAGGTCATCAGCTCGGTCAGATTCTGCTCGATGCTGCCGCCCGGGCCGAGATGCCCGGCCCACACCTTGAAATCATTGGCCGGATTGTAGCCGGCGCCGAAAAACGGCAGCCCGCAGGCATGGTCGAAACGGCTGACCGAGAAGAATATATCGGCCTCTATCGGCCGGCTCTGGTCGAGCGCCAGGCCGAACGGGCGAATCCCGGTGCCGGCCTCGAGAATGATCAAATGATCGCCGCAATGCACCTCGACGCAGGGCGTGTTGCCGCCGAAACGCAGCGTTTCCGCGTTGGTGGTCGGAATACCGCCGCGCACGCCCCAAAATCGGAGATCGAATTCTCCTTCGCCGGCGCCTTTTGCGGCGCTCTCATGCCCTGCCATGGATTCGTGCCAACCCCCTGGTAGATAAGGCCTATTCGGGCTCGGCCCCGTGCCCACCGGCGGCGCCGTCCGATGCACCGTAGCCTGCGAACAGGGCGAGCATTCGCCCGTACCATTCATATATGGGGTCATCTTCGGCAAAAATAACCAGCGGGCTGCACAATTCCACGAATTTGCACGTGCCGAACAGGATGTGATCGGCGTAGAGCGCCGCCGCGCCGCCGAGATAGGGCGCCTCTTCGAGCGTCAGGCGCACCGGTTCCAGCAGGCCGCGAAAGGCATTGATGCGGGCCGCGCTGGGGTCGCAATAATCCTCCAGCGCCATGCCGAAGCGGGCCTCGCGCGAGGCGCGGAAATAGGGCCGGTCGACCTCGGCGATGGCGCGGTCGTGAATATCGCGCAAGATCAGGCGGATGATCGCCGGATGCAGGGCGCGGTCGACCCAGCCATTGAAAAAGCGCGCGCCGGCGCGCCCGGCCGCGCCGCCGAACAGGCTCGGCCGGTCCGGATAGGCGCTCTCGAGATGGCTGGCGATGGCCCAGGAATCATGGATCACCTGGCCGCCCTCATCGCGCTACACCGGCACCAGCTCCTGGCCGCTGAAGGAGATCCTGTCTTTTTGCCCGAATTGCAGGGGGATGAATTCGGCCTCCAGCTCCTTGTGCCTGAGCGCCATGCGGGTGCGCCAGCAATAGGGGCTGAGGCGTCTGTCGGCCCGCCCCTGCAATTCGTAAAGTTCGCGTGCCATCGCTGCTCTCCACTTCCCTGCCCTGATCTGTCGACTATAATCCGCCAACGGCAATTTTAAAAATTCGGGAGACCAAGCGTGAAAGCGATTGCCCATCAGGGAGAAGGCCTCGACGGCGCCACATACCGCGATATGGAATTATCGGATACCGGCCAGGGCCAGGTCTGCGTCAGGCTCAAGGCGGCGGCGCTCAACCACCGCGACATCTGGACCTGCATGCGCGCCGAGCCGGGCGGGCCGCCGGTGATTCTGGGATCGGACGGCGCCGGCATCGTCGAGCGCGTCGGCGCCGGAGTGACCGACCTCTCGCCGGGCGACGAGGTGGTGGTCAATTCGAGCCAGGACTGGGCCGGGCGCACCGATGTGCCGCTCGGCGAATATGGCGTCGGCTACAAGATTCTCGGCTTTCCCGACCATGGCACCTTCGCCGAATATATAGTCATCGGCCGCCATCAGCTGGAGCCCAAGCCGGGTTTTCTCGATTGGCGCGAGGCCGCCGCCCTCTGCCTGGTCGGCATCACCACCTACCGCGCGCTCTTCTCCGAAGGCCGTCTCGAAGCCGGCCACACCGTCGCCATCCCCGGCATCGGCGGCGGCGCCGCGACCCAGGCGCTGCTGTTCGCCAAGGCGGCCGGTGCCAGGACCGTCGTCACCTCGCGCAGCGCCGACAAGCTCGAAAAAGCGCGCGCGCTCGGCGCCGATCTGGCGGTTGCCAGCGACGCTGATTGGGGCCAGGCGGTGCGCGACTTCACGGCCGGGCGCGGCGCCGACATCGTCATCGAGACCATCGGCGAGGCGACCTGGAAAGCCTCCATGGCGGCACTCGCCAATGGCGGCCGCCTGGTGGTGTTCGGCGCCACTGGCGGCGGCCTCGTCGAGGTCGATCTGGCCAGCCTGTTCCTGCACTGGCAGAGCATCATCGGCACCACCATGGGCAGCCGCGAGGAATTCCAGGACATGCTGGCCTTCACCGAAAAACACCAGATCCACCCCGTCATCGACCGCGCCTTCCCGCTCGCCGAGGGCGTCGAGGCGATGCGCTACCTCGACGGCGCCGGCCAGATGGGCAATGTGGTGCTGGATATAGCGCCATGAAACCGTACCGGGCAGACGTTATCGGCAGTATGTTGCGGCCCGATTATTTGCTTCGCGCGCGCGCCGCTTACGCCTCCGGGAAGCTCGGCGAGGCCGATTTCAAGCGCATCGAGGACCGCGCGGTGGACGAATGCATCGCCATCCAGGAAAGTAGCGGCGTCGATATCCTCGCCGACGGCGAGATGCGGCGTAATGTTTTCTCGAGCCAACTGGCCGAGGCGGCGGAGGGTTTCGGGGCGGTCGAAAACAACATGGTCGACTGGTTCACCCTCGAGGGTGAGATCGAGACCAGCCCGGTCACGGTCGGCGTGACCGAGAGGATTCGCATGTTGCGCTACCTCTCGGCCGAGGAATTCGTCTACCTGCGCGCACGCTTCGATGGGCCGGCCAAGATGACCCTGCCGAGCCCCACCATGTACGCCTATTATTGGGTGCCCGGGGTTTCCGAGGCGGCCTATGCTACGGTCGAGGATTATATGGCGCATGTCACCGAAATCCTCGCCGACGAGGTCGCCGAGCTGGTGCGCTTGGGGTGCGAATATATCCAGTTCGACGCGCCCGAATTCGGCATGCTGCTCGACGATCACCAGAAGGAATGGTTCCGCGCCAAGGGCTTTCGCCCCGAATATATGGTGCATGACGGCATCGACATGCTGAACGGCATCATCGACGCCCACCCGGAGACGGTTTTCGGCCTCCATATCTGCCGCGGCAACGACGCCAACCGCTACATGGCGGCGGGCGGTTACGGCGAATTCGCCAGAGATTTGTTCGCCCGCACCCGCGCCCAGCGGCTGTTGCTCGAATATGACGACGAGCGCTCCGGCGATTTCGCGCCACTCGCCGAAGTGCCCGACGACAAGCTCGTCGTCCTGGGCCTGATCACCACCAAATATCCGCGCCAGGAAAGCCAGGAAGAAGTGCAGGGCCGGGTCGGCGAGGCGGCGCGCTATATCGGCATGGAGCGCCTCGCGCTCAGCACCCAATGCGGCTTCGCCTCGGTCGCCAAGGGCAACAATCTCGGCTTCGAATTACAGGAACGCAAACTCAGCCTCGTCGCCCGCACCGCCCGTGCCTTGTGGGACGACTAGAATTTCGGTGGCAAATTAATAAGCCCTTCTTCCCCATGGCGTAACCTGTGGGGAAGAGCGCCTTGCCGCCGGTGTCGGGTTCAGCTTTGGAACCGGCGAATATCAAAGGCGTCGATAGCAGTTCTCGTCTCGCCATCGAGAGCCAGTTCGGCGACCACGGCGCCGACGCCGGGGCCGAGGCAGAAGCCGTGGCCGGAGAAGCCGAAGGCGTGGATGACGCCGGCCGTGGTGGCGCTCGGGCCGAGCACCGGCAGATGGTCGAGCGTGCAGCCCTCGACGCCCGACCACAGGCGGATGATATTCAACTCCGCCATGCGCGGGATCACCAGGGCGGTGCGCTGCAAGGCGCCGAGCGCCTCCTCGGTCATCGCATGGCCGAAGCCCTCGTCGAGATCGGCGGTGCCGCTGCGGCCGCCGAAAATGATATTGCCGCGCGGAATCTGGCGCACATAGACATCGCCACCGACGACGCCGAGCGCCGGCTCGATGAAATAGGGCGCCGGTTCGGTGACCATCATCTGCGGCATCATCGGCCACAGCTCGACCGCCTCGCCGAGCCAGCCGGCGACGCGGACACCCCAGGCGCCGGCGGCGTTGACGACCTGGCGGGCGCGCACCTCAAAGCCCGATTCGCAGCGCACGAGAAAGCCGTCGCCGTCTTTTTCGAGCGCCGCCACCGGCTCGTGTTCACGGATATCGGCACCATTGGCGCGCGCCGCGCGGGCGAAGGAGGGGCCGAGCAGGCGCGGATTGGCCTGGCCGTCACTGGCGCACCAGGCGGCGCCGTAGGCGGCATCGGAGAACCACGGATAGCGCGCCATCAGCGCGTTGCGGCTGATCATCTCAACGTCACAGCCATAGGCCGCCTGGGCTTCGGCATGGGCCGCCATGGTGGCCATGTCATCGTCGTTGCGCGCCACCTTGAGATGGCCGGTCACCTGATATTCGCAGTCGTTGCCGACCAGCTCCGGCAGGCGGTGCCAGATCTCGATGGCGCGCGCCGCGAGCTCCAGTTCTTCGAGGGCGCGGCCGTTCCGCCTGACGCCGCCGAAATTCACGCCGCTCGCCGCGGCGCCGACCTGGCGGCTCTCCAGCACCACCACCGGCACGCCTCTCAGCGCCACATGAAGGGCGGTGGAGCAGCCGGCGATACCGCCGCCGATGACGGCGATCTCGGTCTTGATGCGGCTCATATCGAGACCGCCCGGTCGGGATCGTCCTCGGCCGCCGCGCCGCCGATGCCGATATGCAAGGGCTTGATCGGCGCCTGACCGCGCAGGTGGCCGATCTCGGCCAGGCCGACACCGTTATGGTGGGCGAGGATTTCGGCCGCCGCGATACCGCACATGCGGCCCTGGCAGCGCCCCATGCCGATCCGCGTATAGGCCTTGGCGCGGTTGATCTCACCCGGCTCTAGGGATTGTCCGTGGCGGATATCGCCCGCCGTCACGCCCTCGCAGCGGCACACGATAACCTCGTCGGCGAGCGCCGCCGCCAGGCCGTCCGGATAGGGCAGCGCGCGTTCGAGGGCGATGCGAAACCGCGTCAGACGGCCGAGGCGGGATTTGAGATAACTGCGCCGCCCCTCATCGACCGCCTCGCCACGCTCGGCGAGCAAGGCGAGCGCCGCCAGCTCGCCGCGATATTCCGCCGCGTCGGCGCCCATCACCCCGGCGCCGTCGCCGGCGAGATAGACGCCGGCGGCGCTGGCGCGCCCGTCATCGTCGCTCACCGGCAGCCATTGCCGCGCCGCGCCGTCGAAACGCATCTCGCAGCCGGCCAGCTCGGCCAGCTGGCATTCGGATTTCACCCCCCAGCCAAACGCCACGGCATCGCAATCGATGCGCCGCCGGCGCCCCCCGGCATCGCGGTAGATGAGGCCGGCGACGCGCTCCTCGCCCTCGACGGCGACCGGCAGCACGCCGCGCCTGAGCTTAACGCCCTTGAGCCTGAGCCGGTTTTGATACCACAGCCCCTTGGCCAGCATGCTGCCGCCGGCCAAGAGACCGGGCAGGACCGGCAGCGCATCGATGAGCCGCGCCGTATCGAGCACGGCGGCCACCTTGGCGCCGGCCTGGGCATATTGATAGGCGACGAGATAGAGGAGCGGGCCGCTGCCGAGGAACGCCACCCGCCGGCCCACCGCGCAGCCCTGCGCCTTGAGGGCGATTTGCGCCCCGCCCATGGTGAACACACCGGGCAACGTCCAGCCGGCGATCGGGATCACGCGGTCGACGGCGCCGGTACAGAGCATAAGCGACTTGAAGGGGATGCGCTCGACGCCGCCGGAGCCGACGGTAAAAGCGACATTGTCCTCGATCGACCAGACGCTGGTGTCGGGGCGGTAATCGATGCGCTCGGCGAGGCCGTCGAAACAGGCGTGCAGCGCCTCGGCCTTGGCCGCCTCGAAGCCGTATCTGAGCCTGGCCGCGCGAAGGAAGCCGGGCGGCTGGCGGCGGTAGATCTGGCCGCCCGAGGCCGGCGCCTCGTCGACGACGATCGGCCTGAACCCGCGCCCGCTCAGCAGCTCGGCGGCGCGCGTCCCGGCCGGCCCGGCGCCGACGATGAGAATGTTCTGTTCGGAGCTCATCCCGATTCCGCTTCGCCGCCGCCCGTGCGCAGGCGCAAACCTTCGCGCACATAGCTGGTGCAGGCGCGCAAGCTACCGCCGCCCTCAACATCGACCCAGCAATCCTGGCACGCCCCCATCAGGCAGAAGCCGGCGCGCGCGCCACCGCCATCACCCGCGAACTCGAACTCGCGCAGCCGCGTGCCGGCCAGCAGCAGCGCCGTCATCACGGTATCGCCGGCCAGCGCCGTCACCGGCTCGCCGTCGACATGGATGGTGACTTGCGGCCGCTTCGTCTCGCTCAGGCGCTGGAACTGGCCGCGCTTGGATTCAGTGCTCAATATTTCACTTTCTTCAGATCGCGCGAATATACCCGGCCTTTCCACAAACTGCGACGGCCGCGCCAATGGTCGAAGGCGGAATTCCAGGTCATGGCGAGATAGATCATGCCGATCAGCGGCATCAATAGGGCAAGCCATCGCGGCATGCGGTAATAGTTGAGTGTCGGCAGATAGCCCAGCGCCATAAAGCCGAGCGCCGCCGCCGCGATCAGCTTGGCCGCCAGCACCGGAGCGGCGGCGAGGATCAGCGGCGGCACGCCGCAGGCGAGCGCGAACAGGAGCGTGCACAGCAGCAGAAGCGCCAAAGAATGGCGCAATTGCGTGTAGGCGCTGCGCGCCACCATGCGGCGGATTTCGCCGAGCCCGGCATAGGGGCGCAGACTGCGCGCCGCATGGCTGAGGCCGACCCATGTGCGCCCGCCATTCCGCTTGACCGCGTGCGCCAGGCTGCAATCGTCGATGATGGCATGCTTGATGGCTTCGAACCCGCCGATCCCGGCGAGCGTATCGCGCTCGGTCAATATGCAGCCGCCGGCGGCCGCCGCGATCAGCCGGCCCGGCCCGTTTGAGAGGCGAAAGGGATAGAGCAGCTTGAAGAAATAGACGAAGGCCGGCATCAGCAGCGCCTGCCAAAAACCGCGCATGTCGAGCGCCACCATCAGCGACAGCAGCGCCACGCGCTTTTCCTGCTTGGCGGCGATGAGCGCCGACAGGGCGCCGGGCGCCAGTTCGATATCGGCGTCGAGCAGCAGCACCAGCGGCGTTGCGATGCGCCGGCGCCCCTGTTCGAGGGCCCACATCTTGCCGGCCCAGCCCGGCGGCAGCGCCGCGCCTGCAATGATCTCGAGGCGACAGCCGTCGGGCGCGGCCTTCCGCGCGGCCGCGGCGGTGCCGTCCTCGGAGCGGTCGTCGACCAGAATGACAGCCAGGCCGCTGCCCTGTTTGCCGAGCGCCGCCAGCGTGGCGCCAACGAAGCGCGCTTCGTTGCGCGCCGGAATCAGCACCGTGACCTGGCCGAGATCGCCATCCGCCGGCGCCCCGCCGGCGACTTCAAAACATTCGCGCGTTCGCCATGGCTGCCACGGCAGGATCAGAATGGCGAGCCACACGGAAGCGCCGGCGGCGGCCAGATATGTCCACAAGCAATCGAGCAACGCCATCGAATCAGAATCGATCCGCCGTCAGGCCGGCGAGGTCGATGTCGGGCTCGCGGCCCGAGATCATATCGGCGATGATGCGGCCCGAGCCGCAGGCATAGGTCCAGCCGGTGCTGCCATGGCCGGTATCCATGTAGAGATTGGCGTAGCGCGTGCGGCCCAGAATTGGCAGGCAATCCGGCGTCATCGGGCGCAAGCCGGCCCAGCGCTCGGCCTTGGCGGCGTCGCCGCAGTCGGGGAACAGCGCCATGGTGACATCGAGGATGGCCTGGGTGCGGGTCGGCGAGATGCTGGTGTCATAGCCGGTCAGCTCGGCGGTGCCGGCGGCGCGCAGGCGGTCGCCGATGCGGCACATGACGATGCGCCGCGAGCCCTCGTGGATGGCGACACCGGGGGCGCCCTGATACCCCTCGGTGGGGATCGTCACCGAATAGCCCTTGAGCGGATAGATCGGCACGCGGATGCCGATCTTGCGCAGAATGAGCGGGCTGAAACTGCCCAGGCTCATCACATAGGCGTCGGCATCAAAGCGGCCCTGATCGGTATCGACCGCGCGGATGCGGCCATCCTCGCTCTGCAGGCGGCGCACCGCCACGCCGTAGCGGAAGGTCACTCCGTGTTGCTCGGCGGCGGCGGCCAGGGCGGCGGTGAATTTATAGGCATCGCCCGATTCGTCCTGGGCGAAATAGAGCGCCCCGGCATATCTGCCGGCGCCCGCCGCCAGCGCCGGTTCTATTTCGACGGCGCGCCGCATACCGATGGCCTCGGGGTGAAAGCGCGAATCGGCATGGCTCATTTCCGCCGCCGCCTCGGCGTCCAATTGCTGTTGGCTTTGGAACAGGTGCAGCACGCCGTCGGCGCGCTGGTCATATTGGATCTGTTCGCCCTCGCGCACTTCCTGGAGGCAGCCATAGCTGTAGGTCGAGAGGCGCAGCGATACCGCCTGGCTGTGTTCGAAACGCCGGCGCGTGCATTGGCCGAGGAACCTGAGCGCCCAGCTCCATTGCGACCAGTCGGGGCGCAGGCGGAAGAGATAGGGCGCGTCCTGGCGGCCGAACCATTTGAACAGCATGCGCGGCACCTCCGGCGTCGCCCATGGCCGCGCCGTGAAGGCGCTGACGATGCCGCCATTGGCGAAGCTGGTTTCCAGCCCGGCGCCCTCATTGCGCTCAATCACCGTCACCTCATGGCCGGCCCGGTTGAGATAATAGGCCGCCGCCGTCCCCACCACGCCGGCGCCGAATACCAGCACTTTCACAACGATTTCACCCCATAATCTCCTTAATTCACGGCCCCATACGGGCTCTCAAGCTCGCCATTTCGCATGAATCGGTGCAATTCGGCAAGCGCGCGGCCGGATGGCCGTAATTGGCCGTGACAAACCCCGGTTGGCGTCACAGAATGCGCGCTCAAACCGCTACCGAGGAAGTTTTCGAGTGATATCGAATCTCGCGCGCGGCCTGGCCGCAATGGCGGTCTTGGCCATAGTCATCGCGGCGCCAGGCGGCGCCGCGGCGGAAGAGCAAAAAACCGACCGCCATGCCGGCTATTATTATCCGCCGATCACGAGCAGCGAAACCTATGAGGCGCGCGCCGTCGTCATGGCCGATGCCGACCGTTCGCAGCGCATCAGGTTCGTCGTCAATCTGACCGAGCAGTTATTGTCGCGCCCCTACCCGCCCGAATATGCCATCTTCGCCAAGGGCGACGAAGCGCAGAAAATGATCATCGTGGCGCAGCGCCCCGGCGCCATGGACACCATCTACCGCGCCCGCGCGCTGCTCGCCACGCTGACCGCGGTGGCGCACTCGTCGCGCCTGTTCCAGGAATTCGGCGTGCAGGAATATTTCACCTTCTTCGATCTGGCGCGGCTCTTCGGCTTCGACCGCATCACCGTTTCAAACGGCATCGATTTCAGCCACCAGATATATCTGAAATAGCCTCAACCCTCGCTCAGCAGGCCGCGGTCGCGGTGCCAGTCATGGATCGATTCATCCGGATAGCCGGCAAAATGGAGGTCGCGCTTGCCGCCCTTCGCGGCCACCCAGCCGGGCTTGAAATCGAGCATGATATGGCAGCGTTCGGGCGGCTTGGGCAACGGGCTGTCGATGGCCGAGGCGAAGGGGTGCAGCAATTTCGGCCAGCGCCGGTCCCACACCCATAGCGCCGAGCCGCAGCGCGAGCAGAAATTGCGCTCGGCCGGGCTGACCTCGCCGCCTTCCGAGAGCACCTGATAGACGGAGAGATATTTCTTGCCGCGCACCTCGAGGCTGGTGGCGTCGGCCGAGAGGTTGATGGCATAGCCGCCGCCCGCCG
>PVBE010479276.1_pt1 | contig 21296 bp, 21 predicted proteins | sample 1631181 | NCBI WGS metagenome assembly PVBE01 (sample SAMN08397723, study PRJNA350692) | Marine metagenome, whole genome shotgun sequencing project. | isolation source: water | place: Pacific Ocean | collected 2012-04 | reverse complement strand
GACAAGATTCACGTGATCGGCGGATCGCGGTGGACGATTCCGCGCGATCACGATCTGATCTAGCCGAGCGGGGTGGCCGGGGAAGTGGGCGCGCGGCGCCTCGGGTCCTGGCCGGCGGTTCGCGATCCGCGGGCACGCCTGCCACGTGGAGGAAGATCGCAACGGTGCGGTTGACGGTGGAGTTCTCGAAGGCGCGAAGCACCCCACCGCCGAGCTTGCGAGTAACAGCTGCGGTCGCAAACGAAAAATACAGCGGGCCGACCTCGGTAGGTCGGCCCGCAAGGTGAATTCGCGGAAGAACTAAGCTGCAAGGCCGCTCTGCGACTTGACCACCTCGTCAAGTCCGACCTGCCTTTCGACCGCGGAGATCGCCTCTTTGACGGCCTTGCCGCTGGCCGAGATCTTTCCGCCAACGATCAAGGTGTCGTTCCACACTGCGCCCTCGTACGACCAATCGATTGCGGCGAACTTCTTGATCCAGGGTTCGATGTCCTCGCCTTGCTTGTATACGGCGCGATAGAGATCGTGCGCGATCGCGCCAAGGACGTTCATGCCTGGTGCCGTCATGAGCACCTGTCCGCCATCCTTGGCACGAAGCTTGGGAACATTGGACATGTCCTCTGGAGATAGGCTTGCCAACTTCGTGAACAGCGGAAAGTGCTCTGTGCAGACCTCAATGAAGTGTTCGAGGTAGTCGCGGAATTGCTCGATACGCGGATTGGATTGTTCGCCGTAGACTTGCGTGAACTTCTTGTTCCATGCGTCGTCACCGGCTCGGCTGTTCAGGCCCGCATACTTGACGAGCTGTCGGAGAACGTTCGTGTTCCAAACCTTCACCGATCCCGCACTAAGGCTTGATCCCTTGCTCGTCGCATCGACCGTGTTAACGAAAAGCGGGCATTTGCGCGCAAGATGGATGGCCAGGGCGTTGACTGGTAGCCGCACGTCGTACACAGCCACCAAGGACCCGGCAATCGCCTTCGTCTTGGATGCGTCAGCAAAGTCCTGGTGCACTTGGTTGAGCTCCCGCTCGAATGTGACCATGACTGCAATACCGTCGCGCAGCAATCGCCCACGAATTTGCGGATCCTCCAGGGCCTTCGCAATGCCCTCGCGCCGATGTTGGGCGTCGGTGATCTCGAAACGGGCATGCGGCGGCAATACGAGAACAGCTGGCTTTATCGTGCTCTCACCCTCAATTGTGAACAGGATCGCCGATTCGCCTCGCACATTGAGCGTCGCCGGCGGCATGATGTAATTCTCGCCGCGCGTTACGGCGCTCGCGATGTACTTTGTAATCGCCCTAACGTGGCCCTTGTCGACGGGGCGATTGGTCGTTTCCACCACGTCATCCACGGCATCACCTTCAGTTGCGGTTAGCACCGTCTCCTCGTCGCGTTTTTCCGAGCGCTTGCGAATGACGGTGCTATTTGCCTCGGCCACTTGAACGAAATTATCGAACGGCATAGCCGTCGAGAACATGTGGCGGCCGCCCTGCTCGAATAGGGTGCCTTCGAAGTGATGGGCATGGTTGCCGAACGCGAATTGAAACGCAGCGTTGACGGCATCTGGAAACGTCGGGGAATGCCTGACGTTGACATCAGGATCGGAATCGGTTGACATGGTTTTCTCCATCTAGCTTGAGTCTGAAATGACTCAGGTTTGGGTTTCGGAGGGGCACTCGCTATGCCCCTCCGATTCTTATGATCGTGCTAGTTTTTCGGGATGTCAACCCCGAAATTTGCGTGTTTTCGGGACCACAGGCATAAAATGATTTGAGATCAAAGATTATTTGATCGGATTTACCAACTCCCTGGTGTATCGGTCGCACGTGGTGGCGAGCCAGTCAGCGCCCAAATCGCTGTTCACAATCTAGCCTGTACCACGGACACCTCGCCAAACGCGGTGGCGTCTGCTGAGCGGGCGAACGCGGTGCTCTCGCGACGGGCGGCCGAACATGCGACGTCGCCGGGCCGGCGCTACCCAGCTCGATTCCTTGAAAATCGCGGGCAACGGGCGTATAGGCTTGCGTTTTTTCAGGCGCCGACCGGCGAGGATCTCGATGGCCAAGAAATGGACGCCCGAAAACTGGCGCCGAAAGCCCCTCTGCCAGGCGCCAGAGTACCCGGACCAGGCCGCGATGGGCGCGGTGGAAGACCGGCTTCGCGGCTATCCCCCGCTTGTCTTCGCCGGCGAGGCGCGGCGGCTCACGGACATGCTCGCCAAGGTCGCGGACGGGCGCGCGTTCCTGCTTCAGGGAGGCGACTGCGCGGAAAGTTTCGCCGAGTTCCACCCCGACAACATCCGCGACACCTTTCGCGTGCTTCTTCAGATGGCCGTGGTGCTGACCTACGGCGCGGCGTGCCCGGTGGTCAAACTGGGCCGACTCGCGGGCCAGTTCGCGAAGCCGCGTTCGTCCGGCGTCGAGACCGTTGGCGCAGTCACGCTTCCGTCCTATCGCGGCGACATGATCAACGCCATGGAGTTCACGCCCGAGGCCCGCACTCCCGATCCCCAGCGCCTGATTCAGGCTTACAACCAGTCGGCGGCGACGTTGAACCTGTTGCGCGCCTTCGCCCAGGGCGGATACGCCGATCTGCAAAAGGTGCACCAGTGGAACTTGGGCTTCGTCGCCGACAGCCCCCTCGGTGCGCGCTACCGCGATCTCGCCGACCGCCTCGACGAGACGCTGGAATTCATGGCTGCCTGCGGCTTGACCTCGGAAACGACGCCGCAGATCCGCGAGACCGACTTCTTTACCTCGCACGAGGCGCTGCTGCTTCCGTACGAGGAGGCGATGACGCGCGTCGATTCGACCACCGGCGATTGGTACGACACTTCGGCGCACTTGCTTTGGGTCGGCGACCGGACCCGTCAGCCGGACGGCGCCCACGTCGAGTTCCTGCGCGGGATCGGCAATCCGCTCGGCATCAAGGCCGGCCCCACGACGGACGGGGACGAGCTCATCCGCAACATCGACACCTTGAATCCCGCGAACGAGCCCGGACGCCTGACCATCATCGCGCGCATGGGCTGGGACAAGGTAGAACGTGAGCTTCCGCGCCTGATACGCCGCATCGTCGCCGAAGGCCGCACCGTGGTCTGGGCCTGCGATCCCATGCACGGAAACACGGTCAAGAGTTCGAACGGCTTCAAGACGCGTCACTTCGATCAGATTCTCGCCGAGGTTCGGTCGTTCTTCGCCATCCACAAGGCCGAGGGAACCCACGCCGGTGGTGTCCATTTCGAGTTGACCGGCCAGAACGTCACCGAATGCGTGGGCGGCGCCAAGGCCATCACCGAGGCGAACCTCTCGGACCGCTATCACACCCACTGCGACCCGCGGCTGAACGCGGAGCAGGCGCTGGAACTCGCGTTCCTCGTCGCCGAGATGCTGAAGATGGGGCGCGTCAACGAGCGCGCCGCTACGATCAGGGCGTCGTGAGCGCGGGCGCGCGCAAGCCATGACCGACGAGCGAGCCCGGGGCGGGCGCTGGCCGCACACGGACGATATCGCGCGTTGGACCGACCGCTATTTCGTCAAGACCAAGGAGACGGTGCTACGCTTCGGCGATCGGCGCGTCACCTACGCGGTCTTCATGCGCCGCCCCGTCATCTTCACGCCGCGCCTGATGGTCGAATGGTTGGTCGCCGTGGCGGAGGCGCGCGGGACCGTGTTCGAGATCCAGCAGAACTTCGCCGAAGGCGATTGGGTGGGCGCGGGCGAACCGCTGGTCTACGTCACCGGCTCGTTCTACCACCTGGTCGATCTTGAGACGCTCTATCTCCAGAAACTCGGCGCCGCGTGCGTGGCTGCGTACAACGCGTTCACCATGTGCGTCGATTTGCCGAAGGTCGCGTTCCTCGCCATGGACGCGCGCCACTGCGCCGGCACCGAGATGGAGGAGCTGATGGCCTATGCGGCAGCCGTCGGCTCACAATCCGCCAAGGCGCAAGCCGGCGCCAAGGGCTTTATCGGCAACGCCAACGACGCGACCGCGCACTACTTCGGACGCGAGGCCGGCCTGGGGACCATGCCGCATGCATTGGTAGGCTACGCCGGTTCGACCGTTCGCGCCGCCGAGATGTACGCCGAGACCTTCCCCGACCAGGGCATGATCGTGCTGGTGGACTATTTCGGCCGTGAAGTGACCGACGCGATCGACGTCTGCCGGCGGTTTCCGGAGATGGCGGCCGAAGGTCGGCTCGGCGTACGCGTGGACACCCACGGCGGGCGCTTCGTCGAAGGGTTGGATCCGGCGGAATCCTACGCGGTGCTCGAGCGTCACGTGCCGCTCGCGGTGCGCCGCTACCGCAACGAGACCGAGCTCCGGTATCTCACCGGCACCGGGGTGTCCGCGGCCGCTATCTTCCACATGCGCGATCGCCTCGACCAGGCCGGGTTCGAAAAGGTCGAGATCGTGGCCTCGTCCGGATTCAACGTGGAAAAGTGCAAGGTCATGTCGGACGTGGGCGCGCCCATCGACGTCGTCGGCACCGGGTCCTACCTGCCCGACACCTGGGCCGAGACCTACGCCACCGCCGACATCGTCGCCTATGACGGCATTCCAAGCGTCAAGGCCGGCCGCGAGTTCCTGCTCAAGACCAAGTGACATCGAAGGGGGGAGGGGCCGGGATCACCGCGGTTCGTTCACCCGCGTTCCCGCCTCACGCGTCTTCGCGCTCAATCGCGGCCTCGATCCGGGCCATGATGTCGGCAAGTTTCGCGCAGGCCTCGGCGCCGTGCATTCGGGTGATCCTCAAGCGCCCGATCTCGGTCTCCATGGCTTCGCGCAAGTCCCGAAACAAGGCCTTGAGGAAGCGCATGAAGTCGTGGTGGGTGAACATCCACGTGGCGGCGTCGTCGCCCTCGCGTTTGAGATCGGCCGGCGCCAAGTGGTCGTTGACCAGCTCGACGAACCACCCCACGCGCTTCTCGAGCGGGTCGAAGTAGAACGCCATGGCGGCGAGCGCCTCCAGCACGACGGCGTTCGCCTCGTCGTCGTCGTAGGCCCAGTACCAGTCGAGCTCGTCCGTCTCGGGGTCGGTGAGCCTCTCGATAATGCGGCGGCAGCGTTCCTGGTAGCTCTGCACCACCTCTTCGCCCAGCATCATGCCGAGCGCGATGAAGAAGCCCGGCAACATGCGTCGTGAGATGATCCCGCCGCCGAGCTTGGTGGCCTGATCCTGGGGAAACAGATGGGCGAACTTGCGGACGATCAGGCGGTCGAACGGGAACTCGCGCGACTGCTCCCATGTCCCGTGTTCACGCGCGCGAACGTAGGCTTCGAAGGACTCCTGGAAGATGGCCTGAAGGGTTTCGGTCTTACCCTGAAGCTCGCGCGCGAGCGCATGCAGGTCGTCCAGCGAGAGGGTGCCGCCCTTGCGCCGCGCCTCGGCGAGCAACCTCTCGACGAGCGAGGCCACCACGGTCTCGGCGAGCGCCCGGCTTTGGGTGGCCGGAGTCGCCGCGCCGGCCTCCTGCGCGATCTCGGCGGAGTCGGCTTGTGCGGATGGTTGGGAAGGTTCGGCCATCAGGGTCTCGTTAAATTTCCACTCCGTTTGGCGCTGTCACGCGCGGGTTCCGAACGTCGTCAGGACGAGGCGTCGAGCTGCGCGAGCAAATCGTCGACCAGGTCGTTCGCGGACTGGTCGTCGTAGAAATTCATCCAGCGGAACGCGTCTCCGCGTTCTTCCTTCACCTTGCGGAATATCCCCCGGCCGGCGGCCTCGCACTGCTCGATGAACTCGGCTCCCGCCAGCCGTTCGAAGGCGAGGAACAGACCGGGAAGCGCGCGCCTCGAGATCGCGGTGTCGTGCGCAAGCGATTCGGCGGGGGGGAAACAGGTGCGAGAACCTATTGACCAGGATCCGTTCGAACGGGTGCTTGCGGCTCTGGTCCCAGATCTCGTGCTCGATACGGCTCAGCCAGTCCTCGGCGATTCTCTGCGCCCGATTGAGGTACTTGCGCCGGTCCGTCTTCTTGAACTCACGCGCGAGCTCGGCGATGGCGTGGCGGTCAGGCCCTCCGCCCATGTCGAGCTTGGCGGTCATGAGCAGCTTGTCGACGAAGAGGTCGAGGACCGTCTCCGAGACCGTCGCGCACATCTTGCGCGTGCTGCGCATGGCTTGCGGCCGCTTGTCTGGCATCGCCCCATATCGAGCTGTTCTCCGCCGGGCGCGCAGTCTTTCATAACACTTGGCGGCCCGCAACGGGGAGCGGCGGGCACGCAAGCGGAAAGGGCCGTGAGTGGGCTCGGGGATTACGGGCGCCGGTCGAAGGCGGCCTGCATCTCTTCGATGTAACGGGAGGCGGCTTCGCGCACATCCGGCGCGTTGATAATGGGTCGGCCCACCACTAGGTAATCGGCGCCGGCGGCGATCGCGGCCGCCGGCGTGCCCGCGCGCTTGTGGTCGTCGGCGCTCTCGCCCTGCAAGCGGACGCCCGGAGTCACGATCAGGAAGTCGGGACCCGCGAGGCCGCGAATGCCGGCGACATCGGCGGGCGCCGCGACCGCGCCATCGCAGCCCGCGGCCAGCGCCATCGAGACCCGGTGGCGGACCAGGGCCTCGACCGAGACGTCGCGGCCGAAGAGCTCGCGAAGGCCCCGCGAATCGAGACTGGTGAGCACCGTGACGCACAGCACCTTTAGCCCCGATCCCTTCTTCGCCGCGACCGCGGCCGAGACGATTTCGCTCTCGCCGTGGACCGTCAGAAATGAGATACCCATCTTGGCGGCCCGCGCGGTTGCATCGCCCACGGTGTCGGCGATGTCGTAGTATTTGTAGTCGAGGAAGACCTGTTTTCGGTTCTCGATCAGCGTCCCGATCAGTTCGCCCACGCGCGCGTCGATCTGCAGCTGAAGCCCGATCTTGAAGACCGAGACCAAGCCTTCGAGTTCGCCCACCAGCCGATGCGCGTCGTCGACCGTGGGTGGGTTGAGCGCGACGATGAGGCGATCGCGTGCGTCCCGTTCCGGAACCGCATTCGGTTGCGCCGAAGCCTCGATCTGATTGTCGGTCACGAAAGCCGCCTGTGCCTGCCCGATGAGCCGGGACATGAATGAAGGGGATACGCGCCGATGCTCGATTCCCGCCTCGTCTCTGTCAAGGCCGGCCGCAAACGCGGGCGCGCCCTTGGCGCTTCGTTGACAGCCAAGGGGCCTCTCCCTAGGCTGCCGCCGCGCCGGTACCTGCTGCGCGATGCTGGCGATTGCACGGATCTCTCATGACCGAGTCCCTGGCGCTCGCACTGGCCCAGATCAATCCCACCGTGGGCGACCTCGACGGCAACGTCGAGAGCATCCGCGCGGCCCGTGCCGAAGCTCGCGCGCAGGCCGCCGACCTCGTGATCGTGGGCGAGCTCGCGGTATCGGGTTATCCGCCCGAGGATCTGGTCCTCAAGCCCGCGTTCCAGGAAGCGGTCAAAGAGAGCGTTGCCCGGCTCGCCCAGGACACCGGCGACGGGGGCCCCGGGCTTATCGTCGGTGCGCCCTGGCCGCGCGACGGAAAGCTCTACAACGCGGCGCTCTTGCTCGACGGCGGGCGTATTAGCGCCGAGGCGCTCAAGCACGAGCTTCCCAACTACGGCGTCTTCGACGAGCGCCGGATCTTCACCGCCGGTCCCCTGCCGGGGCCGGTCGCGTTTCGGGGCGTGCGCCTCGGTGTCATGGTCTGCGAGGACATGTGGGTCCCGGACGTGGCCGAATGTCTGGACGAATCGGGGGCCGAAATCCTGGTGGTGATCAACGGCTCGCCGTTCGAGTCCGACAAGAAGGACGTGCGCCTGGGCCATGCGACCGCCCGAATCGGCGAGTGCGGACTGCCCCTCGTCTACGTCAATTTGGTGGGCGGCCAGGACGAGCTGGTCTTCGACGGCGCCTCGTTCGTGCTTGGCGCCGACTATTCGCTGCGCGCCCAGGCCCGCGCGTGGGAGACGCAAGTGCTTCTCACCCATTGGCGCCGGAGCGCGGCCGGCGGCGCCAACGCAGGCTGGAATTGCGACCAAGGTGCGATCGCGCCCTCGCATCCCGAGATCGAGGCGATCTACCGGGCGCTGGTGCTGAGCCTCGGCGACTACGTGGACAAGAACGGGTTTCCCGGCGTCCTCGTCGGGCTTTCGGGCGGGGTCGATTCGGCGCTAACGGCCGCCGTCGCCGTCGACGCGCTCGGCGCCGATCGGGTGCGCCTCGTCATGATGCCGTCACCGTATACGTCCCGCGAAAGCACCGAAGACGCGGCCCGTGTCGCCGAATTGCTGGGCTGCAGGCTCGAGACCATCCCGATCGAGCCTGCCATGGACGCGTTTGCTGGCATGCTGGGCGAATCCTTCCGAGGATTGCCCGCGAACGAGACGGAAGAGAACATCCAGGCCCGCGCCCGCGGCATGACCTTGATGGCGCTCAGCAACAAGTTTGGCTTCATGGTGCTTTCCACCGGCAACAAGTCGGAGATGTCGGTGGGCTACGCCACCCTCTACGGCGACATGTGCGGGGGCTTCTCGGTCTTGAAGGACGTGTACAAAACGACCGTGTTCGAACTCGCGCGCTGGCGCAACGCGAACCGGCCCGAGAACGCCTTGGGTCCGCAAGGGCCGGTGATGCCCGATCGCGTGATCACCAAGCCGCCGTCTGCCGAGCTCAAGCCCGACCAGAAGGACGAGGACAGCCTACCGCCCTATGCCGATTTAGACGCGGTCTTGCGTTGCATGATCGAGGGCGAGATGTCGGCCCGCGAGGTGGTCGCCCGCGGTCACGATCCCGAGGTCGTAAACAAGGCCTGGTCGATGCTCGACCGCGTCGAATACAAACGCCGTCAGGCGCCGCCCGGAGTCAAAATCACCTTACGCGCCTTCGGGCGAGACCGCCGCTATCCCATCACCAACCGCTTCCGGGCCCCGAAGTGAGGGCCGGGCGCGGCGGCGGAGCCAGGTTCCCGTGATGGTGGATTTGCGGTTTCACAACACTTTGGCGCGCGCCAAGGAGCGGTTCGAACCCTTGGACGCTGCGTGCGTGCGCATGTACGTCTGTGGGCCCACCGTCTACGACTACGCCCACATCGGCAACGCGCGGCCCGTGGTCGTCTTCGACGTCGTCTACCGGCTTTTGAAGCGGATTTACCCGCGCGTCGTCTACGTGCGCAACATCACCGACGTGGACGACAAGATCAACGCCGCCGCCAAGGAAAGCGGCGAGCCCATCGGCGCCATAACTGGGCGCACCACCCAGGCGTTTCACGAGGACATGGCCGCCCTCGGTGCGCTGGCCCCCGACATCGAGCCGCGCGCGACCGAGCACATCGCCCGGATGATCGAAATGATCGCAACCCTTCTCGAAAAGGGGCACGCCTACGAGGCCGAGGGGCACGTGTTGTTCCACGTGCCATCGGCGCCGGCCTACGGGGCGCTTTCCGGGCACAACCGCGCAGAAATGATCGCCGGCGCCCGCATCGAGGTCGCGCCCTTCAAGAAGGATCCGGCCGACTTCGTGCTGTGGAAGCCCTCTGATCCCGAGATCCCCGGCTGGGACAGCCCCTGGGGACGCGGGCGGCCGGGCTGGCACATCGAATGCTCGGCTATGAGCACCGAGTACCTGGGCGCTACCTTCGACATCCACGGCGGCGGCCAGGATCTGATCTTCCCCCACCACGAGAACGAGATCGCCCAGAGCATCTGCGCCAACGGCGCCGGCACCTTCGCGAAGCTTTGGATGCATAACGGCTACGTCGTCACCGAGGGCGAGAAGATGTCGAAGAGCCTCGGCAACATCCTCACCGTGCATGCGCTCCTCGCCGATTATGCAGGCGAGGTGCTGCGCTTGGCGCTTCTCGCGACGCACTACCGCCAGCCCTTGAACTGGTCGGCAGACGCCCTTCGCCAGGCCCGCGATACGCTGGACCGTTTCTACACCGCGCTCCGCAAAGTGGGCGACGTGGACGCGTCAGAATATGAAGGCTTACCCGACGACGACCCGTTCATGGAAGCGCTTGCCGACGACCTCAACACCCCGCTCGCGCTCGCCGAGATGCACAAGCGCCTTCAGGAATTGAACATCGCGATCGCAATCCCTGGGCGAACGCGCAAGCGCGATGAGGAGATCGCGCAGGGGAAAGCGTGGTTGCTCGCGGCGGGCGGTCTTTTGGGCATCCTTCAGACGGACGCCGACGCGTGGTTCAAGGTCGGCGTCGAGGCGGATTCTGGCGAGATCGAGGCCCTGATCGCGAAGCGCGCCGAGGCCCGCGCGGCCAAGGATTTCACCACCGCAGATCGCATCCGCGACGATCTCGCGGCACGCGGCGTCGTGCTCGAGGATGCCGCCGGCGTCACCACCTGGAAGCGGGCTTGAGACTCGAACCTATTCGTAGCGATAAACGACGAGGGTGTCGGTGCCCGATTCGGGCGCCCAGACTTCGCCACGTCGTCCCAGAAGCTGGCGTACGGCCGCGCCGGCGCGGGAGCTTGCGAACGCCTCGAACGTCTCGGTTGCGGGATCGAACCTGAGCGTTGCGTTGGCGCCGAAGTCCGTGACCCAGACCTTGTCGGCCTCGCCCACGTAGACCGCATAGGCCCGGGGCCGGGAGCCGGGAAGCGCCCACGTCGACCAGGCCCCGTTTGCGGGATCGAAGCGGCTGAGCTGGCCTGCGTTCCATTCCGAGACCCAGACCCGGTTCCGCGAGTCCGCCCACACGCGGCGCGCGCCCTGGCCGGGCGTCGGCGGCTCGATCACCTGCGCTTCGCCGGATCCTGAGTCGATGCGCGCGATGTGGTTGCCTGCGAGCGAGGCGTAGTAGACGTCGCCCCCGGGCGTGGTGGCGATGCCGTAGGGGCCGCGCCCGCGCGGCGCGGCGAAGATGCGCATCGCGCCCGTGGCGGGATCGAGGCTGCCGTAAATCCCGCTCTGGCCGGTGAACCACAGGACGCCCTGTCCATCGAAGGTGGCGGTGTTCAAATTCGCGTAGCCCGTGTCTTCGGGCAGTGGATAGGTCTTGACGGCGCGACTCTCGGGGTCCACGGCGACGATGGCGTTGAGCCCGCCGTCGGTGACCCAGGCCGTGCCTTCCGCGTCCACGATCACGCCGTGCGGGCGCGAGCCCGGCCCAAGCGGGATCTCCACCGTCTCCGCCGTATTCGGATCCAGCCAGCCCAGCGCGCCGCGGTGCTGGGCCGTGTACCACACGCCCCCGTCGGCGGCCGGGGCCACGTCGTGGGGATGGCTTCCCGGCGGCACGGAGAAGGATTCGATCCGAACCTCGGCCCCGGCGCGGCTTGCGATCGTCAGCGCCGCGGCCAGCACGAGGGCGGGAACGGTGATACCGACCATGAGCGAACGTCCCCGAAAGTGCGGACGCCCATGATGCCCCGGATCGGGTTCGAATCGAAGCGCCATCTCGCGCGCTTTGCGCCTTGCGATACGCCGGGGCGGGGTCTACCTATGGCGACGCCGAACCACGGAGTCGTTCATGGCCGACCCGGTCGCAAGGGCCCTCGAGGTCCTCAACGATGCGCTGACACGCGACGCGGATGCGATCACCGCGCTCGTGAACGCGCGCGTTCCCTGCAACGACCGGCTTGCGCGACATCCGAGCATCCGCATCGGCGAGTACGAGGGTGGCTGCAGGGTCGGGGTTCTCGGACTCCTCAACGGCATTCTCACGGAGGTGCCGACGGCGGTGATCGGCGCCAAGGGCACGCGCGACAAACGCTCGGGCCAGTTCGTCCGCATCCGGGCCTTCGTCGATTTGAGGCGCGAGAGCACGGACGTCGTCGCCTGATCGCGAATCGCGCCACGGGTTGAATGCGGTCCGTTCGCGCGGCCTCCTCCGCGCCAGGGCAACGGTGGATCGGGCCTCGCTCCGTAAACCGACCGTAGGCGGCGTCTCCAAGGGCGAGGAAGCAAGCTCGCATCCGTACCCGGCGCATCACCGCCCAAGTCCTTGATTCAGGGTGCGGAATTGGGCATCCTCGCCGGTTCGCGCCGCCTTCAACCCGACCGTGGGCGCCAAGATTGGGCTTCGTGAGATGAGCGACAAGCGCATCTATATCTACGATACGACGTTGCGCGACGGCGCCCAGACCCAGGGCGTCGACTTCGGCACCCTCGACAAGGTGGCGATCGCCGAGGCGCTCGACGGCCTTGGGGTCGACTACATCGAAGGCGGCTGGCCGGGCGCCAATCCAACCGATGACGCGTTCTTCGCCACCCCGCCGACACTGAGACGCGCGCGGCTGACGGCATTCGGCATGACCCGTCGGGCGGGGCGCAGCGCCGAGAACGATCCCGGCTTGAACACGTTGTTCGCGAGCGGCGCGCGCGTGCTCTGCATGGTCGGCAAGACCTGGGACTTCAACGTCGAGACGGCGCTCGGCATCGCGCTCGATGAAAACCTCGCCATGATTCGCGACAGCGTGGGCCACGCATGCACGCGGGTCGACGAGGTGATGTTCGACGCCGAGCACTTCTTCGACGGCTACAAATCCGATCCCAAATACGCCCTTGCTTGCGTTGACGGCGCGCTTCAAGCGGGTGCCCGCTGGGTGGTGCTCTGCGACACCAATGGAGGCACCCTGCCGCACGAGGTCGCGGACATCGTCGGCGCCGTCAACAGCCACCTCCCGTCCGAGAAGCTGGGCGTTCATTTCCACAACGACACCGGCAACGCCGTCGCCAACAGCCTGGTCGCGGTGCGCGCCGGCGCGCGCCAGGTTCAAGGCACGCTGAACGGTCTCGGCGAGCGTTGCGGCAACGCCAACCTGATCTCCGTCGTCCCGACGCTGGTTCTCAAGATGGGATACGAGACGGGCGTCTCGGTGAAGGACTTGACCCGGCTCACCCACGTCTCGCACCTGGTCGACGAGCGTCTCAACCGGGCGCCGGACCGGCATGCCCCTTACGTTGGCGAGTCCGCGTTCGCGCACAAGGGCGGCCTGCACGTCTCGGCGGTGGAAAAGGATCCCCGCTGTTACGAGCACATCGCGCCCGAGCTGATCGGCAACCACCGCCACGTCGTGGTCTCGGACCAGTCGGGCCGCTCCAACATCCTGGCGCGGTTCCGCGAGATCGGGATCGACGTGGACGCCAACGACCCCAAGATCGCCAAGCTGGTCGAGGCCGTGAAGGAGCGTGAGTTCGACGGCTACGCGTACGACGGCGCCGAGGCGAGCTTCGAGCTTCTCGCCCGCCGCGTGCTTGACGGCATTCCCGAATACTTCGACCTCAAGGGCTTTCGTGTGATCGACGAGCGGCGCTGGAACGCGCGCGGCGAGCTGGTCACGCTCTCGGAGGCGACGGTCAAACTCGAGGTGGGCGGCAACCCCCACATGGCGGTCGCCGAGGGTAACGGACCGGTGAACGCCTTGGACCAAGGCCTGCGCAAGGTGCTCATCCCGGTCTACCCCCAGCTCGAGGACCTGCGCTTGGTCGACTTCAAGGTCCGCATCCTCACCCCCAACGACGGCACCCGCGCGGTCACCCGCGTGATGATCGAATCCGCCGACGGCGACGGCGAGCGGTGGTCGACGGTGGGGGTTTCCACCAACATCATCGACGCCTCGTTCAACGCCCTCAACGACAGCATCGTTTACAAGCTTCAACGCGACGGCGCCGAGGCGATCACAGAGTAGTGCTTTAACGTCATGGCTAAGGCCCGTTCGAAAGGCGAGGCCGCACAGCAGGCGGGCCGGGACCCGCCCGTGGTGATCCTCGTCGCTCCCCAGCTCGGCGAGAACATTGGCATGACGGCGCGCGCCATGCTGAATTTCGGCCTCGACGAGATGCGCCTGGTACGTCCGCGCGACGCCTGGCCGAACGCGGCCGCGGAAGCGGCCGCCGCCGGCGCCGAACGGATCGTAGACAGTGCGCGCCGCTTCGAGAGCACGGCTGAAGCGGTCGCGGACCTGGGTTATGTGCTCGCTGCGACGGCGCGCGTACGCGGCATGACCAAACGGGTCATCACCCCGCGCAGGGCGGGCCGCAAGCTGCGCGAATGCGCGCGCGCAAGCGTGCGCGGCGGTATCCTGTTCGGACCCGAGGCCAGCGGTCTCGCCAACGACGAAGTGGCGCTCGCCGACGCGATCGTCCAGGTGCCGGCAAACCCCACCTTCCATTCGCTCAACCTGGCCCAGGCCGTTCTGGTGGTCGCTTACGAGTGGTTCGCGGCGGGCGCCACGGGGCCCGAAGAAACCGTGACGCTTCCGCGCACGCGGCTCGCGAACAAGGCTGAGCTTTTAGGGCTGTTCGAACATCTCGAGCACGTGCTGGACGCAAGCGGGTTCTTGGGCATCGAGGGGAAGCGCCCCATCATGGTCCGCAATCTTCGCAACCTCTTCCAGCGCGCAGGGCTTAGCGAACAGGAAGTTCGGACCCTTCGCGGCGTGATCACGACCTTGGTGCGCTGGCGCGCGCCCGAGTGTTGAGCGCAGGTTCAAGGAAACGCCCGTGGACGGAAGCCCCGACACCCCGCTCATCACAGGCGTTGGTACCGTCCTCGCGGTCCTGCTGGTTCTTTGGTTGGCGCGGAAGTTCGGCCGCGCGGTCCTATGGCTGTGGCTCACCGTAGTGGTGCTGGGCGCGGCGGCGATCGCGCTTCTCCGGGGTGGGATCTGATATACTCAAATGAAATCGAGCGGAGTCACGCGCTCGATTGCCGCCGTCTCTGTGGTTTGAATGTGGTGAGCGGCCTCCGCGCGGCCCAGGCCGACGCAACGCACTTCGGGAGAACGCCATGGTCCACCAGCCCGCCTCGCAGGCGTTGTCGCGGTTCACCATTCTCGATCTGAGCCGGGTGCGCGCAGGCCCGACCGCGGTCCGCCAGCTCGCCGACTGGGGCGCCGACGTGATCAAGGTCGAGATGCCCGCCGCACTCGAGGCCGACGGCGCGCTCGGCGCGGCCCGCGACACGCCAGACTTCAAGAACCTGCAGCGCGACAAGCGCAGCTTGACGCTCAACTTGAAGGAGCCGGACGGGCTCGCGATCCTCAAGCGCCTGGTGGTGGACGCGGACGTGGTGGTCGAGAACTACCGACCCGATGTCAAAATCCGCCTCGGCGTGGATTACGATTCGCTCGCCGCCATCAACCCGCGAATTATCCTCGCCAGCATCTCCGGCTTCGGCCAGGACGGCCCGTACCGGGACCGTCCCGGTTTCGACCAGATCGCCCAGGGCATGGGCGGGCTCATGTCGGTGACGGGTCTTCCCGGCCAAGGGCCGGTCCGCGTCGGCATCCCCGTCGCCGACTTGACGGCCGGGCATTTCTGCGCCCAGGCCATCCTGATCGCGCTCTTGGAACGCGAAACCTCGGGGCGCGGCCAATGGGTGCAGACGTCCTTGTTGCAGGCGCAGATCTTCATGCTCGATTTCCAGGCCGCGCGCTGGCTGGTCGGGGGCGAGGTGCCCCAACAGGCCGGCAACAACCACCCCACCATGATCCCGACGGGCGTGTTCGAGACCGCAGACGGCCACATCAACGTCGCTTGCGCGGGCCAGGCCATCTGGGAGCGGTTCGCGCATGCAATCGACGCGCCCCAATTGATCGAACGGCCCGAATACCGCACAGCCCCCGACCGGTCCCGGAACCGCGACGCGCTGAACGCCGAGATCGCCGAGCCGATCAAGCGAAAGCCCAGCCGCGAATGGATCGATCACTTCACCCGCGAGGGCGTTCCGTCGGGCGAGATCAACACCATCGATCAGGTTTTCGCCGATCCCCAGGTGAAGCATCTCGGCATCGCGCAAATCGTGGACTCGCCCACCGAGGAACCTGTGACGCTGGTGGGCCAGCCCATCGCCATGTCGCGCACGCCGAGCAAGATCACGAGCCCGGCGCCGGCCCGCGGCGAGCACTCGGACGAGATCTTGGGCACACTGGGCTTGAGCGCGGACGAGATCGCCGAGCTCAGGCGGCGCGAGATCGTTTAGATCGTTGTCCACGCATGCGGAATATCGACGAACGGATAAGGCGCTAGGGTCGCCGACGAAGGGGACGAGATGAGCACCGGAACCATGCTGAGCGAGAGGGCGGGCGCGATCGCGCGCATGACCTTCAACAACCCCGAGCGCCACAACGCCGTTTCGCTCGAGATGTGGGAAGCCGTGATCGCCATCGCCGAGGACTTCGCGGCGGATGAGGACGTCCGGGTGGTGGTGGTCACAGGTGCGGGCGAGCGGGCCTTCGTCTCGGGCGCCGACATCTCGCGCTTCGAGGACGAACGCGCCGGCAAGGAGGCCGTTACCCACTACAACGCCACCACCGCGCGCGCCGCCGATGCACTGGCCGCGATCGCCAAGCCGACCATCGCCATGATCGACGGCTACTGTCTTGGCGGTGGCATGTCGGTGGCGTTTTGTTGCGATCTGCGGATGTGTTCGGACCGGTCCTCGTTCGGGATTCCGGCGGCGAAGCTGGGGCTCGGCTACGGCTACGCCGGCGTCAAGCGCCTGTGCGACGCGGTGGGCCCCGCGTTCGCCAAGGAGATATTCTTCACCGCGCGGCGGTTCGACGCGGCCGAGGCGCTGGCGATGGGCCTCGTCAACCGCGTGTTCGCGGCGGATGCGCTTGAAGGCGCGGTCGCCGAGATCGCGGAGGTCATCGCCCAGAATGCGCCGCTGACGGTGGCCTCGATCAAGCGGATCGTGGCCGAGATCGCCAAGAACCCGGACGACCGCGACTTGGCCGCGTGCGAGCGCCTCGTCGAGACCTGCTTCGAGAGCGCCGATTATGTCGAGGGGCGCCGGGCGTTCATGGAAAAACGCAAACCCGTCTTCACCGGGCGTTGAGGACCCGGTTCCGGGCCCAGGCCTTGCGCGGGTCGTCCGCCGTCCGCCGTCCGCGCTGGATCGAGTGACTGGCGGATGGGTCGGGGGCTGTGGCCTAAAACCCGCGACCGCGGCGATCGAGGCGCTTTCGCCGATCTTTGCCCGCGAACGATTGTCTCTGCTTGCGCCTCTCCCTCGCGATTCGCTGGATCCATCCGGACGGATCCCTCTCCGAGCCCGCCCCGCCGGAGGCTCGCGCCGTACCCCTTTGCTCGGGTGTCAGCTCCGTCCACATCGGATCATCTTGGTCGGCGTCGGATCCCGCGAGTCGTCTCTTCCACCGCAGCCTCACCCACTCCGGGGCCTCGGCGCCGGGTTCGTCCATGGCGACGGGACGTCCCCCGCGCTGCACTGCGGCCTCCACCCTCTCCAGGTTCAGCGATCCGTCCGCGGCGGTGATGTCGGCGGCGTCCACGGCCACCACAAGCCACGGGATTTCCATGGTGTGGAAGCGGTCGCCAAGGATTCGGCTACCGATTTCGTTGACGATCAAGGCCGCCCGGTGAAAGCCTTGGGACTCATCCAATCCGGCGAAACGCATGAAAAAACGGTTGCCTTCGAACGAGGCGCGACCGCGGCCCGACTCGATCTGCTCCGAGAATATCTTTCGGCAGGTCAGTTCGGTTGCCGATGCCAACCGCTCCGAGCGCGCCCCGATGATGGCGTAGATGGCGCCATGTCCATGATGTAGACCATGTCGCCCGCAGAGCCCCAGCCCCCGCCGAGGACGTTGTTGGCATCCACGGTCTCGACCTCGGCCTCCTTGATCGCCTGAACAACGGATTCGAGGTCGCGATCGATGTCGTCGGTTGTCTCTGGCGCCTCTTCACGGAGTGCTTTGGACAGACGTGTCCACAGTGAATTCTTAGCCATGAGGTCCCCATTTCCCACGACGACGATGATGACCGCACTCTGAAATTCCCAGTGGGTCGAGTCAAGCCACATTCCTGGCGATGCGCAGCGTGAGGCTCGATTCTTCGAATCCCCGAAGGATTTAGGCGGAGGACCTATCCTCGACCAGTTGCGTTCGCTCGGAATCGTGCGTGGCGATTCGCTCTAGGAAAGCTCGAGTTCACGAATGGCGGCTTGATAGCCGATTTTCTGGCGCCAGCGTTTCACAACAACTTCCGCGGCCGCATGGGACATCCGGTCATAGAGGGCAAGCAACCTGCGGACTTCCTGGCGCAAACCCTTGTCGCCGCCCTCTCGCGCTTTTCGGCAGCAGGCGAATATGGACGAGAAGTTCAGCTTTCCCAGGTTCGCGGCCTTGCAGGCGATGGCCAACCCAAGGCCGTCGTGGTCGAAAACCATACTTTCGACTACTTTTTCGGGGATGCCCGTGAGCTGGCGAAACATGGCGACGAACAGCTGCACCTCGCCGTCCTGGAGGGCCTGCACCATGATCTCCGGCGTGAGCTGACCTTCCTTTTTAAGCGCATCCGCGAGCTTGTCGCGCGCGCCGGGTCGGCCGGCGCTGGTCCCCGCGGAGCCAAGTTCGTCCAGGATCGATCTCTCGATGATCTCGTCGACATAGGCCGGGTCGATCTCGTAGTTTTCCAGGACGAATTGCCTGAGCGCCGTCGAGACCCAGGCGAACATGCGCTTCGCCAGGTCGGGTTCCAGGTCCTCGCGGCGAAGCAGCGGCTCCTGGTACGCGGTGACGCGTTTCGATTCCTCGGCCAGGTATGTGAATGTCGCGCTCGAGATAGCTGCTTTCGCGTTGGCGAGCAGGCTGGCGACGACGCCTTCGACGCCGGTCTCGACCAGCGCATCCGACACGGTCTCGCTAATGCTCGGCCTCTTGGTGACGGCGAGCTGGTGCTCGACGCTGCGGTTGCGGATGATCTCGACCAGGTCTTCGTCGAGCAGCACGGTGCTTAACGAAAGGATGGGAAAGGCGACTTCGATCTCGTCATTCGCGAGCAGCATGGCGAGCGCGCGCGGCACGTCGTCGAGCTGGGCCAGATGCTCGCTCATGACCTGGCGCAGGAGCATCTCCATGTCGTGCACCAGCATGTGCAGGATCTCGAACATCTGGGCGCGTTCGCGCCGGCTCAGCGTCGGGTAGTGCTCAAGAAAGACGTCGGACATGGCCTTGGCGAAAGCCTTGCTTCCTTGCGCGGACTTGATCTCGCGCAAGCCGGTACAAATACATGCTCTGGACAATCGCCATTTCGGTTCTCTCCAGAATCGCTTGTGAATTAAAGGGCCTAAATTCGTTCCGAGAGCCAGATGGCGAGCCGCGACGCCGCCTTGATCGCGCCGGTCAGCGGCAAGTAGCCGGGCGCTTCGGCGGCCCCGTGCGCGAGCCCGGCGTCGCGGTGTTCGTGCTCGTCGGCGCGAAATTTCCGAAGCGTGCGCGCAAGCGCGGGATCGTCGTCGCCGAGGCACTCAATCTGGCGCGTATAGTGCCCGTCGATCACCTCTTCCACGGCGACCGTGCACGCCATGGCGGCGCGCGGGCCGAGCGCCGCCGTCGCCGCCCCGAGCGCGAATCCGGCGACGGTCCAGAGCGGCATCAGCGCGGTGGGGCGTACCCGGCGCTCCACCATAAGCCGCTCAAAGGTTTCGAGATGGCGCGCCTCGGCCTCCGCCATCTCGCGGATGGGGGGGGCCGAATCGGTCTCGCCCAGGACGCGGAGCTGGCCCGCGTAGATCCTGACGGCGCCGTACTCGCCGGCGTGGTCGACCCGGATGATGCGCGCGAGCAGCTCGTCGAGGCTGGGATCGCCGGGAAGGCGCGGGCGCGACTTGCGCGGGCGAGGCTTGCGTCGGCGGGGCTTCGGCGCCTCGGCCATCATGGCGCGGGCCGCCCGCCGAGAAGACGCCACGCCCAGAGCGCGGCGGCCCCAAGCAGCGCGGAAAGGGCGACGTTGTAGCCGGCCATGGAAAGCCCGAACAGGGTCCAATCCACTTGGTCGCACGGCTTTTCGGACGGGGCCGAGAGTTGCGCGTTCAAGCTTTCGATGGTGACCGCGCTCGCGTCGCTGCCGCCGCAGGCCGCGACCGAGACCCACCAATGCCGCTCGACGCCCACGTGGTACGACGCGATTCCAGCGCCGGTCAGATACAGCGCGGCGCAAACGGTGAGGCCCCAGCGGGTCACCGGAGCGTTCGTCGGAAGGCCGAGCATGAGCACCGCCACGATTCCCGTCGCCGCGTAGGGAACGCGCTGGTAAAGGCAGAGCACACAGGGTTCGATGCCGAACACGGTCTCCGCGACATAGGCGAAGCCGAGCGCGCCGGCGCTTGCCGCCAGGATGGCGATCGGTACGGCCCTGGGCGCAGTTGCGCGGAACGCGGCGAGTTCCATGGCTTTCTCATAGCCGAAAGGTCGCGTGCGCGCCACCCGCGCCCGGTGTTGCGTCAGAACACGTAGCGGATCAGAAGGAAGGCGCCGAACAGGATCACGAAGAAGACGGCCGTAACCGCCGGCAAGTTACGTTCCACGAAATCGCGGATCGGCGGCCCGAAGTACCAGACGAGCGTCGCCACCGCGAAGAATCGAAGCCCCCGCGAGATCGCTGAGGCGGCGGTGAAGACGAGCGGATCGAGCCCCGCCGCCCCGCTCAAGATCGTCACCACCTTGTAAGGGAACGGCGTGAGACCGCCGCCGGTGACAATCCACCAGCCCCATTCGTCGAAGATCCGCTGAAACCGTGCGGCCTCGTCCGCGGCGCCGTAGAACTCCACCAGCGCCCGGCCGACCGTCTCGAACAGGAAATGGCCGATGCCGTAGCCCGCGAGCCCGCCCGCGACCGAGGCCACGGTGCAAACGAGCGCGATGCGCCAGGCTGCCGCACGCCTTGCCAGCACCATGGGCACGAGGAGGACGTCCGGCGGGATGGGGAAGACCGAGCTTTCGACGAACGAGACCAAGGCGAGCGCGGCCATCGCGTGCCGGTGACCGGCGAGCGCGAGCGTCCGGTCGTAAAGGCGTTGGAGCAAGGGCGTGTTCCGGGTATCGGTCGGCGGGCGGGCGCCGAGTGGTGTACCAGCCGCCGCGCCAGGGGGCAACGCGCGGTGCGGCGAAGAGGAGGCATGGGCGAGCCCGCCTCGGCCCGCTTGACTGGCGGGCGCGCTCGGGCATCATGCAGGCTCGAGCATCGGCGGGTGTGGCGGAACCGGTAGACGCGCCAGACTCAAAATCTGGTGACCGCAAGGTCGTGGGGGTTCAAGTCCCTCCACCCGCACCAATTTTTTCAATCACTTACTACGATTCATCGAAGAAAACCTCGGTCGTGACTTTTGATTGGGTCGCATATGGGTCGCATCTAGAATTGGTGTCGGGCCCGGACATCGACGAGGCGGTACGGGATGTCCGCATTGCGGGGCTAAGCGGACGTGACCCGATGGACCGGGACAGGTCCGCTAATAGCCATAAGCGGACGATCGGGAAACCGGCGTAGGAAGTTGCCACCGCACGGTCACTACGTCACGTTCCGACTGGCCAAGATTGCTGTGCCTGTCCGTCATCAAAACAATTG
>PVBE012025591.1_pt1 | contig 21298 bp, 18 predicted proteins | sample 1631181 | NCBI WGS metagenome assembly PVBE01 (sample SAMN08397723, study PRJNA350692) | Marine metagenome, whole genome shotgun sequencing project. | isolation source: water | place: Pacific Ocean | collected 2012-04 | reverse complement strand
TGATTAAGCTGGTTGATTTCGGTCTCGTCAAGTTCATGACGCCGGATGAACGCACCATCACTGTGGTACAGGGGCGCGGCACCATCCATTACACACCGTTGGAACAGTACGGCGGCGACACCGGCCACACCGATTTGCGCTCCGACGTTTATTCACTGGGCTCCACCCTGTACCATCTGCTGACAAATCAAGCCCCTCCGGAAGCCAAGGTGCGCTTCCTGCACAGCGAGAGCCTTTCCCCTCTCCGCACCATCAACTCCTCGGTATCGGCCCGTACCGAACGAGCGGTTCACTGGTCGCTGTCGTTGCATCCAGAGGACCGACCGGCCAGCATCATGGCATTTCGCACAGCGCTGTTTGACGGCCTTTTTCCGGACGACAGCGGCTCGCCCCAGTTCGTTCCCGAAACGCCGCGCGAGTGGCTGCAACACGCCCTCGGAGAACCCATCAACCGCGACCTCGCCATTGTGGCCACGTTGCTAATTGTACTCGCCATCATCGCTACCTTCACCGTTGGCCCGGTCTGATACTGTTCTCCGCCGTAACCACGACCCCGGCCACAAGAGACCCAGCAGCAGCGCTACTAACCCACCACCCCAGGAAAACAGCGCCGGGGCCACCCCACCCATTCCCCGAAATAGTGCGGCACCAGGCAGCTGCAGCGCGTAATAATCATAACCGGCCCATACGCCCACGGCACCGTATAGCAGCAGGCGAAAACGCGCCCGCAGCAACGGGGCAAGCCCGCGCATGCCCGCTGCGCTCCAGCCCACACCCGCAAGCACCACCGTGGCGAGTACCGCGGAGAGAAGGTCGCGGGGATCCAGATACGGCGGCGCTGCCGGCGGGGTTTGCGCCGCCGGCGGCACAGGCGTCGGTTCAATCACCGGCGGCGCTGTCGGCGTGAAGGTGGCAGTGCCGGTCGGGGTCGACGGTTGTTCAGTGGGCAACTCGGTGGGCGCAACAGTGGGTGGCAGAGTAGGCGGAGTAGTGGGAGGCATGGTCGGCCTCGGCGTAATCGTCTGCACTTGAATCAACGTCTCACCATCGCTCATGCGCACGTCAATCTGTAGCGGTGCAGAACGCGCCTCTCCGGAGCGCGCGCCGATTTCCACCAGCCCGACCCTTTCAAGTACCAGCGTGGCCAAGGCCACCCCTTGCAGCGTGCCGGAACTCGCGAAAGTTTCCGTCAGGCCGCCTTCCGCCAGATAGCTGGCGTCAAATTCCACCACCATGCCGTCAGGCACAAGATGGCCGTTTCTATCCAGCAGCGCGCTGGTTTGCAGCAGAAGGGAGCTGCCCTCGGACGCTTCGGCGGCCATCAGCATGGCCGTGGCCACAGCGCTCTCGGGAGTAGGGGTACCGGTTGCGGGCCCGCCGGATTGCTCACCTTCCGCAGCCTCCTCGCGAGGAAGAACACGCGATAGCGAGAACAACTGCTCCGGGTCGGCCTCCAGCTGTCGCCGCAGATTATAAGACACGGCCTCCACCGAAACCGGCGGCGCCAGGTGCGGTCCGGTTTCCTGAAAGAGCACCCTGGCGGCAACTTCGATAAACACTGTGCTGTGCCCCGAAAGCCCGTAATAAGCCGTCAACTGAGCCACCTCGGTGGCATCCAGATAATACGGCGCACCCAGTGCGAACACTATGACGTTTCGGTTAGCCAACAATTGCGGCTTCTCAGCCAGAAACCGCCGCAAAGGGTTGTCTTCAGCGGCCTCCGCCGGCACATCGCCGAGCGCAAAAACCAGCCAGTCGGCAGTTAGCAGCGCCTCCCGTATTGTCATCTCGGGAACAGTGGTTACGGTCGGTGTGGCTTCAACCGCCTCCTCGGTCGCCGCCGGAGTAACAGATTCCGTTTCGGGAATTTCTGCGCCACTCAGATAGTCACCTAATTCCGCGAAGCTGAAGCTAAAGACATCAAGGCTGCTAATCTGGCTGCTGCCCCCAAACCCGTAGAGGCGCGCGATGGCTTGCTCCAACGCGTCTACGGCAGGATAGGCAACCTCGGCACAGGCGCTACACTGCCGCTGCACACGACTATCAGTCAGAATAACGATTCTATCCAGCCGCGCCGGAGGGCGCGGCAATCGATTGCCCAGTTCCGCAGGCGGCGGGCTCAACAGCGTGACCGCTTTCCTCGCCAGGGCGAATACATCAGCATCGCGCGTTCCAACCTCGTCGAGCCCCACGTCGCCAACCACATTCGCGAGGCCAAAATCATCGCCGTACAATCGCAACTTGAGCCCAATAATGCGTTCCACGGCCCCATCCACGCGCTCCGCAAAAGCGGGGTCTTCTCGATACTTGCGCACGAACTGTTCGATTGTCTCGACCACAGTCTCATACTGGCCGCCTGCGGGGTCAAGCGCGAATTCATCCAGAAAGAGGATATCGTTTCCCGCCAGCAGCGCCTCGCGGGCAATCTCAAACGCCGGAAAGATGTTTCCGGTCGGATCATAATAGCGGCGCACACCACGCCTGCCGAGCGGGGCGCTCATTATCACTCCACCATGTTGTCGCCACGCTGAAAACTCGGCCAGCCGCAGCACCTCTCCCAACCCGGCGGCATCCATACCCAGCGGGCGCGTGTCCCTGGAAAGGGCGCCCTGCCACGCCGAATAGCGACCCTGAGCCGGCATGAGCACATCTATCGCAGATTCATCATCCGGTGACGACGCCGTCACCGCCCGGAACGGTGCAAGGTCCACCTTTAGCAACCCCTCCATAGATTTGTTCACCGTGGGAATCTCGAGCGCGGTCGCGCGGTCGCCCGAACCTAACCCGGGAAAGGACTGGCCCACAAATGCGATCCGGCCCTGACTGCCGCGATGCACTCCGGTCAGGTACTCTCGCGACATCTTCCCAACCCAGTGCTCATTGCCCCCAAACGCACGCATACCAGGGTCGCCCGGGTTAGCAGCGCGCGGGTTTTCAACAACATCCAAAGTGGGCCCAAGCTGCAGGTTAATCCCTAGTGCGTTCAACTCGAACCCAGCAATCTCCCCCATGGTGCTGGCCGCATCGCCATCCCATGTCGCGCCGATTGCCATCGCGCTCGGCCCGGGAGTTAAACCGCTGTGCAGGGCATCAAAAGACGCACCACCGCCCTCATGAGTCAGCCCGACCAGCAATGGCAGGTAAGCGTCCTGCCCCGGCGTCGGTGCCGGAGTGGGTGTGCCCTCTCCCGCCCGCGGCCGCGTCGCCTGCCGCGTGATTTGCTGCAGGTTAGTCACTAGCGCGCGCGTGGCAAGCAGCACGTCTTCGCGGTCGTCAAAGTTATCGTGCAGAGCAGTGAGCATTACCCCGCCGATGCCATATCGTTCAATCAGCGAGCGAACAGGGTTTTCCGGCGAGACCGTAGCGCCCTCGAACGTGACCAAAAAAAGTTGCCCCACGCGCCGTTCGGGCGACAGTGCCGCCAGTATGTCTGCCACTCTGGAATCTGCATTGGGCTCATCGAGAAGCGAGGGCGCCGCTCCCGCAGTCGGAAGCGGCAGGAGCATGCCCAGAAGAAGAACGCACGCAGCGAGAACGCGAATCTGGTTCTGCATTGCCTAGATTTTACCTGTGAGCTTTGCGCGACGCAAGAAAAACATGCCGCCGCCGGCCACTGGGTCACGCTCAGGCAGCATCCTGCCGTTCAGCAAGCCAGGCGGCAATGTCTTTTTTCATTGCCGGCAGCGCAGCCTCACCGAGGTCGTACCACTGTATGCGCGCGTCCTCAGCGCGGAACCAGGTCGCCTGCTTGCGCACCAGCCTGCGGCTGGCGCGCTGAATGCTGCGCGTCGCCTGCAGTAGGTCGATTTCCCCGCGCAGGCATGCACCAATCTGCCGGTATCCAAGCGCTGACATAGCCGGCAAGTTCCAATCGTATCCCCGCTTAACCAGACCGCGCACTTCGTCCACCCATCCGGCCGCCAGCATTGCATCGATGCGCTTATCGATGCGCGCGTACAATTGCGGGCGAGGCATGTTCAATCCGAGCATGAACACATCGTACGGCGGCAGCGATTTCGTGCGCTGCGCGCTGAACGACCGGCCGGTGAGCAGGCAGACTTCCAGCGCACGGATGACGCGGCGAAGGTTATGCGGGTCGATGGCGGCAGCCGCATCAGGGTCGAGCGCAGCCAGTCGCCTGCGCAGCACTTCCCCGCCCCCCGGCTGCAGCGATGTTGCCTGCAAATCGGCGCGCAGCTCCTCATTCTCGGGCCGCGGTGGAATCGTCCAGCCTTCCACAATCGCACGCACATATTGACCGGTTCCGCCCACAAGCAACGGCAGTCGCCCGTGAGCATGAATCTCTTCAATTGCCCTTGTCGCCTCGCGTTTGTATACCGCTAGCGACCAGGGCTTATCCGGCGTTGTCGCATCAATGAGATGATGGGGCACGCGCTCCATTTCCTCCTTGCTCGGTTTTGCAGTGCCGATATCCAATCCGCTGTACAGATAGCGTGAGTCGGCCGAGACCACCTCGCCGTTCAGCGCGGCGGCGAGTTCGACACTATAGGCCGTCTTGCCCACCGCAGTTGCCCCGACGACCACCAGAAGATTCGGTGACAGCGCCATTGCACGGCAATGATAACACCCCCTCGGGCGGGCTGCCCGCGCACGGGTATAATCCGTTGCCATGCCGCCCTTCAAACTCCACGCACCCTACCAGCCCACCGGCGACCAGCCAAAGGCAATCACGGAACTTGTCGACGGCATTCACAGCGAGGCGCCGCACCAGGTGCTTCTCGGCGCGACCGGAACCGGCAAGACTTTCACGATCGCGCACGTCATCGAGCAAACTCAAAAGCCCACGTTGGTGATGGCACACAACAAAACGCTTGCAGCCCAACTCTACGCCGAGTTCAAAGAGTTCTTTCCGAATAACGCCGTCGAGTACTTCATCAGCTATTACGACTATTACCAGCCCGAAGCCTACGTCCCCCATCACGACCTGTACATAGAGAAGGAAACCGACGTCAACGACCAGATTGAGCAGCTGCGCCTGGCTGCCACCACCTCGTTGCTCAGCCACCGCCATGTAATTGTCGTTGCATCTGTCTCCAGTATTTACGGACTGGGCTCGCCTGAAGCATATGGAAAGGTGATTGTTCACCTCGAAACCGGCGCGCCCATCCGCCGACACGCGGTGCTTCGCAGGCTTGTGGAGGTGCAATACGCCCGCAACGACACTGTTCTCACGCCCGGAACCTTCGCCGTAAGAGGCGATACACTTGAGGTATTACCGCCCTATACGCAACACGCTTACCGTGTCGACTTCTTCGGCGACCAAGTTGAGCGAATCCTGGAGGTGGACACCCTCACCGGAGAGGTGATTTCCTTCCACGACACCATCGACATATTCCCGGCACGCCACTTTATCGCCGATGAAGAGAAACTCGAAAAAGCAATCCAGGATATCGAACGAGAGCTGGAGGAACGCATCCTCTATTTCAGGGAGCAAGAAAAACTGCTGGAGGCGCAGCGCATTGAGCAGCGCACCCGTTATGACCTTGAAATGCTCCGTGAGGTTGGCCACTGCTCCGGTATCGAGAATTATTCCCGCCCGCTTGACCAGCGCCCGCCCGGGTCGCCGCCTTGGACGTTGATTGACTATTTCCCGCCCGATTTCCTGCTAGTGATTGACGAAAGCCACATGACCGTGCCGCAGATTCGCGGCATGTACGCCGGCGACCGATCGCGCAAAACCGTGCTGGTGGATTACGGATTTCGGCTGCCCTCCGCTTTGGATAATCGCCCGCTCAATTTCGATGAATTCCAGCAGCGCCTCCACCAGACTATTTACACTTCCGCCACCCCGGGACCATTTGAAATGGAGCAAGACTCGCGCGTGGTTGAGCAGGTCATCCGGCCCACCGGATTAATAGACCCGGCCGTGGAAGTGCGCCCGGTGTCCGGGCAAATCGACGATCTGGTCGGCGAAATCCAGCAGCGCATAGCGCGCAGCGAACGCGTGTTAGTGACCACTCTCACCAAGCGCATGGCCGAGGATCTATCGAATTACCTCTCAGAAATGAGCATCAAGGTACATTACTTGCATTCGGAAATAGACGCACTGCAGCGGGTGGAAATCTTGCGCGAATTTCGCCTTGGCGTTTACGATGTGGTGGTCGGTATCAATTTGTTGCGCGAGGGACTGGACTTGCCGGAAGTCTCGTTGGTAGCGATTCTAGACGCGGACAAGCAGGGTTTCCTGCGCTCAGCCACCGCGCTGATTCAGACCATCGGCCGGGCCGCCCGGCACGTGCGCGGAAAGGTACTCATGTACGCCAAAAAGAAAACCGAAGCCATGCACACCGCCATTGATGAAACCAATCGCCGGCGCGCCATCCAGTCTAAGTACAACAGGGAGCACAGCATCGAGCCGGCAAGCATCATCAAATCGGTGCGCGACCTTACCGAAAGAGTCGCCGCCGTCGCCGAGACACCCGCTCAGTACCATCCCGGCGATGATGCGCAACTGAGCGAGCGGGAGCTGAGAAAACTGATCGCCGAACTGGAAACACAGATGCGCACTGCGGCCGAAGCGCTGGAATTCGAACAGGCCGCCATGCTGCGCGACCGCATACGTGACCTCCGCCAGACGCTCGTCGACCTAGACGCTGACATCCCCGCATGGGAGCGGGCGCGCGCGCTGGCCGGGGAGGGCAGCCGGAGGCGTTCCAGCGTAGTTTGACCACCCTTTCCCTGTACGTTAGAATGTCGTCATGTTAATGACGCGCGCCGGGCTTCATTCCAATGAGAAGCGCACACTCGCCCCGTATGGCTTCCGCAGCGCGGCCTCTCAGGGGCGCGAACATGCTCAGGTCGAAGCGCGCTATCGCACCGCTTTTCAGCGCGACCGCGACCGCATTCTGCACACGACCGCGTTCCGGCGGCTTGAATACAAGACGCAAGTTTTCGTCAACACCGAGGGCGATTATTACCGCACCCGCCTGACGCACACGCTGGAGGTGGCGCAACTCGGGCGCAGCGTGGCGCGCGCGCTGGGGGCCAATGAAGACCTGGTGGAGGCCATCTGCCTCGCCCACGATCTGGGTCACCCGCCCTTCGGCCACTTGGGCGAGCGCGCACTAGACGAGCTGCTCGTGCAGCACGGCGGTTTCGACCACAACAAACAGAGCCTGCGCATCGTGACGGAAATCGAGCGGCGCTACCCCGATTTCAGCGGGCTGAACTTGACGTGGGAAGTGCGCGAGGGCATCGTAAAGCACGAGACGGAATATGACGTGGCAGACGCGCGCCACTACAACCCCGAACTGCGTGGGCACGTGGAAGCGCAGGTTGCCAACGCCGCGGATGAGCTGGCGTACAGTGCCCACGACCTAGATGACGGCCTGCGCTCCGGCCTGCTTCACCCGCAGCAGCTGGGCGGGCTGGCACTGTGGCAGCGCGTGCGCGCTAGCATCGCGTGGGATGGCGATGATTTCGACGAACTCACCCGCCACCGCATGATCCGCCGATTGATCGGGCTGGAAACGCGCGACCTCGTGGCCAGCACTAACGCCGCCATAGAGACCAGCGGCGCTTCAGCATCCATTGACATTCAGAGACTAGACCACAACGTGGTTGCATGGTCGCCGGAATTTTCTCGTGAGAACCACGAAATGCGCGCATTATTGCGAGTGCACCTTTACCACCATCCCCGCGTAGCGCACATGGCAGCGCGGGCGGACAAAATAATCGGTGATCTTTATAGCGCGTTCATCAAGACCCCGAAGCGGTTGCCCGCCAGCAGCGCGAAGCACATCCGCGTGCGCGGTCTGGAGCGCACAGTTTGCGATTACATCGCAGGAATGACCGATAGATTCGCGCTGGACGAGCACGCCAAGCTTCACGGTGAGCCAATCGCAGCGCAAGAAACCAGAGGGGATACATGGGGAAAAAACCGACCTATTTGACTGCATCCGGAGTGGAACATTTGCGCAGCGAACTAGACGAACTCACCTCCGCACGCCGCGCGGAACTCGCGCGACGGCTACGCGCAGCCATCCAGATGGGTGACCTGAGCGAGAACGCAGATTACATCACCGCCAAAGAGGAGCAGGCCTTCGTTGAGGGCAGAATCCTGGAACTGGAGGAAATGCTGCGCAGCGCGGTGATTATCACCGAACACGCCGAAGGGCAGGATGTCGCTATTGGCGCCACGGTCACTATCGTCGCGGACGGCAGCGCCCCCGAGCAATACACGCTGGTGGGGCCGACGGAGGCTGACCCCGCCAGCGGGCGCATATCCCACGAATCGCCCATCGGCCGGGCGCTGCTCGGGAAAAGGAAAGGCGACACCGCCATCGCCGACACACCGGCCGGGCAGCTGACTTTCGAGATAGTCAGCATCGCCTGAACGACCTCGGCTCTCAGGCTGTTTTCCAGGCCGCCAACTCTATTGTCAATTGATGGAAAAAGGAATTTTGCGGCAACGCGCCGCTACCGTACTGCATGTCCATCACGCGCGCTGTGACGTACAGGGAAGCAGTATCCAGCACCATTGTGCTCCCCGGACTCGCCATCATTGGCTCGCCTTTCGGCGCGAGTGCGCCGCGTTTCTTATCGTCTCCAAATGCGTCCTCGCTCATGAGTACTTTGGTGACCGTGCGCACATCGTTTTTGTCGAATAGCCAGATCTCAAAAGCACACACTTTCTTCGGCTCTCCCACCCCTATGGTGTCACTCACTCCCATTCCGCATTCTCCGAGGAAATCACCGTTGGCATCGTCAATGCTAAAGGAATCGTCATACAGGTCATCACCGAGTAGATAAGTGGTCATGAAGCGCGCCACCGGAGCGCCGCGCTCGGCTTCGTCATCCGCGGCCGCTGTCGGGGCCACTGCCTCATCACTTCTGGCGGGGCCATTGCCCGGAGGGCTTGCCACCGGAGCCGGATCGGCTCGCGGCGCACGCGAACCCACGAAGCGCACGAGAAAGAAACCGCCCACAGCCATCACAATCACCATTATTAACCCGCCCAGCAGCGCCGGCAGCGCGGCCCTGGAGCTGCCAGCAGCAACGTCGGAACCGGCCTCCTCGCCAACGGGTTGTTCCGCAGTCTTGCTCCCCGCCTCGGCATCGGCCGGTGCGGAGTGGGGCGCGCCCAGCTGGACCCCAAGCGCAAACTGCAGCTGCGCAATGCGTAACTGGTCCGCGCCCTGAGCACGCACCCGCGCCCGCTCAACCAGTTCGGGTGCGTCGCCCCCCAGCCAACCAAGTCGGCTGCGGGCCAGTTCCAAATCGGTGGTAAGAATAAAAGAATCAGAGGTCATTTGCACCCATTCCCTCTGGAAATCAGCATGCAGCTGCGCCGGACCGGCGTCAGTCCACTCAATAGGTACAAGCCCCCACCCCAGCGCCATCCAACCGATTAACAATCCGGCCGCAAAAAAACCGGTGAGGGCAACGCCGGGGCGTTCACTCGTTATACGCCTGACTATGTCAAATGGTTTTGATGCCTGTCCGGGTTCTCTCATGACCGCAACACCGCCGCCACCGCATGGTCCGCATAAGCACGCGGCAGCGCTTGCCCCTCAGGACGATGTTGCAACTTCAGTGCCAGCACTGGGCTGTGCGGGCGCACTTAGCTCATCAGATTCCCAGATAGCATCGCACGCGGTGCAGACCGCTTGTTCCTTACCTTTGGCCAGCAACAGGCCGCCGCATCCCGGGCAAGCGGCAGCCAGCGGGCGCGTCCAAGAGGTCCACTCGCACTGCGGGTATGCGGAGCAGCCGAAAAATGTGCGCCCTTTTTTTGTGCGGCGCTGCAGCAGGTCGCTCTTGCAATCAGGGCAGGCCACGCCAATGCGCTCTAGAAGGGGTTCGGTGTGTTTGCAATCCGGGAAACCCGAACAGCCAATAAACTTGCCAAACCGACCCACCCGGACAAGCAACTCCTTGCCACATTGCGGGCAATCTCGACCCACCAATTCGGGGGTCTTTTTAATCTCGGGCATGTCTTTGGCGGCCCGCTCCAGATCCTCGGCAAAGGGGCGCCAGAACCCGTTCAACACCGGTACCCATTCCGCGTCACCGGTCGCAATAAGGTCCAGCGCGTTCTCCATTCGAGCGGTAAAGCCAACATCGAGCACGTCGGAGAAATACTCCACCAGTAAATCGTTCACCGTGACTCCGATTTCGGTGGGAAACAGACGGCGGCTCTCGCGCATCACATAGCCACGATTGACGATTGTGCTCAGAGTGGGGGCATAAGTCGAAGGCCGGCCAATGCCGTGTTCCTCCAGCGCCTTCACCAATGTGGCCTCGCTGTAACGCGGCGGCGGCTTGGTGAACCGCTGTTCCGGCAGCAATTTCCGCAGCAGCAACGCTTCGTTCTCCTGCAACGTCGGGATTTCTCCGCTCTCATCCTCGCCCTTGCCATCATCCGCGGGGATCGGTTCGTACACGCGCAGAAACCCGGGGAAACGAATTGTAACGCCGGTTGCCCGAAAATCGTATTGGCTCGCCGCGCTGCGAGCCAGTACGTCCACCCTCAGGGTGTCGTAAATCGGGGCCGCCGTCTGGCTGCCCACAAAGCGCTGCCAGATTAACTGGTAGAGCCGATACTGGTCGCGAGAAAGTGGACCCTTCAGCGCGGCCGGGGTTCGCGCCACCTTGGTAGGTCGAATGGCCTCATGCGCCTCCTGCGCACCCTTCGCGCCTTTATATGTCGGCGGTTTCGGCGGAACGTAGCTCTCTCCATATTCGTCGCGGACAAAATCACGCGCCTGTTTTTGCGCCTGCGCGGAGACGTTCACGCTGTCGGTGCGCATGTACGTAATCAGGCCGCCGGCCGGCCGGCCATCAAGGGCCATGCCCTCATACAACTGTTGCGCCAGCGCCATAGTTCGCTGCGCGGTGAATCCCAGCCGACGGGAGGCTTCTTGCTGCAAGGTGCTGGTGCGATAGGGCGCGGAGGGTTTGCGCCGCCGCTCGCCGCGCTTGACGGCTTGCACCCGCCACGAGGCATGTTCGAGATCGCGCAGCAGCGGCTGCACATCGGCCTCGCTGGCGAGCCGGTACTCCTTACCGCGACCCACTCTCTTCCCATCCACCTGCCGCAAACCGGCCACGAAATGCGGTTCCCTCTCCCCACCGCCTGCGCGTTTCAGTTCGGCTTTGATGCGCCAGTACTCTTGGGGCGCATGGCTCTCAATCTCACGCTCGCGCTCGACAATCAAGCGCACGGCCACCGACTGGACCCGCCCAGCCGAAAGTCGGCCTGCCACCTTTCTCCACAGCAGCGGGCTGAGCGAGTAGCCCACCAGCCTATCCAAAATGCGCCGTGCTTGCTGCGCGTTCACCAGTTGCATATTAATGGTTCGCGGTTCGGAAAAAGCGCGCTCGATGGCGGCGCGGGTAATCTCGTGGAAAGTAACCCGCCGCAACCGTTCGGGTTCTATCTCCGCAGATTCCATCACGTGCCAGGCGATGGCCTCCCCTTCCCGGTCCAGGTCGGTGGCAAGGTACACGGTCTCTGCGCGGGCAACGTCTTTTCTCAGCGCATTCAAGAGTTTGCGCTTGTCGTTCGGCACCCGATATTTCGGCGCGAACCCGTTCTCAACATCCACCGACAGGCGCGACTTCAACAGGTCGCGCACATGGCCCATCGAGGCTTTGAGTACGTAGCCTTTACCCAGAAAGCGTCCGATGGTGCGCGCCTTCGCGGGCGATTCGACGATTACCAGTTTACCTTTACGTCTGGCGTTGCGGCGTTTTTCTCGCGCCGCGGGCCGCTGCGCTTTCGGAGGAGTCAAGTCCGCATGGGCGGGGGTGCGCCCCATGCGGAAGAGACCGGTTCCGCACACCCGGCACACACCGCGCGTGGCCGGTTGTGCGCGCTTCGTGAAAGTGGCGGTCGCGCTTTTTATCTCCCGCTTTTCTCTGCATTTAACGCAATATGCTTCCATAAGTTCCTCGCGCACAACGCTCAAGGCACGTTTACAAAAACTCGGCACGCCCCTGCTGCTGCAGCGCCTGCACCAGCGCACGTACCTCTTCGGTTCGGTCGGCGGCGCAGAGCAGCAACACATCCGGCGTATCGACCACAATCATATCCCGGACGCCGATAGTGGCCACCAACCGCTGCGCGCGCACAAGCGTGTTCTCGGTGTCGATGGCATGATGCTCGCCGTGCAACAGCACGTTACCGTCCGAGTCAGAGGGCAACGCCTGCAAAACAGACGCCCAGCTGCCCACATCACTCCAGCCGATGTCGACCGGAATGACGCGTACATCTTGCGCGCCCTCCATGATGGCGTAATCGATGCTCCCTTTCGGGACCGCGGGCCAGATGCGCGCGAGTACCTCCCCCTGCTCACCCGTCCCGAGCGCAGGTTCCAGCTGCTGCAGTGCGTGCGCAGTCTCTGGCAACTGCCGCTCGAATTCCGCCCGCACCGTGCCGGTGCGCCAGACAAACATGCCCGAATTCCAGTAGTGCTGCCCGTCCGTCGCCATGCCCGCCGCCATTTCTTCATTCGGCTTTTCTTTGAACTTGTGCGCCCCGTAGACAGCAAAGCCATCCACCTCCGAGTGCAAAGCGCCGCGTTGAATGTAACCGTAGCCAGTGGCCGCGTATGTGGGCTCGATTCCGAGCGTGACGATTGCGCCGCTCGTGGCCGCCTGACGGGCAGCCTGAAGTGCTCCCCAGAACCGCTCGACGTCGCTGATATAATGGTCGGCGGTCAAGCAGGCAATGACGGCCTCCCCGCCGGCCAGCCGTTCCGCGTACAGCGCCCCGAGCGCAATCACCGGCGCGGTACCGCGCCCTTCCGGCTCCACGACGAAATTGGGTGCCAGAATCTCCGGGCTTTGTTCCATTAGCCTATCGGCCATGTCGCTGGCGGTGACAACCACTATCCGCTCGGGCGAAAGCAGCGGCGTCAAGCGGTCGATGGCGAGCTGATAAAGGCTCCGCTCTCCCGTAAGACGCAGCAGCTGCTTGGAGTGCTTCCGGCGCGATAGCGGCCACAGGCGCGTGCCGGACCCGCCGGCCATAATGAGCGCGTAAAAAGGGAGCGCCATACTATTTGCGTCGCGCGCTGCCGTTATTCGAGCACATATTGCGCCTGAGATTCTCGCACCAGCTCGTAGTTTATCCCGCCGGCCTGCTGCACCATACCCTTCAATTCCATCATTGCCAGCGCTCTGGAAACCTCCGGCACAGGCAAGCCCGAATACGTACAGATCTCATCCACGTGTACCGGGTCCTCTCCCAGAGCGCCGAGCAGGCGCTGCTCGGCGGGTTTGTTGAGCAGCTGAATGCGAGCGGCCGCATGCTCCGCCACCAGCCGCAGGTTCAATTCCTCCAGCACGTTGTCAGCGCTCAGCAGCATGTGCGCACCATCGCGGATCAACCTGTTGGTGCCCCGGCTGCTGCGATTGACTATGCTGCCCGGAACCGCGAACACTTCGCGCCCATGCTCCGCCGCGAAGCCGGCTGTTTTCAGCGCACCGCTGCGCTCACCCGCTTCGACCACGATGACGGCCAATGAGAGGCCGCTGATAAGGCGATTGTGCGGCGGAAAATTACGCCCTTCCGGCGGAGTGCCCGGCGGGTAATCGCTAAGCAGCGCGCCAGATTCGATTATCTGTGCGGCAAGTTTGTGATGCTCGGCCGGATAGACCCGATCAACCCCGCTGCCCAGCACAGCCAGCGTGCGACCGCCAGTCTGTAGCGCCGCCTCGTGCGCAATGCGGTCGATGCCGCGCGCAAGGCCACTTACCAGGGTCACCCTTCCCTCGCCAGTGAATGCCCCAGGTCACGGGCGACCGAGCGGCCGTACGCGCTCGCCCTGCGCGTCCCCACTATCGCCACCGCCCACTCGTCGGCCACTTCCATCTCGCCGCGCACATACAGCACGTGCGGTCTGTCTGGAAATTTAGAAAGGTTCGTGGGATATCCTTCGTTCTCCCATGTGAGTACTCTCACGTCGCGCGCGGCGACGTCCTGCACCAGACGATCGAGATCAAGGTTGGACTGCGCGGCCTTTAGCGAGCGCGCCGCGCGCCGATCCAAGCCGGCAGCGGCCCACCCGGAGAGCGAGTCGTTCCAAGCCGCTTCCAGGCTGACGAATTGCTTCAAAAGCGCGCGCACCTTCACCGAGCCAATGCCGCGCGTGCAGTTAAACGCTAGCCAGTACCGCAGGTCGCTCAATGCGCCATCGCTTTCAATTTTCCTGCCGACATAGCAAAAAAGAATAGCACACTCGCTTGGAGGGTGTCAAACACAGCGGGGTTTCACCGAGCTCAGCGCCGCATTCCGGGCAGCAAGCGCACCAGCATCTCACCATTACTTATATCAACGGCTCGAATCACTGTTTTGATGGCCGGCAGCAGTATCTCCTTGTCCTCCATCACCACGCGGTAAACATCATTCGCGCCGGTCGGCAGAACCTCCACCAGTTCCCCTAGGTGCTCGCCTTTCTCGCTTCGCACCCTTAAGCCAAGCAGGTCATCCACGAAGTACTCATCAGCGTCCAGCGGCTCTTGTGCCTGCATGGGAATGGAAACTTGCTGCCCGCGCAGCGCCTCGGCCGCAGTGCGGTCAGCGCAACCTTCCAGAGCCAGCAGCATTCCGCCGCGATGAAAGCGAAAAGAGCGCAGCGCCCAGCCAATGTGGTCGGGGCCGATAAACACGTACGTCACATCATCAAGCGGTGGCAGCGCCGTGCGCCGGTGAACGTTCACCCACACTTCCCCCCGCACTCCGTGTGCCCGCGCAACAGTCCCGACAGAAAAAAAACGCGGCTCAGCAGGCTTGTTCGCCTCTGAGCCGTTAGTAACACGCTCGCCTGATTCTTCGCTTTGGGCGCGCTTCACTCGATATCCAGATCCACGCCCACCTGCCGACGGGCTCCCATCACGCGCAACAATGTGCGCATCGCGTTGACCACGCGGCCGCGGCGGCCAATGACGCGGCCCATGTCCTCGGAAGCAACACTCAGGCGAAGCCCGACGCGATGGCCACGATCATCGACTTCCACCTGCACCCGGTCAGGTTGCGAAACAAGCGACGCCGCGATGTATTGAACCAGTTCCTTCATTGAAAAATCCGGGCCCGACGAACTCAGGCGCTCTCGGTTCCGCCTTCGCCCTCGGTCTCAGTTTCCGCTTCGGGCTCAGTCTCCACTTTCGCTTCCCCCTCGGTCTCAGTTTCCCCTTCGGGCTCAGCCTCCACTTTCGCTTCCACCTCGGTCTCAGTTTCCGCTTCGGGCTCAGCCTCCACTTTCGCTTCCACCTCGGTCTCAGTTTCCTCTTCGGGCTCAGCCTCCCGCGCTTTTTTCGGTTGCGCCGCAGCAGCCGGAACGTCGCGACGCGTCTTGGTCGGGGCCGGGCGTTCGGCGGCAGCCTTTTCAGCCTCGCCCAACAATTGAGAAAGCTCCTCTCCTTTTATTAACCGCGAGAAGCGCTCAAGCGTCCCAGTCCAACCGAAAATGCGGTCGACCGCGTCTGAGGGTCGCGCGCCACTTCCCAGCCAGTGAAAAGCGCGCTCTTCATCCACGTGTGCCACCGCGGGCTCGGTGCGCGGGTTGTAATGCCCGATGATCTCCACGAAGCGACCGTCGCGCGCTTCTCTCTGGTCGGCAACGACAATCCTGTAAGTAGGGTGTTTTCTGGCGCCCTGGCGGCGCAAACGAATTCGTAGCATCTTTTCTTTTCTATCTCCTGTGAAAAACCTTTCTCTTCCGGGTTGCGCTATCTACCAGCGTTCCAGCGCCTGCAGCGCGCGGATTGTAACCTTGCGCCCACCTTTCGTCAAGCTCACCGGCTCGGCGCTTGGAGCGCGCTGGTAAAATATACGCCCATGTCCACTCGCACCGGCGAGACTTCACAATGAAATCAGACCTGCGGCTCGGCCATCGCCGCCGCCGCAAGCGCGGCCGCGCGGCCGCGCGCATCGCCACAGTCTGCATGCTGGCCGGCGCTGCGCTCACGCTGGTTCACTATGTGCGCTTCATCAACACCGATCTCCCCCTGCCGGACGGCGTCACCCTGGGCGAGATTCCGGTGGGCGGATTGCGCGGCGACCGCGCCATTGCGCAGCTGCAGGCCGTCTATGCCACACCGGTCACGCTGCGCTACGGCGAAAGCGTTTTTCAATTGCAGCCACAGCGGGTGGAATTCAGGGTGCATGGCGCAGCCATGCTGCGGCAGCTAACCCTTCCGGACGCACCGACCCGCTTCTGGGACACACTGCGCGGCAGGCCGCAACCGCCCGCGCCGCAGAACATCGCATTGCAGGCAAGTTTCTCGCGTGAGCAGCTGCACGCGTTTTTGCAGGACGTCGCCAGCCGCTACGACACCCCTGCCAACGCCCCGTGGTCAGACGTGGACCAGCTGGTGACCGTGGTCAGTCCGCCCGGGCAGCAGCTGCAAATCGACGCTTCGCTGCGGGTAGTGGTAGCCGCACTGCAGCGGCCCACTGAGCGAAGCGCCGACTTGCCGGTCAGCACCGTTCCCGCCAAACAACCGACGCTCGCGGTGCTGGAAACACAGCTGCGCGATTATCTCTCGCGACGGGGCTTCGAGGGGTTGCTCAGCTTGTACCTTGTTGATTTGCGCTCGGGCGATGAGTTGCAGCGTAACTGGCTGCGCGCTGAAGCGCTGCCCGCCGAGCCGGGGGTGGCTTTCTCGGGCATGAGCATAATGAAAATCACGCTTCTGGCCGAGTTCTACCGGCAGGTCAGCGGCGGCGCGCTGCCATATGAACTCGACCTAGTGGAAAAAGCCGTCACCGAAAGTTCCAACTGGACCAGCAACCTGCTCATCGAGTGGATCGGCGATCTCGACGCCGCCCGCGGACTGCAGCGTCTGAACGAAAGTTATGAAAGACTCGGGTTGCGCAGCACCTTCATCGGCGGACTGTATGACACCGAAGAGCCACCCGGCTTCCGCCACACCCCCGCCAATTCACGCAGCGACGTTAACACGCAACCGGACGCATACATGCAGACCACGCCCGCCGACATCGGTCGGTTGCTGCGGGGGATTTATCGCTGCGCGCGCAGCGGGGATGGATTGCTGATTGACACATTCGGCGCGGAGTTCACCCCGCAAGAATGCGCCGCCATGCTGGATTGGCTTTCCGAAAACCGCATCGGCGTGCTGTTGGAAGCGGGCGTGCCGGAGGGGACGGTGGTGGCCCACAAGCACGGCTGGGCGCAGGGCGAGCCGATCGGGGATGCCGGCGTGGTCTTCACCTCCGGCGGAGATTATGTGCTTGTTTATTATGTGTGGGTTCCGGATTACACCTACTGGGACGAGAACTCGCAATTGCTCGCCGATGTGAGCAGGGCGGTCTACTTCTACTTCAACCCCATCATCCCGTAAGCGCCGGCCTTAGCGCGGGCATAACTCAGCCGGAAGGTCGCGCAGCCGCGGGTTGCGCGCATCGCGCGAGGAGATGAGCGCGCTTCCTACACCCCACGGCACGGCCAGATCCGGGTCATCCCAAGCAACGCCGTGCTCGTCCGCACCATCGAAATAATTGCTGACCAGATAGTTCACTGTGGCCTCGGTCAACGCGAGGAAGCCATGCGCCACGCCGGGTGGAATCAGCAGTCCGCGCATGCGCTCTGCGCTCATTTCTACCAACTCCACAGCCTTGAAAGTAGGCGCAGATGCGCGCAAATCACAGAGCGCCACGCGGATTTCGCCGCGCGGAGTAAGCCAATAATCGAACTGATGGTGGTGAAAATGCAGTCCGCGCAGCACATTCGCCGCCGAATCGGAACGGTTCGCCTGCAGACGCCCCCAGTCCACATGCGGAAACCACTCCACGCGGAAGGTCTCCCGAAACACCCCGCGGTCATCCGCGAAGGGTTCAAAGCGGACATGCTGCACGCCGCCAATTAACTTGCTCTCGACTACCTCACTCAATGCTTTGCCCTTTCGTTTCCAACGCAAGACGGCAAGCGCCCCGGGAAATGCGGGTGCTATAAATAAGTGCGCTCGGTGAGATTTGAACTCACACGACCTAAAACGGTCACCAGGCCCTCAACCTGACGCGTCTGCCAATTCCGCCACGAGCGCTCGATTTAAAAATTATAGCATCGCTAAGGGCGCTGTCAACGCTTGCCTTTCTGCAGCCGCACCGAAAGCGCGCCAGCGGGGTTTTACACCACAGTCGTGTATAGTTACAATCGTTCCAGCGCGGAATAGCGATTCATGCCAGCCACCAGTTTGCGCATTGCCCTCGACGGAATGGGCACCGACGAGTACCCGTTCCCCGAACTGCACGGCGCTGCGCGTGCAGCGGCTGAACTTGGCTGCCGGATACTCATCACAGGCAACGAAGCGCTCTTGCAGCCGGCATTGGCGCAGATAAACACCGGGCGCTCTGCCCCACTCCTGCGTATAGTGCATGCTCCGGAGCGAGTAGAAATGGCCGAGACTCCCGCTTTCGCCTCCCGCAGAAAAAGCGAAAACTCTATCGCGCGCGGGATGCAATTGCTGCGCGACGGCGAGGCCGATGCGTTTGTCTCCGCCGGCAACACTGGCGCAATTCTTGCCAACGGTTTGTTCATTATCAAGCGCCTACCGGCCGCGCGCCGCCCTGGCCTTACCGCGCTGCTGCCCATCCCGCACGGACGCTGTGTTTTTTTAGATGTAGGCGCAAACAGCGACTGCAAACCCGAATACCTGCAACAGTTCGCGGTGATGGGAAGCGTGTATGCTGAGAAGGTGCTCGGCATTGCAACTCCTCGCGTGGCGCTGCTCTCCAACGGCGAGGAGGCCACCAAAGGAAACGCGCTCGTGAAAGCTGCGTACCCTCTTTTACAAAACCACACTGCGCTCAACTTCGTGGGCAACATCGAGGGCAAGGAAATGTTTGCCGGTGCGGCGGACGTCGTAGTGGCTGACGGTTTCACCGGTAATGTTGCGCTGAAGATCACCGAAGCCGCCGCTGGCATGGTGAGCGGTATGATAAAAGAAGCGTTGCGCTCGACGGCTGCCGCCACGCTCGGAGGCCTGCTGGCGCGCTCCGCCATTCGCAGTACGCTGCGGCCACTGGACCCCAACGAGCACGGCGGAGCACCGTTGCTCGGGCTGAACGGCGTGGTCATCGTCGCGCATGGGCGCTCTAACGCGCACGCCATCCGCAGCGCCATCGACGCGGCCCGCACCGCCATCCACCAGAACATGCTCGGCGAAATGCAGGCCGTGCTCAGCGACCGCTTGAGTGAGCAGCCGCAGGGATGATCCCATGAGCTCTCCCAACGGACGACGCATCGTGGTCACCGGCATGGGCGCAATAAGCCCGCTGGGCGTCAGCGTGGCGGCGATGTGGGATGGCCTTGTCAATTGCCGCAATGGCATCGGCCCCATCACCCAGTTCGATGCCAGCAGATACGAGTGCCGCATCGCCGGGGAGGCCACCGAGTTTGACCCGCGGGCATACCTGCCGCCCAAAGAAGTGCGGCGTATGGCGCGCTGCTCCCAGATGGCGGTGGCAGCCGCCCGCGAGGCCGCGGAGCAATCTCAACTGCCCGGGAGTCAGGTTGACCCGGAGCGCATCGGGGTGTTAATTGGCACCGCGATGGGAGGCTGGGAAAAGGCGGACGAGGGCACGCAGCAATTTCGCAACAGCGGCAGCCCGCGCGGCAACCCGTTTGCTCTGCCCGCCAGCCTCCCCAACATGCCCTCCCACCACGTCAGCCAGGAACTGCAGGCCCTCGGCCCGCTGCTCACCATCTCCACCGCCTGCGCCACCGGCAGCCAGGCAATCGGCGAAGCTAGCGAAATCATCCGCCGCGGCGCAGCCGATGTGATGGTGGCCGGCGGCGTCGAAGCGCTCATTCGCGATTTCTGCATCGCCGGTTTCTCCGGCATGCGCGCGCTCCCCACCGGGTTTAACCACTCCCCGGAGCGCGCCTCGCGCCCCTTTGACCGCGACCGCGAGGGCTTTGTCTTCGCAGAGGGCTGCGGGGTACTGGTTCTGGAAAGCGTGGAACACGCTCGCACACGCGGCGCGGAGATACTTGCCGAGGTACTCGGCCACGCGGCATCGGCCGACGCCTTCCACATCGCTCAGCCCAATCCGCAGGCATCCGGAGCAATTCGCGCCATGCGCTGGGCGCTGCACAACGCGCGCGTGAACACGGACGAAATCGATTATATCAACGCGCACGGAACCAGCACGCCTGCCAACGACCCGCTCGAGACGCTGGCCATCAAAACTCTGTTCGGGGAACGGGCATATTCCCTTCCGGTCTCCGCCACGAAGAGCATGCTCGGGCATCCGTTGGGCGCATCGGGCGCACTTGAGGCAATCGCCTGTATAATGAGCATCCGCACTGGCGTGCTGCACCCAACGCGCAATCTGGACAATCCTGACCCGGCCTGCGATCTGGATTACATCCCGCACCTCGCGCGCTCCGTACCAGTACGAACCGTGCTCACAAATTCGTTCGGGTTGGGCGGCCAGAACGCTGCGCTCGTGCTACGGGAGTTCAACCACTGATGCAGGTTTTCAGCGACGAGAAACTGATAAAACGCAACGCGCTGCTCTCGAAAGCGCTTTCCGCACTCGGGTTGCTTGTGCTGCTCTCCGGGCTGGCGTTCTCCTTTTTGCGCCCGGAATGGTCCGCGCTGCCCTTCTACACCCTCATCACCGGGTTCCTGCTTTCCAATGTGGGCATGCTCCTCACCAATCGTTATGTCCGCGAACCGCGCCCCCACCTCGTACTGAGCAGCGCCATCAAAGGGTTGGACGATCGTCACCGGCTTTATCACTACCGCATGCCGGCGCAGCACACCCTAGTGACGCCCTCCGGCGTCTACGCCTTGACGGCGAAATTCCAGGGCGGCAGCGTGGCGTGGGAAGAAAAACGTAAGCGTTTTCGCCACCGTGGCGTCAGCTTGTTTCGACGTCTCTTCGGGCAAGAGTCGCTAGGACGCCCACTGATTGAAGCCGGGGCGGAGGCGCAGCGGCTGGCGAAATTCTTGGCGAAACAGTTTGGCGAGGACGCCCCTCCGGTATTCCCGCTGCTGGTGTTCACCAATCCAAAGGTGGAGTTCGGTAGTATGAAAAATACCCCCATCCCGGTGCTAAAAGCCAAACGTCTGAACCCTTACCTGCGCAAGCGGCCGCGCGGGCAGACCCTTAGCGACGTGCAAATTGCCGCACTGGAAGCCGGATGGAAGGGCTGACCCGCCCGGCGCCTGTGGTAAAATGGCGCACTTAACCGGAACCGCCCCCATCGTCTAGTGGACCAGGACGTGGCCCTCTCAAGGCCAAGACCGGGGTTCGAACCCCCGTGGGGGCACAACGTTTATACGCACTTTCCCACCAAGG